>ENA-OPYV01000172-OPYV01000172.1-human-gut-metagenome-genome-assembly--contig:-NODE-172-length-20394-cov-2.501702_pt1 | contig 20394 bp, 22 predicted proteins | sample MGYA00242474_ERZ504485 | MGnify/ENA primary metagenome ERZ504485 (study PRJEB26092, sample SAMD00036263) | human gut metagenome | host: Homo sapiens | study: EMG produced TPA metagenomics assembly of...
ATTACGGTTTACCGGAAAGGAACGATAAAAACACAAACAGGTATCTGAATCATTGCTACAACGTTTTTCATCTCTGAAGTCCCAAACGAATTTCTACCTTATATTATAAGGAAGAGACGCCAAAAACTTTATCCAAAACATCCGATATACAAAGGATTTACACTATCTTTGTCAATGCGAAATCTATTTTTATCGAAGCCGAAACATGAAAAAAATTATTATTGCCATCGACGGATTCTCTTCCTGCGGGAAAAGTACCATGGCTAAAGACTTAGCCAAAGAAATCGGATACATCTATATAGACAGCGGCGCCATGTACCGGGCCGTTACATTGTATTGTCTGGAAAACGGATTGTTCAATACCGACGGAAGCATTCAGGAAGAAGCGCTCCGCCAGCAGATGAGACAAATCCAGATTTCCTTCCAGCTCAACCCGGAAACCCAGCGCCCCATGACCTTCCTCAACGGGAAGAACGTGGAAGAACGTATCCGCACCATGGAAGTCTCCTCACATGTCAGTCCGGTGGCAGCACTCGACTTTGTGCGCAAGGCCTTAGTTCAGCAACAGCAGGAAATGGGCAAGGAAAAAGGAATCGTGATGGACGGAAGAGACATCGGAACAGCCGTATTCCCGAATGCGGAACTGAAGATTTTCGTGACAGCCTCTGCCGAGATCCGTGCACAGCGCCGTTACGAGGAACTGAAAGCCAAAGGTCAGGATGCTTCGTTCGAAGAAATTCTTCACAACGTAGAAGAACGCGACCGCATCGACCAGAACCGGGCAGTAAGTCCCCTGCGCAAGGCTGACGACGCGATTTTACTGGACAACCAGTCACCTGACCATTGCCGAACAAAAACAATGGCTGAAAGAACAATTTGAAAAAGCTGCACATGCATCACATTGAAATAGATAAGGACTCAGGATTCTGCTTTGGAGTGACGACCGCCATCTCAAAAGCAGAAGAAGAACTGGCAAAGGGCGCACCTCTGTATTGCCTGGGGGATATTGTACACAACGGGCAGGAGTGTGAGCGACTGAAGGAAATGGGATTGATTACCATCAACCACGAAGATTTTGCCCGACTGAAGAATGTAAAAGTCTTGTTGAGAGCACATGGAGAGCCTCCTGAGACTTATGAACTAGCCCGGAAAAACCACATCGAAATCATCGATGCCACCTGTCCGGTAGTGCTGCGCCTGCAAAAAAGAATCAAGCAGGAGTATGACACCACTCCCCACGACAAAGACAGACAGATTGTTATTTACGGGAAAAACGGCCATGCCGAAGTGTTGGGACTGGTGGGCCAGACCGAAGGCAAAGCCATCGTCATCGAGAAGCTGGAAGAAGTCAGCAAACTGGACATGAACAAAGACATCCGCCTGTATTCGCAGACAACCAAGTCGCTCGACGAATTCCGCCAGATAGTGTCCTACATCGAGACCCACATTTCACCGGAAGCCTCCTTCCAGTACTTCGATACCATCTGCCGTCAGGTAGCCAACCGCATGCCGCATATCCGGGAATTTGCCGCCAGTCACGACCTGGTTTTCTTCGTTTGCGGACATAAAAGTTCCAACGGGAAAATCCTCTTTCAGGAATGTAAAAAGGTCAATCCCAACTCTTACCAGATAGACAAACCGGAGGAAATTGACAAGGCCTTATTGTCACATGCACATTCCATTGGAATCTGTGGAGCCACCTCTACCCCTAAATGGTTGATGGAAGCGTGTAAAAAAGTTATAATGGACGAATAATAAAGAAGAAAATCAGTTACAATATAAATTCATATTTGTACTTTTGCTTCATAAAAATCAAACTAACAACTAACAATTATGGGAACTATTAAATGTATTGGTATTCTTACATCCGGAGGAGATGCTCCCGGCATGAACGCCGCAATCCGTGCAGTCACCCGCTCTGCCATCTACAACGGATTACAAGTTAAAGGTATCTACCGTGGGTATAAAGGATTGATTACAGGAGAAATCAAGGAATTCAAGACTGAAAAACGTCAGCAATATCATACAATTAGGAGGTACCATCCTGAAAACAGCTCGCTGCCAGGAGTTCCGTACACCGGAAGGCCGTCAGGTAGCTTATGAAACTATGAAACGCGAAGGTATCGATGCACTGGTAGTCATTGGTGGTGACGGTTCGTTGACCGGTGCCCGCCTGCTGGCTCAGGAATTTGATGTACCTTGTATCGGATTGCCCGGTACCATCGACAACGACTTGTATGGTACGGACACAACCATCGGATATGACACTGCCCTGAACACAATTTTGGATGCAGTAGATAAAATACGTGATACCGCTACTTCACACGAACGTTTGTTCTTTGTGGAAGTAATGGGACGCGACGCCGGCTTCCTGGCATTGAACGGTGCCATTGCTGCGGGTGCCGAAGCTGCCCATCATTCCGGAATTCAATACGGAAGTAGACCAGTTGGAGAGTTCATCAACAACGGTTTCCGCAAATCAAAGAGCAGCTCTATCGTGCTGGTAGCTGAAAGTGAAATCACCGGTGGAGCCATGCACTATGCAGAACGTGTGAAGAACGAATATCCGCAGTACGACGTACGTGTGACTATTTTAGGACACTTGCAGCGTGGTGGACGTCCGACTGCACACGACCGTATCATTGCCAGCCGTATGGGAGTAGCCAGCATCCAGGCCCTGATGGAAGGTCAGCGCAACGTCATGATTGGTATCGAAAACGACCAGATTGTGTACGTTCCGTTTGCCAAGGCTATCAAGAACGACAAGCCTATCGACCGCGAACTGGTTAGCGTATTGAACGAATTGTCAATCTAACAAAACAATTCCATATAAAGAATCCCCCTTCAAAAAGCATTTAAACGTCTTTTGAAGGGGGATTTTTGTATACTGTATTTTCTTCTTTTATTTTCTCCGGCGATTTCTGCGGTGCGTACGTGCATGACGTTTATAACGTATCCAGCGGCGGCGAATCTGCCAGGCGCTCAGTCCTACTACCACCAAAAGAATCAGAATCACAATCCCGCTATTCAGGTTGTCGCCTTTTACACGCGACCAGATTTCCAATACATCTACCGTCTTGTCTCCAAAGTCACGTATCATGGCACAACGGGCTATCACAGACTTATCGGGATACTGTGTGTTACGCAGCTTCACCTTCTGTGCCTCCGGACCGAAGAAATAGCTGGCATCGACTTCCTTATCCAGGGTAGAATCAATACAAGCTTCCAGAATTTCCGGGGCAGCAATGGCACTCACATACCCGTTCTCTTCCATGTTACGCAAAGCGATGTCCGGCCTACAAAGGAAGTTGATAAAATAGCTGGCTGCCTTAGGATTCTTGGCATACTTAGGAATTACCCATCCGTCGTACCACACATTGCTACCTTCTTCCGGATGGTATAGGCAAGGTCCACTCCTACCGTTGCCGCTTCTTCCATAGCCCACTGTGCGTCTCCGCTCCAGGTCATGTTCATCCAGGCCTTGCCTTTGGTCATCATTTCCTTACCAAAGTCTGCTTCCCATCCGGCCACATTCGGCTTCAACAGTTTCAGATATTTTTCCACCGAGTCCATGGAAGCCGGTGAATAGTCGTTCATCAGGTCAGCCACACTGCGGGTACTGTCTTTCAAATCCTCACGATGCGCATACAGCAAAGCCATACCGTACGAATCGCGATAGGCATCCTTCATCAGAATCTTGCCGGAAAAAAAACGTTTCTCCCACAGGCACCCCCATGACTTCAGGTCTTTTTCGGAAACAAACTGCTTGTTATACAGCAGGCCGGCCGTACCCCACATATAGCACACGGCATAACGGCTGGCCGGCAGATCGCCCTTCACCGTCAGTTTATCTATCTGCTGACGGATATAGGGCGCCACTCCGTTCATGTAATTTGGGTGAATGAGCAAAAGCCGTATCAATAGGCTGCAACAAGCCTTTGTGCAGCATTCGTTCGATGATATACTCGGAAGGACACACCACATCAAAGTCTTCATGCCCTTTCTCAATTTTTGTCAGCATGATTTCGTTGATGTCAAATGTCTGATACACGATGCGGATATCTTCTCCCGTCTTTTCCTTATAATATTCCTGAAAATCTTCCAGTACGCCTTCACCTATGTAGTCTGCCCAATTGTACACCTTGAGCACGTTTTTTTCGCGCGATTCATTAGCGTTGTAGCATCCTGTCAACAGACAGCACACACACAAAGCCACCCACCAGTTCCACCTTTTCATCTTCTGTTTCATTTATTCTTTGCTTTGTCAGCTCTACGGTTAATAATAATCAGCAGTACCAGTATCACCACAAAAATCACGGCCGACAGCGGACGAAGCTCCGGCGTCAGACCACCCTTGCGGGCATCGGCATAAATATAGGTAGAAAGCGTTTCCAATCCCTGATTTCCAATGGTAAACACCGTTACCGCAAAATCGTCGATGGAAATGGTCAGTGCCAGCAGGAATCCGCTTACCATTCCCGGACGGATTTCCGGAACAATCACTTTCCACAAAGCCTGCATCGGAGTAGCTCCCAAATCGAGCGCGGCCTCATACAGGTTCGGATTCATCTGTTTCAGGCGCGGCAACACACTCAGCACCACGTACGGAGTACAGAAGGTGATGTGTGCCAGCACTACGGTAGTAAATCCCTGGGTAATACCTAATGACACAAACAGCAGGAACAAGGAAATACCGGTAATAATATCTCCGTTCAATATAGGAATGGTATTGATGAATCCCATGGCTTTCCGGCTGCGGGCCTTCAGATTGTAGATTCCGATGGCAGCCACACTTCCCAACAAGGTTGATACCGTCGCAGCAATAAAGGCAATGGCTATTGTATTTATCAGCGCATTCATCAGGGAATGATGTGCTCCGGTGTTACACAAGGAGCGGTACAGGTTGAGCGAAAAGCCAGTCCAGTTACCCAATACCTTTGCATCGGTAAAGGAATAAATCACAATAATCAATATCGGAGCATACAGCAACAACAGTAATACCCAAAGATAGGTCTGCATCAGCACTTTCTTTACCATACCTGTCCTCCTTTCTCTGAATCACTCTTTTCATCAGAACTAAAGAGTGAAGTCGCGGCAATCAGGAACAGCATAATCAAGGAAAGGGCTGCTCCATAGTTCCACATACTGTTGTTGATATTCTCCTGAATAGTCGTACCAAACAACTTGATGTTGTTCATGGTCAACAATTCTGCAATGGCAAAGGTAGAGATGGTCGGCATGAACACCATCATGATGCCGCTCACTACCCCAGGCATGGACAAAGGGAATACCACCTTCCAGAATACCTGAAAAGAATTGGCTCCCAAATCCTGGGCTGCTTCCACATAACTCGGTCCATCTTCTGAAGGGTATTGTAAATCGGATATATCATGAAAGGAATGAAGTTGTAAATCATTCCGAATATCAATGCCCCCTCTCCTAAAGGCAGACTGGCAAAGTCGAACAAAGCTACGGTAGCCAGCGTACGTATCAGGATGTTGACCCACATCGGCAGGATAAACAGCAGAATCAGCGTACGCGAATAGCTTGAATTACTGCGGCTCAGAATCCAGGCTGCCGGATATCCCAGTACGATACAACCTATCGTAGTCAGTATGGCTATACCGATGGAATAAATAAAGGTATTGACTGCTTCCGGATGGGCCAGGAATTTCCGGAAGTTTTCAAGCGTCATACGACCTGCATCATCGGTAAATGCATATACCACAATCAGCAGAAGCGGAACAATCACAAAAATGATAGAGAAAATGAGATAAGGAAGTGTCCAGCTTCGGCGTGAAAGAAAAAACAAACGCAGTTTATTCATCGTTCCTCCTGTTTTACACGTACCCGAATATCTTCAGGAGCAATGGAAATGCCTACACGGTCTCCATCATCCCACACATCGTTCGTATCGACAAACACATTCTCATCCCAGTCTGACCATACCGTCAGGTGGTAATGGTTTCCTTTGTACAAAATAAACTTGACTTCTCCGGTCAGCATGCCGTCTTCTGCATTGTCCAGCAAGTTGATTTTCCCGAAATCCACGTCTACCAGCACATCGCCTAACGGCACTTTCTGAAGGTCTACCGGTGCACACTCAAACTCACATCCCAAGAATTCCACATGAGTTTCATCGATAAGCTTACCTTCAAAAGTATTGCAGATACGCTCTTTCTTCATGATATGAATATCAAACGGCTTGACCAGCATACCCACTTCGGTTCCGGCCTCGAAAGCGTGATAATCCTGCACCACAAACTCATAGCCGTGGCACAATACCACCATTCATAGTGTACTCCCTTAAAGATACACGATTGTACGGTACCACGAAGCTGTGCCATATCCGACACCGGGGAATATATACAAATCCTCCGGACGAATCACCACATCCACCGGTGTGTTTTCGCCGAAGCCTTCGTCCACACATTCAAAGTCACGGTCACAGAAATGTACCAACTTATCCTTCACCATGACTCCGTTCAGGATATTACTTTCTCCGATAAAGTCGGCCACGAACGAGTTAATCGGCTCATTGTAGATGTCGGTAGGGGTACCAATCTGCTGGATACGTCCCTCACTCATCACCACGATGGTATCACTCAATGTCAGGGCTTCTTCCTGGTCGTGCGTCACGTACACAAAGGTAATGCCCAGCGTCTTGTGCATTTCCTTCAACTCCATCTGCATGTCCTTACGCATCTTCAGGTCAAGCGCAGCCAGCGGCTCGTCCAGCAACAACACTTCCGGCTCGTTCACAATGGCTCGGGCAATGGCCACACGCTGCTGCTGTCCACCCGAAAGCGAGTTGACATCGCGGTACTCATAGTCGGTCATACCCACCATTTTCAAGGCAGCCTTTACTTTTTTAAGTACCGTATCCTTTGGCATCTTTTTCAGTTTCAAGCCAAAAAGCAATATTGTCATACACATTCAGATGAGGGAACAAGGCATATTTCTGGAAAACTGTATTGACAGGACGCTTGTGAGGAGGAGTCTGGGTAATCTCCTCCCCTGCAATACGAATCACCCCTTCCGAAGCGGTCTGAAATCCTGCTATCAGGCGCAGCAAGGTCGTCTTACCGCATCCTGAAGGGCCCAAGATGGTTACAAACTCTCCCTTTTGATGGATAAATTGATATTATCCAAGGCTGTTTTTCACCAAAAACTTTGATACACCCTTTACCTCTATAATAGGTTTAATTTCACTTTGCATCATTTCTTGAAAATTAGTTCGCAAAGTTACATATTAATTCATTTCACAAGGCATATCACCCTTATTTTTCTTCCTTATTTTTAATTACTCCAATAGAAACAAGCCATTTTGAATATTTATTCATCGCTCCTGTTTCAACCCGGAGAAATACATTTCCAATAGTTTTCTGGCTGCCGAGAAAGACGTGGCTCGTCCTTCCAGCACATCCTTTTCCTGCAAGGGAAGCAAGGAAGCAATTTCCGGATTCTGATAGAAGCTGTCGCGCAAATGCTCATTGATGGTTTCATACATCCAGTATTTGGCCTGCTCGTTCCGACGGTGTTCAAAATAACCGTTCTTGCGGACAAAGTCGATGTAGGCATACACCATATCCCAGATTTCCTTGACACCGATATTATAAAATCCGGAATACGTCAGCACCTGAGGAGTCCATCCAGATTCGGGAGCCGGAAAAGATGAAGCGCATTACGGAAATGCGTAGCCGCCAACTGTGCCTTCTCTACATTATTTCCATCGGCCTTGTTGATAATGATACCATCGGCCATCTCCATGATACCGCGCTTGATGCCCTGCAACTCATCGCCCGTACCGGCCAACTGAATCAGCAGAAGAAGTCTACCATGGAATGTACGGCAGTTTCACTCTGGCCTACTCCCACAGTTTCGACAAAGATTTTATCAAATCCGGCAGCCTCACACAAGATGATGGTTTCACGGGTCTTACGGGCCACACCGCCCAATGAGCCCGCCGAAGGACTGGGACGGATAAAGGATTTAGGATGCACCGACAACTTTTCCATTCGGGTCTTGTCACCTAAAATACTTCCTTTGGAACGTTCACTGCTGGGGTCTATGGCTAACACGGCCAACTTTCCTCCTTTTTCTTCGAGCACATGCAGTCCGAACACATCAATCGACGTACTCTTTCCGGCACCGGGCACTCCGCTGATACCGATACGGATAGAATTACCCGAATAAGGAAGGCATTTTTCAATGACCTCCTGTGCCAGCACCTGGTGTTCCGGCTTGACACTTTCTACCAGCGTGACCGCCTGGCTCAGCATGGTCACATCGCCTTTCACAATACCTTCCACATACTCTGCAGCAGAATACTGACGACGTTTGGGTTTCTTTCTCAGATTCAGATAAGGATTAACAATGGAGGGTTGTTCCACTCCCTGGTTCACAGTTAACCCCTTATAAAGCTTCGTTGTTTTCGGGGTGTTCCATAAAAGTTTTTTATTTTTCGGACGATTTCAGCCGGGCTTTCACACGATGGTAATCATCGGTTGGTTAGGATCATCGGTAATCATCAGGACACGGGGTGTACCTTTCACACGGTGAAGGTTCTGTGCCAGCACAGTAATCTTCATCTTAGTCGATTCACCCGGTTTCAGCACTCTCTTTTTCAGTTTCACGGCCAAAGCCATGCTGAACACCTGCATATCCTGAATATTCAGGTCAGAGCGACCTGTATTTAAAATGACAATCGTCTGTGACTTCTTTTGGTTGGGTTTCAAATCCACAAATTCCAGTTCCTTAGCCGACAATGTAATCTGAGGAGGGTTGTTTTTCTGCTGTTCGGTCAACTTGGAGAAGTCAGGCAACAGAGCCACAGATACAGGTATTTCATTCTCACTGCCGACTTTATCACCCGGGAAGCGGGACAAATAGACAGATGCACGTGTAATACCTAATTTCGGCAATTTCTCAGAATCCAGTGTCACCAGAATCTTTCCGGTCTTTCCACGTCCCAGTTTTTCGGGTACAGCTTTAGCCTCCAGATAAGGAGGAAGGTGCATCAGCACAGGTGAATAAGCCTTGTTGGAAGTATTGGCCACCAACAACTCAATAACCGGACGGTCTCCCTTATTGACCGATTTAAAATCAAGTTCTTCCTGATTCAAACGAATGGCACCGATGGCATAAGGATGCGTAAAGGAATAGTTCTTGGCATCGGCTGTCACCTCTCCGTTAAAGTCCAGATAAATGGGCAGAGAAGCTGCATTGCAATACACACCCACGTCTTTATAGAAATGCCCGATGGCTTCCGCATCGAACACCACCGTAATCTTTCCTTTTCCTCCGGCAGGTACAGGTTCTTCTGTCCATTGTGCCTTGGCACATCCACAAGAGGTCGTCACATTGGATATAACCAGCGGCTTGTCTCCCGTATTGGTAAACTGATAAGTCACGGTTGCCGGAGTGCGCCACAACACGTAGCCCAAGTCCTTAGTAGTCATATCAAAGGATATTTTAGGCTGAGCCCATAAGGACATGCAAGCGACAACACACAAAAAAAGAAGGGTATATATTCGTTTCATTGATTTTATTCTTTCTAAATTACGGAAACAAAGATAGGGAGAAAACGGAAACAAGCAAAATCAAGTCTGAAAATTTATTTTCTCCATAACCTCAGAAATTTGTAAAAATGTCCGAACCGGAATCCCGGCCCGGACGTGATTTATTCGATATATAATGTATATCCTTCCGTATGACTGCCAAACTCAGGAGCGTATACCGACCGTATTGCCGATGTACCTGCCTGATATACTCCCGAACGGTCTACATGCACTTCATATTCAATGACGTAGGTTCCTTTCCGCAAGTGATCCATAAAGAAGGTCGTCGCCGCATCACCACTTACCCGATACCGTCCCAAGCCATCGGACCATTCGTAGCCTGAGATTTGCCGCACTGGTTCCATACAAGCCGCACGTTCGTCTTTCAGACATACAAAATCCATATCCCGGTCGGCACGGAGAGTCAGGCGCACCGTCAGCTTATCGCCAACCTGCAACTTTTCTTTGGCAGACAAGGTCTTACCTTTATATATATACTCACGTGAAACTTGCAGACCCTTTCCTTCAAATGCCTTCACACGGTCCATATCTTCCAGATATTGTGCATACACGGCACCCCATCCGGCAGCTTTTCCCGTATGACTTACGGTCAGCGTCTTCACCTCTGCCTCCGCTCCACTTAATGTATGACTGATACAGCCCAGTCCGTCTTTCGGAGTTTCCAGTGTAACATTGCCTGCCACCGCCTGCATCTGTCCGGACTCCGTCAATGCCATGCCATCTGACAGCAAGGCATACACCGCATCCGCCGTAGCCAATGGTGTATTCCAGCACTGCACCTGCTTTTGTTTCAGCAACCAGCGTTTCATTTCCTCCAGCATCTTTTCATCCTTCTCCACGTGCTGAATAGCCTCCATGGCAGCCACCTGCGTCGGAATACGGTAACCGTTCCATGCGTATCCGGCTTTCGGCGTATCAAAATAACGTCCCATTTCCGGTGTTACTACCGTATATTCCTTAATCGAGCGTACCAGTATTTCTGCCTGCGTACGTTTTCCCTGTGCCTGCAGAATCCGGGCAATCAATGCCTTCTCATAAATGGAATAAGTAGCAGAACGGTTTTCCAGTTTGGAGGTCATGTATTCCTTTGCTGCCTTGTTTACCTTTCCTCCTGCCACCGCATCCAGTGATGCAATATACAGATACCTCACCGCCAGCTCACTTGGCCATTGCGGGCTTTTGTTACGAGCCTCGTTTTTCTTCAGGTTCTCATATTCCTGACAGAAAGCATTTTCCAGGTAATTCAGACCTTTCAAGTACATTCCGGCCACTTGCGCATCCGCCATGATATGCATGGATTTCAGCCGGGCCAGCAGTTCCACCACCTGCGTAGTGACCAACCGGCTTCCCTGCATGCCGTTGAACCAGCTCCAGCTTCCATCCCCTTTTGCAAGGCCTCAATTTTTCCACGGTCTGCCCCATGCGGTAATTCATCGTATTCAGGTCGAACAACAATCCAATCCGTTGTCTCTGTTCCTGTTCATCTGCCGCCTGAGCCAGCCAAGGTGTTTCGGCCAGCAACAAGCTTTTCAGTTCCTGGTTTTCTCCAGTTCACTCCACAACGTTTTCTTTCTTCACTCCCTGCTTTTCCAGGCTTCAAACACAGGCTGAATCTGCGGATTCAGTTCCACAATTTTCCGTGCCACCGCATTGGCGTAGTAAGCCGAAGCCAGGAGAACGCATCATCCTGCTGCGGATTTCCTACTACCGGAAGTGCCTGTACGGCATACCATATCGGAGTAGCAGTCAGTTCGATGGTCAGCTGGCGGTTCTGGGCAGTCTTGCTTTGTCCGTTAAACAAATCCTTCAGGCTCACTTCCTGAGATTCCCCGCCTTTCACCTGCAAGGACAAGGTTTCCGTCATCCATTGCTTGTCAGTCAGCACAGGAAGATAATGCTGTTCTCCGTCACTAAACTCACCGGCCTCTGCCTTCATCCGGCAAATCAAGACCTCACCATCCATATTTACCGGGAAAGTAAAACGTACACTACCTGTTTCTCCTGCCTTCACCTGAAAATCCTGCACTGCCTGATACACCACACTTTCATCCATCGGGTTCACCAATTCCAGACGTACTGCCCCTTTCACCTCTTCCGTTGACAGATTGATCAAAGAAGCTGCCAGTGAGGATTCATCCCCTTTACGAAGGAAACGAGGCAAATTAGGCTGAATCATAAACGGTTTTTCGGTCCGGGTTTCCGCCTGCAGGAGTCCGTAATCCATGTGGCGGGTATGTGCCAGCCCTCTGAACTTCCACTGCGTCAACGCATCTGGTACGGTAAATACCAATCGCACGGTTCCGGCTGAATCTGTACGCAAATCAGGATAGAAGAAAGCCGTTTCTGCAAAATTCTCGCGTAAAGTCATCGTCTGTTCCGTTTCCAAAGGAATCGTTTCAGACTGAAGTTCTACTTCTACCACTCCATCGTCCTGCGTGAATCCCGCCTGCGCATTCAAAGCTTCATCTGCCCTCATGGCATCTGGTGCTGCAGCCGCAGCCTTCATCATGATTCCCTGCCCCGCGTACCATCAGACCGTTTCGAGAGAAGGTCTATACTGACGCAAAGAAGGAATCCACAACCGGCTATACAACTGCCAGTTGTCAGGAGTATATACAGAAGACAATGAATAAGTATAGAAAGGCGAATAAGCCATCGCGATACTATTCACTGACTGAATAAACGGCATGACGGAAGGAGTATATCGGCTGAAGCCCAACTGGAAATTCCACGGGTTATCCCACAAACGGTCGAGCGAAGCATCATACAAGGTAGCCAGCAGACGGGCATCCACCGGTTTGCCTGCCGCATCCAAAATCTGCATGGTCCAGGTTTCTTCTGTGCCCGGACGCAAACGGTCGCGGAAAACTTCCCACTTCAATGTCAGTTTTTTCTCCGGTACCGGACGTTCAAAGCGACTTGCTTGGAATACCAGATACCGTCTTTCATAAATCCAAAGCTGACGGTGATTCCATCGCCGTATTCCGGCCGCCACGTATAATCAAACGAACGGATTTCCCCGTTCAGCACAAACGAGTCAGAAACCAACATCCGGTTGCCACTGTACACATGATAGAACAAATGCACATTCTTTTCACTGCTACCCACATACAAGGTCACCGGCTGCGTTTCCTCCAACTGTGTACCGTCCTGATAGAACCATTCCACAGTCTTTACCGGAGGAACCCGGTCTTTTAACGAAAAGAGTACAAACTCCTGCTCTGCACGACAAGGACGCCCATGCTCATCACTGGCGGTTACCTCCAGCAAGTATTTTCCGGAAGCCAACTTCTTCCATGCTTCCGGCAGGAAAGGCCGTCCGGATTTCACCGTATCCCCCCATACTGTTTGCTGCTTCTTTCCGGCCTCATCCACTGCATAAAGCGAGCAGACCACATCCAATGCCACAGGCTGTTGCTGCATGTTCAAGGCCTGTACCTGCATCTTATCCAGTTTCTCACGAGCCACTTTTCCAGCCAATCCCTTTATCTGTAATCCGATGGCATGCTCACCCACCGGAAGCACCAGTACACCTTCCTGCGTTTCTCCGGCCGCATCCGTCACTTCCACCTTCACCTGATAACGATAGAATCCGTCCCAGCCTAAGGAGACTTCCGTATCTGGACGTTCCAGACAAACCTTCACCGCAAACGTTCCGTCGGCTGAAGTCATCAGTTCACCTTCTGCTAACTGTTGTTCTCCTGCCATGTTCCGCCAGAACCAGGCCTTTGAACGGGTCAAGGTATAACGCACCTTACCACCCTGCACCGGTGCACCGGAAAACTTTTTCGCCGTACCTTCCAGCTGCAAGGAATCCCCCCATCGTGTAAGCTTCCTGCACTTCCTTCCAGGTGACTTCAACGTCGGACGCTTGTATTCTTCCACTCGGATATAACAGGACGCCTTGTCCGATTCTATACGGAACATACCGGCCAATGTTTCCGAAGGTAATTGGAACTCTGCTGAAAATGCGCCAAAGTCATCCGTAGTCAATTCTTTCCGAGCTATCTCCCGGTTATTAGCATCCCGCAAAGCCAGCCAGATGGCCGCATCTTTGCGTACCTCTACACTATCGCCTTCCTGCGTATAAGCCACACCGGACACGTACACCGTCTGCCCCTTGCGGTACAGAGCACGGTCGGTAAACAAATCCATGCGGTCCACCTTCTTCTTGCTGTCATTGACCGTCGGCAACACCCTTCTGGACCAGTATGCCACCTGCATAAACTCATCCTTACCTGCACACGCATGCATCCACAATGATTCTTTCATGTCCGGCACTACTACCTTGCCTTGCTTATCGGTCTTAAATGTCTTATATAAGGTATAATTGCCTGGCACAGGAATGGAATAAAACACCAATTCTGCTCCTGCGACCGGCTTTCCGGTCTTACGGTCCACCACATGACACTCCGTCTGCCTTCCTTCCATCGGGAAAGAAACCACCTGCATTGCAGACAGATGCACTACATCGTATCCTATTTTATCCTGATAGCCGTCGGGGATTGATTTCAATATATAAATTCCCGTCTCGGGCATCCGGCTGGTCAGCACAGAAACCGTATCCTTGTACGTAGGAGTATCCGGCAAGTCCAACCGCACTTCATCCACCAGTGTACCATACTTCTTTATCAGGTCCGCATGCTCCAGATTCTGTGCAAACACAGAAGAAGAAGCCTTCAGGTTCAGCCTATACCATTCCAACGTCGCTCCTTTCAGGTTCTTGCTGGTGACACGAAGTTCCGCTTCCGTCTGCGGATAAGGGTGAGTTACCTGCACCGAGAGCGACGGCATGCACACTATGCGCTGGTTATCCTTCAAATCGGCCGTGAATTCCGAAGATGGATACCGTTTTATTCCTTCTTCTATCACCTTCATTTCGGACACGAAATCTTGTTTCTGATGATAGAAATCGGCCCATGACACATACAACGCCGCACAGGCATCTACTCCGGCATAGGCTTTTGCCCACGCCTGCAACTGCTCCAACACCTGTTCGTCCGACAGCTGTTGTGGATACCTCCATCCATTACGCTGCCAATACATCAATCGCTCCAGACGTGTCAATAATTCCGCGTCACGATTTCCTGCCGCCTCGTATTGTGCAATCAACTTTTCATACTTGTCGAACACTGCCAACTGTACGGCCTTGCTTCCTCCCCCATTCCATAGAAGTTGAAAGATGGACTGGCGCAACAGCAAATCGTACATATTGTCACCGAAATAGCGCTGGCTCCATTTGCCCTGTTCAGCCATCGGACGAAAATCGGTCGTAGCTACGCCCAGCAAAACCTCCTTATCCTTTACTGCCCGGTCAAACTCATACAATGCACTGTCCACTTGCTGAGGAGCGGATTCCAACTTATAGTATCCTGACAGAAACGACAACACGGCTTTCTGCAAAGGATCGTTCTCCTCTGCAGCCCATGCATTCAGTCGACAAAGTTCACGCTGCAAACTGTCCGGTGTCAGCCCTACCTGACATTCCACCCGCGAAAGATACGCTTTCAACATCTGCGGGGCATTCTTCTCCTTTCTTGCCTTTTCATAAATCTGATTCACCTGTGAAATCAAGGTCTGCGGCAAATCTTTCTTCCGGGTTTCCTCTACCTCCTTCCAAAGACGGTCGTAACTCTGAGCTATCCCCGCCAAAGAACATAAAAGCCAACAATCCCGTGGCACATATCAAGAATAGTCTGTTCATCATTTCCAATTTTAAGTTTTACAAGGTTGTCTTTATAAAGATAAAACCAAAACCCTGATTTACTGCACAGATTTTCATTAAAAGAAGTAAAACCACAGAAAATCGAAACAAAAACGGAGGCTGCCCCTTTCCCTTTTACGGGAATCGGACAGCCTCCGTATCTATTTATCCACTAACGGATATTACTTTTTCGGTGTATTTTCCAGTGTAGCCAGCAAGAAATCATAGAACTTCTTCACTGACGGCACATGACAGCGTTCTTCCGGTGTATGCGGGCACTGCAAAGTAGGACCAAATGAAATCATATCCAGTCCCGGTACAACCGCACCGATGATACCACATTCCAGTCCGGCATGAATCACTTTCACTTCCGGTGTTTCACCAAACTGTGCCTTATAAGATTCCTTCATGGCATGCAGAATCGGAGAGTTTACATCCGGTTCCCATCCTGAATAGCTGCCAGAACGTTCTACGTGCATACCTGCCATAGAGAAACAGCTCTCGATAGCCGTATTGCGATAATCCTTCATTGATTCGCGAGAGCTGCGTGTCAATACCTTAATGGCAGCCTTTCCATTGCCGATTTCTACGATAGCCAGGTTAGAAGAAGTTTCCACTGTATCCGGGATAGTCGGGATGAAACGTTCTACTCCATTCGGACATGCATAAATCGCGTCCACCAGGTTGTCACGGATTTCTTCCGGCACCATCATCTTCGGCAAGTCCACACGCTCTGCCGTAAAGCTGATGTTGTCTTCAATGGTCGCGAATTCATCACGCCATACCTGTTCGCATTCACCCACGAACGCCAGTACATCTTCTACCTCCGAAGCCGGTACGGTAATCACCACTTCACACTCACGCGGAATGGCGTTGCGCATGTTTCCACCTTCCCATGACACCAGACAAGCCTCATCGTAAGCAATCACCTGGTTCATGAAGCGAGCCATCAACTTGTTGGCATTGGCATGTCCCCATCCAATCTGAATACCAGAGTGACCACCGCGCAATCCCTTCAGTGTCACCTTCAGTGCCACGTCTTCCGGATCTGTTTCTTCTTCCTTATATTCCAAAGTAGCCGTCAGGTCTTCTCCACCTGCACAGCCAATATAAAGTTCACCTTCTTCTTCTGAATCCAGGTTCAGCAGGATTTCTCCTTCCACTGTGCCCTGTTTCAAGCCGAACGCCCCATACATACCGGTTTCTTCATCGGCAGTAATCAGCGCTGTCAGCGGACCGTGTTTCAAGGTCTTGTCTCCATAATGGCCATGATGGCTGCCACACCCATACCGTTGTCTGAGCCTAATGTGGTACCTTTAGCCTTTACCCATTCGCCGTCTACATAAACCGGAATAGGATCTTTTTCAAAATCATGCTGTGTATGTTTGTCTTTCTGAGGAACCATGTCCATGTGAGCCTGAAGGATGACAGACTTCCGGTCTTCCATACCCGGAGTGGCCGGTTTGCGATAGATTATGTTTCCAGCCTCATCCTGAAATGATTCCACACCTACCTGCTTGCCGAATTCCAGCAAGAAAGCCTGAATTTTTTCCAAATGTCCAGACGGACGAGGAATTTGCGTCAACGAATAGAAATGCTTCCACACATTCTGCGGAGCCAAAGAAAGAATTTCGTTCATATTATATTTTTGATTTTATTCCGGAAAAGCAATTTCACTTCCCGGTCCGTTTCTTATTTACAAGTGGTAAGGCTACAAGCCCGTAAACACCTAGCAAAATTAATAAAAAGGTTTGAATACCGTGCACCAGCAGGGCAAATATTCCGGCATCTTCCTTTCCCACCCCATACATCATCATCATGGTAATGACCGCAAAGTGCCACGGACCCGCTCCGTTAGGGTAGGAACGGCCGACGGCAATACTGCCCACCACAAACATCACCAGTCCGGGCATCCAGCCCAATGAGGCAGAAAAGATCAAAGCAATAAAAGCTACATAAAATTGTAGGAAATAGCATGCCCAGATGCTCACGGTGTAAAAAGCGAACAGCCAACGGATGTTTTGACATGCCGAAGCGACAAACATCCGGCCCACACATCATTCAATATGCCGCGCACCCTCGCAAATACCGTCAAAATTGCGGAATCAGGAAAAAACGCCAGCACACCCAAGGCGAACAGACAGATGAGGGTGATATAAAAAGTGGTGGAAGTAAACAAGCCTGTAAAGAAGCCCATGTTCGTACCGGTCTTTTCAAAGAATGCCGCAAACACACGCGATTGGAGCAACAGCGTCACTACGGTAATCAGCAGCACACAGATGGTATCGATGAGACGCTCCGTCACCACCGTACCCAGCGATTTGGAGAAAGAAACCCCGTCGTACTTCGACAGGATACCGCAGCGGGAAACCTCCCCCACACGCGGTACGACCAGATTGGCCGCGTACGACACAAAACCGCATACACACTGTTCGACACCTTGGGATATTCACCTAACGGAGCTAATGTCAGATTCCAGCGCCAGCCGCGGAACAGATGTCCCAACACACCAAACACCAGCGAAAAGGCCATCCAGCCATAATTCATGCCGCCATCCAGCACGCTCCACACACGCCGGAAATCAAAATCGTGGTATGTCCAAAGCAGAATAGCCGCTCCGAGTACCAACGGAAGCGCTATCTGGAAGACCTTATTTAGTACTTTTTTTAAACCTGTTCGTTCCAAAATCAGTCTGTATATAAAGATTTATGTTTAACTTTGCAAGTCACAAAGATAATACGAACATTTAAACCTGAGGTATGAAATTAGTTAAACCTAAAAAAAGTTTTTAGGACAACACTTCCTGAAAGACCTGCAAGTGGCACAAGACATAGCCGACACGGTAGACGCCTGCCCGGCCCTTCCCCGTTCTCGAAGTAGGTCCCGGAATGGGAGTTCTCACCCAATACCTGCTGAAAAAAAAGACCGCCCGCTCAAGGTGGTGGAGCTGGACTTTGAATCGGTGGCTTACCTGCGTGAGAATTTTCCGCAATTAGGAGACCATATCATCGAGCAGGATTTCCTGAAAATGGACCTCCGGCAACTTTTCGACGGACAGCCTTTTGTACTGACCGGCAACTATCCCTACAATATTTCCAGCCAGATATTCTTCAAGATGCTCGACTACAAGGACTTGATTCCCTGCTGCACGGGCATGATTCAGAAGGAAGTGGCCGAACGCATCGCGGCTCGTCCGGGCAACAAGACCTACGGCATTCTGAGCGTACTGATTCAAGCCTGGTACAGCGTGGAATACCTGTTCACCGTACACGAACATGTGTTCAATCCTCCTCCCAAGGTGAAGAGCGCCGTCATCCGCATGACCCGCAACGAAACCAAGGAGTTGGGATGCAACGAGCAATTGTTCAAGCAGATTGTCAAGACGACATTCAACCAGCGCCGCAAGACGCTCCGCAACTCCATATCTCCGATTCTGGAGAAAGGAATCGCTCAGTGCCGACCCTATCTTCAACAAACGGCCTGAACAGCTTTCCGTACAAGACTTCATCGACCTGACCAACCGGGTGGAAGAAGCCTTGAATTCCTCAGCCGCAAAGGCCGAGTGACCCTGCACACGAGACTTACAGACTACGATAACAACCCTCATCAGGAGTTTACAAGATGAATAGCGAAGATATTAAATTAGTCACCGAACTGATCGAGAAGAAAGATTCCGACCAGTTAAAAGAAGTCATCAAGGACCTGCATCCGGCCGATATCGCCGAACTGTGCAATGAGCTGGACGCAGAAGATGCCCGCTTCATCTACCTGCTGCTGGACAACGAAACGGCAGCCGACGTACTGATTGAAATGGACGAGGATGCCCGAAAGAAATTCCTCGAAATACTTCCCCCTGAAACCATCGCCAAGCGCTTTGTCGACTACATGGATTCGGACGATGCCGTAGACATCATCCGTGAAATGGACGAGGACAAGCAGGAAGAAGTGCTTTCACACATTGAAGACATCGAACAGGCAGGCGACATCGTCGACTTGCTGAAATACGACGAAGACACCGCCGGTGGTTTGATGGGTACGGAATGGTGATTGTGAACGAGAACTGGAGTATGCCCGAATGCCTGCGCGAAATGCGACTGCAGGCAGAAGAAATGGACGAGATATATTATGTATATGTGGTAGACGACGATGACGTCTGCGCGGTGTATTCCCGCTGAAAAAGATGATTACCAGTCCGTCGGTTTCCAAGGTGAAACACGTGATGAAGAAGGACCCGATTTCCGTCCATGTGGATACGCCCATTGAAGAGGTGGTACAGACCATTGAAAAATATGACCTGGTGGCCGTTCCCGTGGTCGACAGCATCGGCCGTCTGGTAGGGCGCATCACCGTAGACGACGTAATGGACGAGGTTCGTGAACAGGCCGAACGCGACTACCAGTTGGCATCCGGTTTGTCACAGGACGTAGAAACAGACGACAACGTGTTCCGCCAGACCACCGCACGCCTTCCGTGGCTGCTCATCGGTATGCTGGGTGGAATCGGTAACTCCATGATTCTGGGCAACTTTGACTCTACCTTCGCCGCTCATCCGGAAATGGCGCTTTACATTCCCCTTATCGGTGGAACGGGAGGAAACGTAGGAACCCAGTCCTCCGCATTGGTCGTGCAAGGTCTGGCCAACAGCTCACTGAACGCCGAAAACACTTTCAAGCAGGTGCTGAAAGAATCCGTTGTAGCCCTTATCAACGCCACCATCATTTCCATGCTGGTGTATATCTACAACTTCATCCGTTTCGGAGCTACGGCTACGGTCAGTTATTCGGTATCCATCAGTCTGTTTGCGGTAGTCATGTTTGCCTCCATTTTCGGCACCCTGGTACCCATGACACTGGAAAAACTGAAAATCGATCCGGCCATTGCCACCGGACCGTTTATCTCCATTACCAACGACATTATCGGTATGCTCATGTACATGGGAATTACCGTATTATTATCCTAAAATTTTTGTTAAAGAAAAACGCAAGTGCGTTTGAGGTAAAACGCAAGTACATTTTACTTCAAACGCACTTGTTTGAAGTGTACTGAAAATAGTTGTCAGTTTGAAGATTAATTCCTGACAAAGTTGACAGGTTAAACATTATATTCCTA
>ENA-OPYV01000173-OPYV01000173.1-human-gut-metagenome-genome-assembly--contig:-NODE-173-length-20385-cov-2.180817_pt1 | contig 20385 bp, 29 predicted proteins | sample MGYA00242474_ERZ504485 | MGnify/ENA primary metagenome ERZ504485 (study PRJEB26092, sample SAMD00036263) | human gut metagenome | host: Homo sapiens | study: EMG produced TPA metagenomics assembly of...
CTTTTCTTCAGCACACTAATCCGTTTCCCGTCTTTGAAATACATTCGTGACATGTTCTTATCACGAACAAATCTTCTGTCCATCGAAAAAATATCCATGCTTCCCGTCACTGAATACCGCCCTTTCGCCGGTCTTAAACCGAATCGGCATATTAGGCAGTCCATTATTCATGGCCGCCAGTATAAGCAATCTGCGTCTTAACAAAATCATAAAGTACCTCCCATCACAGCTATATTATTAAGAATACTTACCTGATACGTCCTGTTGGCCCTGACAACACTGCTTCCTATCCATTTCACACCTTCAGGAAGATTCAGGACGGTAGGCGTAACACCACTTGAAAACTGGAACATGTACTCATTGGCAATGCCTGGAAAGCCTTTTCCAAATGTGACGTTAAGTACGGATACTTCTCCGAACACATGGAACACGTTCGGAAGAAGCTCGGCACTGACCTCACCCGTACCAGCATTCACGCTGGATATGCAGCCATTGCCATAATATTCCCCCATGGGTATAGATAGCCCGTATCTCCTTGATGTAGGAAACGGAATCAGGCAATATGTTACCGGCTTCCAGTTCTTTCTTGAAGGTGGCATATTTCAAATAATTGTTGAATCTCTTTTTCGCCATGTCATTGGGATTTATGGGGGGCTCTGATACAAAGCCCCCCACATATTATTACTCGGTTTCCTCATTCCATGCAAACGCATCATCAAGATCCTGTTTAGTGGCATACTGCTTCAGAGTCTCGTTCGTTGCATAGCTGGTCAGTTCAGCCTTGGTCGCATAAGTGGAGGAAAGCCCTTCGATAGCCTCACTCAGTGCAGCTTTTGTGGCATAGGTGTTCGCCACATCTACAGCCTTGGCATATCCAGCCAAATCCTCTTCGGTAAGAAATCCTTCGAGGTCAGCTTTCTTTGCATACGCTGTCAAATCGACCGTACCACCCAAGGAATCCCAGTTGGTTTCCACACTTGCCTGATTGGCCGTTTCTCCGATGTAGACGAAGTTCGTTTCAGCCGGATATTTCTTGCCGTTCAGGGTAACTTCTGCCGTAACGTTATATACGTGGCCTTTCGATACAGAAGACACCCCTTTCAGGGCACTAAGGTCTGCCAGAGTACCCTTTGGCACATATACGGCACCAAGCGCGTTGACCTTGTTTGTCAGTGTGTCAACCAGACCTTTCAGAACTTTACCCTGCTCGGCGGAAAGTGCCTTATTAGTCCCGCCCGTTGTGAGGTCATTGATAATCTGGATGAGTGTCTGTGCACCGACGTCAAGACGAATCCATCCGCCATAATCAGCCTGGGTAATCTTTGTCATGTCCTTCAGGACATACAGAGCCGGTTTGCCGTCCCCGTTATCTCCAACAACGACCAACATGCCGTTATAAGTATTCTTTCCTGAATAGGTAGCTGCGGCAATAAGGTCTTTCTTGTTTGGAACAAGCTGACGGGCATCCAGTGGCGCCTGTCCTCCAGGCTCAAAGTTCACGGCAAAGGAAGCAACACCCGCAGGACGGTTTCCTGTTGTCGAAGCCATCGGCATGACATTGTTCATCGGCATGGCAAAGGGAACTTCACGGCTGTTTCGTGCAAGCATGGCTATCACTTCATCCGTAATTTCCTCGCCATTATATGTGTCCGGCTCGTCTACAAGTTTTTTCCCGGCATCGGAAACTGTGAAGCGAAGTTGTAATGCACCGGACATGGCACCTGTCGTTGTCAGCTTCTTGTATGCAATCTGAACACTTTGTACGGTCTTGTTTCCTGCATCAGATACGGTGTACTTGTCCGTTCCGAAGACTTCCCACTTTCCGGACACCGTATTATAGAACTCGACTTTGATACATTCTTTCTGAAGGGAAGTAGAATTCAAGGCGGGTTCCGGTTGCTGCTTCAGAAGCAAACTTCGCTCCAATTAATGTATCAGTCCATTTCTGCAGCGGAAGCTTTGTATCAGGAGCTGCGGCAGACGGGAAATTGGTATCTCCGGCAGAGGTAGAAGCTGAAGAACCATTACAGTAAAACGGATAGGTACCATAAAGGTAGACAGCACCTGATTTCACAGTACCTTCAGGAAGCGGATTAGGGGACACGGTCGCCTTGTTTCCTTTTGAAGTGAGCAAGGTGTCACCTGCGCCATGATGAGCCTGGTAATTGTACTGCATCGTACCGAGTGTAACTTTCGTCGGCAATGTCTTGTTGCTTGTACTGTTTCCTACATAGATGAAAGACTGGTCATCGGAGATAAGTTCTCCTGCACGGTTCTTGTTTGCCTGGCCAACAACCCGTACAATTACCACGGTTAAATCCTGTCTGAATCTGTTCTGAGGTAGGTGCGCTTTCACCAACCTCCAGAATCTTGTTGGCGGTAAAAGGAGACTTTGAATGATATTGTTGCACTTGGTGCCTGTACCGTCGGCTGGATTTCCTCAAAGAGAATATCCTCGAAAATCTGGCTCAGCGTCTTTGTCTTCAAGGTCTCGACCTTTGTCCCAGCCGGAAGACCTCCCAGTTTCGAAGGAGTGGCAAGGCTGTCTGGCAATGATGTCTTGAACCTGATGAGTTCCGTCAGATCATATTCGGTCTTGCCTGATGATTTGGTAACGATAAGTTATTGCTGCCTTTGTCAAAACTGACATCTGTGACACCGCTTCCTCCATAATTCACACCGTTCATCAACAGTTCTTTGGTGTCGGTTGCAAAATAGATAGCATCCAGATGTTTTGACGCTGCATCATAACGGGCCTTTTAAGCCCCTGTAGAATTTTAATTTTGTTGTTGCCATAAAAAGTCTGATTTTAACTGTTTGTTTCTTCATTCCATACTGCTTCTGTTATCTCCTCCCATTCTCCATCCTTCCGGCCGTATATCTTCCCGTCTTTTGGCGCATCGGGAATGGGAATGCTTCCACCGGTTGATATGTCAATGGAAGAAGCACCAAGGTTGACGGTGGCCATTTCAAGGTTAGGGACACTTATGCTGTCCTCTTCACAAGTTGTTGCAACAAGCCTGAAAGCCTCACACATGTCAACGGCAGTCTGTCCTTCCTTACCATAGTTCTCCCACAAAGTCAGCGAATACGTACCAAGGTGTTTGTGGTCTGTTCCATGAAAAGTAAATTTCAGCTTGTTTCCCTGGTATATCTCAAAATGGAAATCGAGAAATCTGCCTAGAGGATTCTTCAGCATGAGTTTCAAGTCCCTTCCTTCCAGTGGAACAGGCTCCTTGTTCGTGAGTATCTGCCAGGTGAAGTATATATCTTTCCCTATCCTTATCTTTCTCATATCAACTAGGTCATGAAACTTATTGTCATAAGTAATTATTATGATTACGGAGTAGATGATTTCCGCTATCAGGCGTCTATCTGTCTTCTTCATCCTTTGTAACTTTTTCGATAATTTCGCCAGCCGTTGTGTACTTCTTTTTAATGTAGCCCACCAGCAGGCGCTTAATGGAAACCTTGTTCTTGATTCCGTGAATTTCACATACATGTTCCATGATTGAATCAAATTCAAATACAATAGCTATCCCCAGTCCGCACATTGACGATGTCGTATAGGAACAAATACCTACAGGCTGGAGAATAGCAACACCAAAACCGAATCCCAACACTAAATACGAATTATATTCGATGAACTTGCACATCGTTCGGCGGCCTGCTCTGGAAAAGCGGAAATCCTCTCCTCGCTTGACCACGCTGTCAATGATACCAAGGACAAAATCCGCTATAATCATGGCTACAATGAAGACCAGCATCCAGCGAAGCTCAAAGACAACGCTTCTTATCTCTCCTACAAAGGAGTAAGCCCCGGCAACAAGAATCTGCGGGGCTATGACGGTTATAAGGTTCTGCATCACTCCTTATTTACCTTACCACCGAACAACCTGGACAGCCATTCACTTGTTACAACCGACACGATACCAGTAGATGCCAGGGCGACAAATAACGCATCAATCAGCACAACCCAGACACTTGCATCTGCAGGAGGAAAACCGAGATTCATCCACCAGCTGAAAAAAGTAACAAGCATACCGACAACTGCTGTCACCCACATAGTCACCCACTTGTTCATAGGATTGGATAGCTTCGAAGCGATAAATCCTACTACAGCAGGAACCACGACCGTAACAAGCCCGGTGAAGCTGGCAAATCCGGTCAGGAACTCCGGAACGGAAGGTTCTACACTAACGGAAGTCTCCGCGAAAACACTCACTACGCACATCAGCAGTGCGACCATCATGAAAACGAATCTTTTCATCTTACTAAGGTTTTAGATTAAACAAAAAATGCCCATAAGCGCATCCCAACTTAATGGAACACGCTCATGGGCGTAACTACTTATTCACACAACAAAACTATCTCATTTACCTATCCTTTTTCAGCGAAGGTAAATGATATAAAAACGAACAAAGAATAAAAGGTTTCAAATCGACTGACACGCCTTGTCAGTAAGTTGGTAGAAGCCGGGTAGAATAAGCAAGCTAGTTACTATTTTCTACCCAATTTCTACCACTCAAATAATTTTCAATACAGCTTTCTTTATTTCAGTTGTTTTCATTCATACCCATAAAGTCCTGGCGGAACTTATTGGAACGGCTACTTTAAAAAATGATGGATTAATGTCAAAATCAGGTTTCCTGAGTGCTATTGGATTAAATTTGGAAGGTGATGCCAATACCGTAAATAACGGAGTTTATAAATTTGACTCACAACAGGACAATATGCCCGTGAATTATGGCATATTAGTTGCATTTTCTTGTGACGGATGGATTCGTATGCAATTATGTGCAGGTGGAGATAATGGATTAGCATATATAAGAATGCATTATAATAGTTGGACATCATGGAAACAACTATAATATTAATTTCCGAAGAGAATACTTCAGCTCGACAGAAGATACATTCCCAGTCTTATATGTAATTTTATATTTGTCAGTACCGGTTCTGGATACCTCTAGCGTAACATTACTTGTGTAGCTATATTCAGATATTTTAGTTATACCAGCAGCATATACGGATGCCCATGCTAATATGTACGTAGCTAGATACTCCGTATTACTAGCACTAGCACGAATTGAAAGTAAATATATACTTGCCGTGTTAGTTTCTCCTATTTCAACGGATTCCCCAACTTGAAGTATTGTTGTTACCGTGCTATTAATCCCAATAAGTCCCGCCAGAACTGACGCAACCTGCTCTTTGTCATTACTCCGACGGCATTTCCGGCGGCATTCACGGCCACAAAACTGGAGATGTCTTCCAAAGCTGGGAGAGCCAGTGTAGACTTCTTCAAAAGTTCCGTTTTCGACACCTTATGCGGCACGCCGTTTGTATCGTACACCTGTACCGTTTCACCATCTTCTTCCGTTGTCTGATTCTTCATACTTTCTGTATGTTTCAATAGATTGTCAGTTTCTTCACCTGTAAAGCTTAATACAAAATCTTCTTCTGCTGCCATAATTGTTTTTAATTTATAGTTATTAATGATATTACCAACATTGTATATTATAATTATCTCATTGCATCATTAAGCCCAGCAAGAAACCATGGAAGAAGCGACGCTGCATGATGTCTTACCCTGTTAACTTCATCATCTGAAAATTTCGGTATCGTCATCGCTGGAAAAAAATTTTCTCAGCCAATTTTAAATCAGCAATACCAACTCCTGTCACATTGAAAATGTTATCTGCAAACATTTCTCTGACATCAATCTCCACGAAATCGGATTTATCTATCTTTCGTGTACTTCTTAAATTTCTTAAAATCTATTTTCATGATTAATCGACTAAAATTCCATTTTCAAAAACCAGTTTATACGTTGAAGGTATCGAACCATTCTGTATAGTCCATGATATTGTTCTCGTTGCTCCTTTTTTGTTATGATATATGATCCATCGGCTTGCAATGACCATCCGGTACCGAACTCATTAGACAATATCGTATTGGTATAAAGATTTCCGTTTACATGTACTCCTCCGTCAAAATATCCGGCATAAGTATTAGAACTATGTGGCTTGCTAGTACCGTTCCTTGAAGCATAGATGCATGCTCCACCGTCATTGCTTCCAATTACTTTAACCCCAAATTTCCCGTCAGTCGCACCATTGAAATTTATGTCAATCATACCACTGTTATCATCCGTAGGACACCAATCCGTATACTCCTGCTATCATTGCCGAAAAATCCCTTCCCTTCCAATTCAAGGAACCGTTGTCTATAGTGAAACCTCCAATCTTAGCACCATCGGCAGATATTGTTCCGGAAAAAGTACCTTTAGCGGCTTTCAGTTCACCCGAAAATGTACCGTCCGCACCATCCAGATGTTTCACTTTTAACGAGTTTACATCTATGCACTCTGTAAGAAGAAGTGGTTTCCCATTTTTAACCGTAAACACGGCTATTCCTTTCCCTTCAGAACTTTTAATTTTAAACTTATCTGAAGAAATAACAATCTCATTTTTTCGATGTCAATACCCGTAGCACCAAGTTTAATTGAGATATTTTTCTCTGCTACATCTACAACGCTTTCACCATTTGACAACAATATTCTTGCTGCACGTACCTCTATTTCTCCAGAAGCAGTCTGATATAATTTGTCTTGTCCCTATTACCGATATATGTCTTTCCATAAACATTAAAGTATCCTTCTTTAGTTAGACGATCATATCCGATTGAAACTATATCTTTCCCTGAGAGGGAGTAAGAACTTATCCCCTGATAGAAGGTAAGAGAAGGCGCACCGTCTCCGTATGCAGACAACACGATTGCAGCCTGATAGTCCGGGTCGGCTATGTCTCCAAGTTGTACCATCACGTCACCCACTTTGGGTATATCGCTTCCTTCGTCACAATGATTCACGGATACATCTATCCAGTTATCACCAACATTTTCCACCAGACGCCACCAATAGTGATTGGATACGCCGTCATACGCGCCTTCCTTAATATTAAAGGACTGTGAGCGTACTAAATTCCCTGGCTTAAAACGATTTTCTATGGCTTTCTCACCATCATCTGCAAGGAGTAACAGCGATAAACAGAACCATAAGTTCCAGGAGATGAGTAACCTCTTTTCCCGTCTGAGAACTTGACTCCTTTACCATCCTTGAAACGAATTCCTTTTTTTTCTATAAACTCGACCTTAGTAATCGTTGCTCTGGCCCCGCTGGCGTTGAACATGAAGGAAGCTCCGGCCAGCTCGGTCTCCATTATTGAAAGTAACTGGAAGATAGCTTTCTTGCGCACGTACAGTTTGTCAATCCATCCGACAGACTCGCCGCCCTTTTCTGAAGAGAATGACATACCAGCACCCATCATACCGGTCACGAAGTCAATTGATTCCAGGAAAGGAGATATGATACCGCCAAGAAGCTTAATGAGATAGTTTGTCTGGTCTTCCTTGTCCTTTCTCAATAATGTTGCAAGTGACCGTTTTGCCGAAAATACGTTACTGTCCGATGGGGCAGTAGAATCATTGGTCTTAATCACATATATGCTACTACCTCCGCCTCCAACATAAGTATGCCCTTTATACGTAATCGACTCCAGTTTCTCTTCCACATCATTAAGGCGAGAGTAGGGCATACTTTCCCCAATAGTATATACCGGAGAATCCCATGGAATGTCAAGGTTAAACTCCCATCCGAGAACACGGCTTTCACGGCCATTCTCAAAAAAGGCTTTATTGACCAGGTTTATCTTTTGCCCGAACTCGAAAAAAGCGTTTCAGCTTGTCTTCATTAACCCATTCTGACCGGAGGGTAGTGTAGTATGTACCATCGTCCTTTTTTCGCTGGTCTGCTATCTTCTGTGCCTTCTCTTTCAGTTCCTGCTCCGCGTCCGGAATCATTTGTACAGAAACAAACTTTGGATCAAAACCGGAAAGGATATACTTGTCATCATTTTCAGGATATATGGTATCATCCGGCAATGGACGTCCGTAGTCTTCGCTGCGGACAATTTCCCAAAGCTGGCTTCCGTTGTTGTCCGGGTCAAAAATAACACCGAACTCCAATCCATTCATTTTGCCGGACTGAAAGATAATTGTCAGCTCTTGTCCCGGAAGTATGTAGTCCTTGGAGAAATTCAGGCCAGTATCACGATAGCGATAGTAAGTCACGGTTTCCTGACCTCCGTCTTCATTTGTAACGGTTTCCGTCCTCGTAGATACACTTGACATCGTACTTTCAAGTCGGGGATATACCTCGTCAAATACCACGATGTCTTCAATTGCTTCTTCCTGGCTCATGTCAGGATACACATCTATGTATGGCGTACCAGCGGGAAGCATAAGTCGTCTTTGCACAACTCCGTTTACTACCGTCTGCTCTTCAATGGAACGGTAGTTCTCAGGTATGTTTCTTGTAGATCCGAATGCATAAATGCGGGTGGCATAAGTGCCTTTGCTCTCACTGCGAGTCATGGCAGACGCTTCAACCCCTAACTCGATTTTCACGGCATCACCGAATTCGTTTCGCCCAAAATGAATTACGTTGTCCGTTATCCAGCAATCACAGTTCCACTTATCCTCACCCGCCATTGAGAATAAGGCATCCAGCAGGTTCATATTGTCATACGTCATTGCAACTGCCTTATTCTCTACTGTTGAATCTATTTCAAATACGAATTCTTTTCCCTTATAGGTATATCCCAAAGCTTTCAGGTTACGTAAGAACACACCAAGCTGTACATCAAGGGCTGCGGTGAGAGACCATGACGCTTCATATCCAGCATGTTCAGGAGTGTATTTGAAAATTTTTGTTTTTCCACTTCCAGTAGTAAGCATCCAGTTTCAGCTCATAATCATATCCAGCGGTAGAAGCATTGAAAGAAGGTTTCTGCAAGTCAGTTACCTCATATACTTTTGAAAGTAATCCGCCCAGAGAATCATCCAGAACCCCAGAAAGGTCTACATAGTCACCAAGTTTAAAATATATAGGTTCAGGCACGGAAAAGGGGAGAACGATGTAGTCCTCTTTCATCAGTGTAAACTTTCCCTTCGCCCCTTTGTTGATAGGGTAGAGAACCTTGTTTTTCCGGATATGTCCTTAATTTCAATCATATCCCCAAAGTTCATAAATAACAAATGGAAGCCCTAAAAATCCGGACTTCCATTTGAAACAATAAAGGAAATGTTTGTTATTCGCTTCTGTCCATGGGATTCGGTTCGCAAAACTTACTTGAAACCTTACCGAAACACCTGTCAATACTTAACCCGTAAGAGATGCTTTTCCCCAGGTAAACCTGCTTGAAGACTTCGCTCCCAAGAGCGGGGATTTTGATGTTTACGGCTCCCTTCTCCAGTTCTGACTGAAAGGCTTTCTTCTTTGTCCGATAGTCACCTTCTGAGTCTCCTTCTATGGTGAACTGGAGAGTGATTTCACGCGATGCTACTTTTGCATTGTCGGTTATTATTCGCTTCCCGTGCTCCAGACGGCTCTCATCTTCGATGTAGTCTTTCATCTGGTTGAATCCGTCGATAGCATCGAGAAAACTGTCACCCATGCGGACACCCCATGTGCTCCAGGCATCCTTCCCGTTAATAAATAAATCTCCTGTCATAGTCTTGCTGTATTACGTTTCACTTCGGCAATGTCGGCCTGCATCTGTTTGATAGGTTTGACAATTTCGCCTGTGTTCTCTCTGATTTGCTGTAACTCCAAATAGGAATTGGCCAGGATAGTACGTGTCTCGTCGGCAATGTTGTACAGACCGGTCACTTGTGATGTCAGGGAGCCGATGGAACCTCGCAGTTCGGTAATAGCTACCGTTTGCTGCTGTTCTGCCGTCTCAATACGAAGATTGGACTCATACACGGCTGTAAACCGCCCACTCAGTTCCCCGGCATCCTCGTGCGTCATTTCTGTACCGAATCCGCGGCTGGAGGCCGACTGCTTGGAACTGCTGCCAGCCTTGTCGTATCCGGTAGCTGCGGCAAGTTCATCCCGTAGTTTCAATGCTTCATTCACGTACCCCATATATTCGTTTTGGAGTGAATTACGTTCACTCTCACTCAGGTTTCCGTCCTTCATACTTTCACCGAATCTGTTCCACCAGTCTTCCAGCTTCTGGCTGTACATGTTACCGATTTTATCTGAAAGCATGGCACGCATAAAGTATTCTGATAGGTTATCCGCAAAATCTTCCGCCGATGCATCCATATCCATAAGGGTATCGATGAAACTATCATACATGGAATCAAAACTTATTCCGGTAAGCTGTTCGAAAAGTCCCTCTTTCAGTCCTTCGAGGTTTCCGGCCAGATCTGCATATTCATCTAGTGCATCAACGACAGCATTTCCATAGCCTCCTTTTCCTGAATCGGCCATTTTCTGCCACAAGTCTACATTCTGACGTAATAAGTCCATCTGCTCCGGCGACATCTGCCACAAGGAATCTGTACCTGTGAATTCTGCCATGACATTTTCTCGAATCCATTGTATGTCACTTTCCGACCAGCCCATGTAATAGGCCCAGCTATGATGCTTACTGTGATAGCCAGCATTTGCCTGCGCTTTTGCAAGGACATTCTTGTTGTATTCCTCCTGATACTTGATGGCTTTATTGTACTCTGCTACGGATTTCTCGCTTCCCTTGCTGGACTTCATTTCTTCCGTAAGGGATTCGATGGCAGACTGCAACTTTTCGTTTCTGTCCGTGAGTCTGTTGATGGTATCCTGCACCTCTTTTTCGTTTCCTCCAATACCGAAAAGTTTGCTGAATCCGCCGAAAGTCAAAGTATCCCATATTCCACCTACAGACTTAAAGACACTACTGAATATGTTACCTACGAAACCATCCAGCCCCTGTGTCCCGATAGCATCTAAAAGAGAAAATGCAGCTCCAATTATACCTCCAAGTTTCTCGCTCTCTTCTGCAAATATGTCTACTATATTTCCGGCCAAATCACCGACCTGAGAGAGTGAAATTTCAGAATTTGAACCAAGCTGGGTAATGACGTTCGACAATGTGACAAGGTTGCTTGTCGTTTTATCTGTCGACTTTTTGTACATTGACCTGAGCGTTCTGCTGTCTTTTTTGGGCATCATTCAGTTTCTTCGTGGCCGCTTCCTTCTGCTCATCTGTTCCGCTTCTCATGGCTTCGTTGTATTCCTCCTGAGCTTGTGACAGTTCTTCCTGTGCTTGGCTAATTCGCTTAACTGTTTGGGTAGGTCGGCCAGCAATCCTCCTTTGTCGATAAGGGTTGACTGGATGTTGCTTAAAGCCTCGTCAATGACCTTCTTCTGGTCAACAGCCATATTCTTGTATTCTTCGGAGTTCTTGAAGTCCCTAGCTGCTGCTTTACCTTGGTTCAGGGACTTTTTGGATACCTTGTCCAAGTCACCGAAGATAAGTTCCCAGTTGATTCCCTGTTTCAGCTTCTCAAGATCAAGGGAGGAGAGTGCCTTATCCATTTCTTTCTGGAGTATGTCCTTGTCTCCCTGGGTAGTGGCTTCCGAGATTTTACGGGTGTACTCGGCTATGATTGCATCACGTTTTCTGCATGAACGTACCGTAGCTTTTCAGGTAACGTTCGTTGGCCTCGATTGCAGCTTGATTTTCAGTTTCTGTAATTTCGGCCAGACCTTTTTCACGCGACGTCATGGCATTAGACGCACGACTTCCTAATACTTCCCGCTGTTCAGACGTAAGCTTTCCTCCTTGCGCATCTTCCCATTTTTGCGCTGTTTCCTAATTTCATCGATTTCTCGCTGGTAATCCAGCTCAATCTGTCTGCGCTTCTTTTCAGAACCTTCTTCCATCAGGTTGATTTCTTCCTGCTGATTTGTTCTGCGAAGCTGAAGGAGTTCTTCTGCAACCTGTTGCTGCTCTTTCTTTTGTCGCTCGGCATCTTTCTTCGCATTATTCTCTTGTTTGGCCAGAGTGTCTCCTGTTACACCACCGAGCGATTTATATGATTTTTCTGCTGCTTCCAACTCTTCTACAGCTTTCTTATAAGCAGATTCAGTGCCTTTTTTAGCATCCTCTACGGCCTTTAATTTTGCTTCGTAAACAGCTTTTGCTTCTTTATATGCTTGCTGATACGTCTTTTCCGATGCTTCTCTTTGCGATTCCAGGCCAGATATGGTGCCGTCAATCCCTTTTAACGCTGCTTGCGCATTATTGAACCGTATTTGAACGTCAATAGGAATTGTTGCAAAAGGAAAATTCTTAATTTTTTCTTGCTCTTCCTGCAATATTTGTCTTGCTATATTGTATTCGCGTATAATCTGCTCACGATTACTTCTTGCTTCCATCAGCTTGACTTCAACAGGTTTCGAGTTTTCCTCTGTTTCCTTTTTCAGTCGATTATATTCGCTCAAGGCTGATTTCCACTTGTTAAGATTTGCTTTTGCTGATTCTATTTGTGAAGCGATTAATGGGGCACCTTGTCCCGCATTTTTTTAAAGAAGCATTTTAATGATTTTTATTTTCTCCTCCCCATTGTTGAATATTCTTTAGTATGTTTTCATAACTGTTCTTGTCTCGTTCCTTATTCAGTTCTTTATTTGCTTCTGCAAGATTGAGTACAGCCAGTTGTTCACGGGTATAAGCAGAAGAAAGTGCAGGAGAATACCTTTGTAGTTCCTCATAGGCCTTTATCTTTGAAAACTCGGTTTCTGTCTCATCTTGGATAACGCGTATCAGCTCTTCTATTTTTTTCTTGCGTTCCTCTTCCTGATTCGCAAAATTCTTTTGTTCTTCATTGAATTTTTGCTGTGCCTTTTCCGATGCGGTTGTGCTGTCATGAAAGGCCCACATTGTAGCAACAAGCCCGGCAAGAACCGTAGCTGCAGTACATACGGGTTAGCTTTCATAACCGTATTCAAAGCCTTTTGTGCTATCATTTGAGCTTTGGTAACCAAGATTGCAAGTTCCATTCTGGCCGTTAATGTATCCTGAGCTATTCGCACTACAATAAGAGCGGTTTTATATGTCCCGTATGTAGCAATCAGTCCTATCAAAATCTTACCAACAGTTTCATAGTTCTCAATAAGACCTTTCAATCCTGAAATACCTGCAGAAGCAATTCCCTGAGTATCTTTTCCAATCTCATTCAACATTGTATCCCAAGCATCTCCAAGGTTACTCAACTGACCTGTAAGAGACTTAGACTGTTCTTGCATCAGGTTATAATAGATTCCTGATTCACTAGTCATATTTTTGAAGGCCTGTTCTACTTCTTTAAATCCTACCTTGCCTTCCTTTACTAAACCGGAAACTTCATCTTTTGTCACACCAAGCACTTTTGCCAGTTCCTCGTAGATGGGAATACCACGTCCTGCAAACTGACGAATATCGACAGCATAGGCTCTCCCTTGTGTCCTTAATGTGCCATAGAGATAGGCTATTTCACTAAGCTGGGAGCCAACACCGGCGGCTACATTACCAAGCATGACAAGTTCATCACCCACATTCTCAGCTGACGAGCCGTAAGCAATCATTTGCTTGGCAGATGATGCCACCCCTTGAAGGTCGAAGGGTGTCTTTGCGGCAATATCCACCAGCTCTGACATCAGTTTATCTGCTTTTTCCTTACTTTTCAGCATGGTTGAAAAAGCAATTTCAAGCTGCTGGAATTGTCCTCGTACATTAACAAGTTCTGTAACAAAGTTTTTCAAGGCAGTTACTCCACCTATTATACCAAGTACTTTTGGTTAAGGAAACGGACATCTTTTCATTTGCTTCGACCGTTTCGCCGGCTTCTTCCTTAAAAGCTGCATATTCATCCTTCAGTCTCTTTACTGAAAGACGGGCTTCTGCCTGCTGTTGAGTAAGTCCAAACAAAATATCTTTCTGCTCCCTTAACTTATCGGTTTGAGCTTTTATCTGCTCCGACATACCGCTGGTATTACCACCCGACTTTACAGTTTCTCGGTATTTCTCTTTCAATAAAGTAAGCTCATTTTGTAATTGCCTAATGACACCCCTTTGTGAAGTAATATTTGCAGAGAGGTTGTTTACTGTTTGTGAAGCGCTGTAAATTCCATTTTTGAAATCACGCTCCATTGTAGCTCCAACTTTAGCCGCCTCGGTTACCAGCCCCATCATTTGTTGGCGAGCAGATGCCAATTGGGTTTCCAAAGCCCTTGCCGCTGCCGGAGATTTGTTCACGTCCATCTTTTTGAGTTGGGCTTCCAGCTTTTCACATTCTTGTCTTAGCTTTACGACCTGTTCCCAGTCACTTGATACACGGAATACGAGTGTTGCCATAAATAAAAATCTAAATATTAATGCTTAAAATTATGATATAAGCAAATAGTATTCAGACTTTTTGAAATCAAAAACGAAACAACTTGGCAATTGTCGTGTAATTTAACTTCTATTTTTGAATAATTAGACTCCATCTCGGAATAGAACAAAAAAGGCGCACCATTATGATGCGCCCGATTGTCAATTTGTTCTTTAATTTATATCAGAGCCTCACGGCTGGAATATCAAAACTTGACATTTGCCATTCTTTTAAGTATCTCATTGTATTTTGATTGTATGATAGCTCTTTGCTTTTCTGATGCTGTAATTATCTTTCCTTTATACTTTCGCATTACAGATTCATTTATACCTATTTCCTTTGCAAACTTACTTGCATTAATAAAAGGGAACGCTTCAAAAAATCCACTTAAGTCATACACATACTCCACAGAATAGCCAGCTTTATACCAACTTGGAAATTCACCATGTTTTTCTTTGTAATATTCTGCCTGTTCCTCTAAAACAGAAACAAAGTCCTCTTTCGCTTCTTGTTCTGTAAGCCCAAAGCCATACGCACCGTTTACATCTTCAGAATAGATAGAAATTCCTCCATCATCTGCTTTTTCAATAATAGCCTGAATCTTCTTCATAATCGTGTATTTTAAGTTTTGTCAATTAAATGCACCCACCGAAGTGGGTGCTGTTCTTTACTTCTTTAACCCCGCCTTTTTCATCATGCTGTCAAGAGTACCTTTAGGTATCTCTTTGGCTGGATGTCTGCCTACAGGGATAAAGTAGTCAAAGTCGGGATGAACATACTTGTGATGTTTCTTTCCCTTTTCGATTGTCCAGCCTGCTGACTCAATCAATTTGTAAAACTCTGAAAACTTCATAAATCAAAGAACTTTTAATTGACAATGCAAAGGTAACATTTTCGTTACTATTAAGCAAGCTTTGTAACGTAAAAAAGTAACGTTTCTGTTGCTTTTTAACATTCTAATAGAGCCATATCTATTTCTTGTTTCTTCTTCTGCGTGAAGCCATATCCTTGCCTTTCACCTTCGTGACTTTTGTCCCGGTTACAGTATGAAGCTTGTCACGCTGCATTAATACTAAATTCCTGTATGGTATCTCATAGACCACTTCCCGGTATGACAGATGCAGATTTTCCATGAACGATGCAATCTGTCCCAAGAGAGTATCATTTCCTACAACCTCGGTTTCGCTGCCAGCAGACTTACGTTCCTCGCCAAGCTGACAGCTTTGAGAAAAACCTTTGAGTCAATCATAGAGAGTGTTTCATCCAATGCGTCCACATTCTCTTCGTATGTTCCTTTTGCCAGTTCTTCGCTCAAGTTTTCGTCACCAGCTATCAGCCAGGAAAGAGCCCTGCTGTAGGCCTCACTTTCTCCCAGGGAGAGAAGAACTTCTTTCAAATTGTCTGCTTCTTGTACACCTGACAAATGGGAGATTGCTCCGGCCAGTTTGTTGATAGTAGGAGGGTAGACCGTGTAGGCTTTCCCAGCGACAAACACCGTTCTGAAATCACTTCCGATAATGGATTCAGTTACTATTTTGCTCCTTGATTCATTCTGATAAAAGATAAAAATTAAGGGGTGAAGCCATAAAGCCCACCCCTGTTATGGAATTCAATCTCTACCTATTGGATAGGCATTAAGCACCTGCTGTTACTTCAGATGAGTCAAACCAGTATTCCGGTGCAACTTCTGCATTTTGTGGTTCCAGTTCCACCGCACTTACAGGAATACCGACAGCCTTGTCTGTTGTGGCTTCACGTGCACCGATGTCAGCACGGGGAATCACACAATACTGGTCATCGTCAGTCAAAGCGACAAGTAACTTCTCAATGTTTACCTTGCCTCTTGCTCGTTTCCAACCCTTATCAGTGTTAATTACATCACCACCCATGAGGTCTTTCTTGGTCGGATAGTCGTACTCACCAATGGTGAAGTTCACGGTTACATCGCCCATTTCCTTATCACTACGATAAGTCTGACCGGTAAGCTGGTTCTTGTAGTTAGTGCGGCTTGCTTCCGCTTCTTCAAGTGTCCATGTATCCTGATGGATATTCTTCACCTCTTTTAAGGTTTCACCTTGTAAAAGAGTATATAAAGCCTGCCCAGTCAAATCTGCTGTGATAGCATTTGTCTCGCCATACCAAAGTTTCTTGATATTCACAGCTGTGATTTTCTTTGATTCTGCCATATTATTTCACATTTAAAACTTCAAACAAAATTCTTACATTCACATAGTGACACTTTAAGGATGTGTCTTCCTCAATTCCGATTGACTCGATGGAATAATGATAGGTTGTTCCGTCATAGCGTCCGGTCACTCCGTCAAACAATTCTTGCGCCTGTTTCTCCAGCTCGTTCAGACGTATTGTGTTAGCTTCACCTTCTTTCAAGTCAGGAACGCAAAGGTTCACTCTACGAAAGACTTCTTCCAGTACGTCTCCGGTTGCTGCTTCTTAGAGTGAATGACAATCCTTTCGGACTTCATCGGCCCCGTCAGCTTCTTACCGTGTGGAACGATGTCAATTTCAAAAGGCTGGCAATCACGATAGAGTATGTTCGCTATGTCGGTGGTAACTATCATTTTATTTCCTCCTTTAATCGTTTCTCAGCATATATGGCTGCACCAGTCAAGACTTCGTAACCTTTGGATTCAACGAAAGAAGCGTATTCAGCTTCATTCCTCAACTCCAGTCCATCATCCTGAACTGAGTATTTGTTTGACTTACGGAGTGTTCCGGTATGATTCTGATAGCTCCATTCTTTACAGCGTAATCGACAGCCTCTTTACCAACCTTCTCCTTAACGGCTTTCACCTCGGCATAACCTTGTTTAAAAAAGCTATCCATGTCCGAAAAATCAAACTTTACAGCCATATTTCTGAGTAACCAAAATAGTTAGTATTTTTACCGTATAAACCTTGCCAGTTCCCCTGGTATTATCGCCATCCATACATCTGACTTCATCGCCAGCCTTCAGGGAGGTTTTCTTTTCACAGACTATGTGATAGTTCGGTCGGTACACCTCGCCGTTCTCCGAAGTAAACTCCTTGGTGGAGTTATCATCACACCGGCACTTACATACGTCCTGCCAGCTTTCTCCACCGGTTCCGGGAATAGGCCGGCCGAACTCGTCTGTTTCCATTGGAGTAGTAACCTTGATTTGTAATATATGTGGCGCGAATATCATAGGAATCTGACTTTAGGTTTATCTGACAGTGTGTCTTCAAGGCCATACTTCTTGCACAAGAATGAGTAGTATTCCTTCAAGCCTTTGGTGTCCCAGGACATAGAGAAACCGTTCTCGCTGATGGAAGTAGCACGAAGTAGAAGAGAGGGGATAAACTTCGCCATAGACACCGAAACAAGTCCGATGTTTGACGGGCCCATCTCATCCTCTCCGCTTACTTCTGAAGACAAACTTATCTCCAAAAGGTCAGCCTCCGACAAGTTGATGCCGAAGGTCTGAAACTTCTGTGATATGTAGTCATTTACTGTCATGCGTTCATGGTTGACAAATCAAAGTTCACAATCAGATTCGGGTTCGTAATCTGAGGAATCCACTCTGCGGTGTATTCCAGATAACGACCGTTCTTGTCCTTGTAACCGGAAATAAGCATATCACCGTCTGCTGGGTGTAGTTACGTCCCGGTACGCCGTCCACTGCTTCGTATGGAGTGTGGAAACGCATATAACCGACCTTATCCTGCGGAAGCAGGTGATACGGTCGTCGGCGTAAATCTGCACGTTCTTTCCGGTCTGGTCTTTTACGTAATCTTCCTTGATTTCAATGGCCGGAAGCCCGATGCCAGTGAACACTTGGGGAAGCCAGTTGAGATGTAATCAACCCGGTTGAAAGATACATCTCATTTCCTGTAAGCTGCATCTTGAACTTGTCACCAAACTCAGCCGACCCGATGATATTCTTCACGAAAGTTCCTCGTGACATAATCATCTTCTGGAAATTACCGTAGTCCGCTTTCAGTGCATTAATCTGCTGCTGCAAATAGGTGATGAAGTTCGTCTTCGCACCAGTATCAGGCTTGATGAACTTGAACGGCAATTCAATGTTAAGAAGGTCAACGCCTCCGGCATTGTCATCCTTATTCTTGACTGTTGCTTCTCCGGTCATCAGAAGTGAACCTACAATAATATCCATGCGCTTGTGGGCTGCCAAAAGTACCTGACGGTAATCATCATAGATGAAGTTCACGATTTCCTGCATGGCTGCTACCTGGTCGGCAGGTTTAGCTGCATTGAACTTGTCAATCAAGTCCTGAAGTTCGGACAGGCGGTCAATGGAAATCTGGTAAGCATCGCCAAGATAAGCGATTTCACCATATCCTGAGCCGATATTCCGGCGTTCACGGATAGGCTTCTCACCATAACGAGAGTTGATAGAACCGGCCATCACTCCAGTAACCTGACCGATGTAGTCCTTGAATACACGGGTAGTCGTTCTACGGAAATCAAGATACTGCTGCCAGTAGATTGTATCCTTACGAGTCTGAAGGACACGCTGAATAACGGCGTTAACGATGTTGGGGTCGTTAAACAGAGTATGAATAGTTAGCATCATGTTTTACCTCCTTTCTTTATTTGCTTGCAATTACACCTGCTGTTCTCAAAGATGCCAGAAGGGCATTCAATTTTGTATGTGCATCTTCCTGCCCAGTAGCATCATCTACTTTAACACCTTGCTTTACACCTCCGAGAGCAGAAGATGTTGCTGCAGACAAAGTGAATTTGTTGGCTTGGGATGCGATACCATCCAATTTAGCTTTGTCTTCTTTACTCATCAAGCCATCTTGACTGGAAGACGCTTTGGCAACTACAGCCTTTCCACCTTGAGTAACGTCAGGAGCGTTGAACTGGAAATGCGGCATGTTGGCCTTGTCAATGTCAGAGAAAGGCATAACCAATTTGGTAGGCTCAATCTCGAATGCTCGCATCAAAAGAGCAACTAATACAATGCCTTCTTCTACTTGTACTCTTCCGTACAAGGCTGAGTTAGCAATGACTTTCGGAGTTGTGCCGCTTACCGCTGTAGCTTCATAGAGTACAGTACCAGCTTCCAATGTTTCGCCAAAGTCGGCAGACAGCGTCAACTTATCGAAAGCTTTGTCTGATTTGTCAATACTGTTGATGGTAGCTCCATGAGAACCATTACCCAGATGCATACCCACATAAGCCAAAGAGTTTTTCTTGATCTTCAAAGTGGTATTGGACCGGTGGTAAACTTTTCATAGACTTCTACACGGATGGCCACCTGAGCGGTTTTCTTTACTAAGTCGGCGGCAATGGGAGTGAAGGATGGAAGAAATGAACCAGCGACAAGGTTGGTCGTATCCAGCTTGTAAGGCCCTCTGCGTCTTACTCCGGTAGAAACATCATAGCGTTCCTCGATGGACGGTTCAGGCTCCATGTTGTACTTAAATCCTGCTGACATAAATTACTTGTTTTGTTGTTCGACAATAGATTTTGTGTCCGCCTCAATCATTTTGGCGAACTCACTCGCTTCTTTCTCCTGCTTCTGTTCGGCAGTCTCAGGAGCTTTGGAGAACTGAAACCCGTTGTTAGACATATCCTGCTTCATGTCCTTGAAATAAGTATCCAAGTCCGTGTTCTCAGGAATGTTGCGGTCTTTCAGCATAAATTCGGGAATACCGTACTTCTTCGCCACTGCTGAAATCTGAGAATTGCGCTGCGCCTGCGCTTCATTTTCCTCCATTTTGGCCAGCTTGTCGGCAAACGGCTTGATACCGGCGGCAATGCCATCGGCAATCATCTTTGCGATGTCTGTCTCCTGCGGCTTTGGAGGGTCGTTTGGTTTCGGTGGTTCTGGTTTCGGATTCTCGATTGGTTTCCCGTCTTTCAGTCCATGCTTCTTCTCGTAGTTTGAAACAGCGGAAGTCTGCGCCTGTCCTGCACGGAAATCACCATAGTTTTGCATCACGTCCTGAAATGAGATACCCTCAACGATGGAGGTCACCTTCGTTTCGTCCGTTACACCTCTGCCTTCTTTGTGGCGATACGGGGTGAGTGTGGCAGTGTCCACCCCAGCGAATTTCTGTTGCAGTCCTGCCAAGATTTGTTCAAAAGATTTGTCATACCTATGAGTTTTATTAATAAATTTTCATACGGTAA
>ENA-OPYV01000174-OPYV01000174.1-human-gut-metagenome-genome-assembly--contig:-NODE-174-length-20273-cov-2.562196_pt1 | contig 20273 bp, 18 predicted proteins | sample MGYA00242474_ERZ504485 | MGnify/ENA primary metagenome ERZ504485 (study PRJEB26092, sample SAMD00036263) | human gut metagenome | host: Homo sapiens | study: EMG produced TPA metagenomics assembly of...
GAACTTTGATGTGGTGTGACGACAACTATGGATATATAACCCATTTCCCTCTGCCGAAGAGGCCGCTCGTCCCGGAGGAATGGCATTTACTATCATGTTGTCTTATTGGGGGGCGTCCGCACGATTACCTGTGGCTTTCTACGGCGAGTCCTTATTTGCTTTATCAGCAGATGAAGCAGGCATACGAAAAAGGTATCCGCCAGATGTGGATTCTGAATGTGGGGGATATAAAGCCGGCAGAGTATCAGACGGAGTTGTTTATGGATATGGCATGGAATATCGGTCGGGTGCAGCAGACTGGAGTTACCGGACATCTTTCTCATTTTCTGTCCCGAGAGTTTGGATCTGTTTCGGCTTCTGCCCTGTTACCCTTGTTGCAGGAGCATTACCGGTTGGCATACATCCGTAAACCGGAGTTTATGGGACATACAAGAACCGAAGAGAAAAGACCCGAAATACAAAATCGTTACTGACCTTCCTTGGAGTGAGGGAGAAATCCGGAAGCGGTTGTCGCTTTACCAGGCTCTCGAAGACCGTGCGGAGGTATGGAGCAGAAGAATGCCTGAGACAAAGCGTACTGCTTATTTTCATTTGGTACAGTATCCCGTTCAGGAGCTTCACAGATGAACAAGAAATGTCTGTATGCACAGTTGGCCCGTCACGGAAAGGCTGACTGGCAATTGAGTGAACAAGCGTTCGACAGTATTGTATCGCTGACACATAGGTACAACCAGGGGAAATGGCAAGGTTTTATGGATTATAAACCCCGTAATTTGTCCGTATATCAACGGATTCCGAAAAGTACGGCTACTGATTCTTTGAAATCCACTCGCTCCTATCTCTTTAAATGGAATGGTCTGGAGGCTATGGAGGGTAATCTGTTGCCGTGCGAGGGATTGGGGTACGAAGGTATGGCAGCTGGTATTTCAAAAGACTCTTCAGCAGTGTTTCATTTTGACGGGTGTCCGGCAGACTCGGTAGAAGTGGAACTTCGTCTTCTTCCGGCACATCCAGTGGTTGGAAATGAATTGCGCGTGCAAGTTTCTTTAGATGAGGTGCAGTCGCTTCCTGTGTCTTATCGTACTTATGGCCGTAGTGAAGAATGGAAACAAAATGTGTTGTCCAATCAGGCTGTACTTCGTTTGAAATTTCCATTGTGTGGAAATCGAACACATCGAATTACGATTCAGGCATTGGATGAGGGAGTGGTATTAGACCAGTTGTATGTATATGAATGGAAGCATTAATTATGTAAACAGAGATAACAATATGAAACAGTTGAGATTCTTTTTTTATCCTTATGGCATGGGTATGTATCCATACCGCTTGGGGACAGGTGGGTACGTCGTCTGATCCGTTGTATGGAAACGTATCGGAGTCATAGGCGACAGCTATGTGAGAAATCATCGTGAGCCGGTGGAATATACATGGCATTATAAGTTTGCGAAAAAGCATGGAATGCAATATTTCAATTACGGGCGTAATGGGAATTGTGTAGCCATGCCTCGTGCTCGTTTCGGCGAGGCGATGTATAAACGTTATAAAGAAATGACTGATTCATTGGATTATGTGGTGGTCATTGCCGGACACAATGATGCTTCCCTCCTCGATTCTATCGGTATTGATAATTACAAGGAAAAACTGGGCATATTGTGTGAGGGGCTGATTGAAAAGTATCCTTCTGCCAAGCTGTTTTTCTTTACCTGCTGGACACGGAAAAAATTTTCAGGCAGTGCAGCCGAGAAAGTCGTGGATGCGACATTGGAGGTGTGCGGGCGTTACAGTATTCCTGTTTTTGACGCAGCACGTAAGGGAAATATCTTTGCGCAAAGCGATGCTTTCCGCAAGATTTATTTTCAGAATAAAGGCGTAAACGATACAGCTCATTTGAATGCGAAAGGACATGACCGTTTCTTGCCTTGTGCGGAAGCTTTTTTGCTTCAATATTAATAAAACATCCTTTCCTTTTATATATAAGTCATTTTGCTGTGGCATATTCTCTGTTTCACACTGTGAAATACAAAAACCACAGTGTGGGATACATATTTCACACTGTGGGATACAAATCCCACAGTGTGAAACAGAGAATAGATAAAGGGATTCTCGGAAATATAGAAGGGGTATTTTATTTTCATATTGCGCGTCATGCAGATAGTTGTTTTTTGTATGGTTGTTATATATGAAAACAGATATGACGAACATAAAAAATATACAGCGATGAGAACGATTTTTGTATTACTTGGGTTGCTGGCGGCATCTGTAACGGTGAATGCACAGACATTGACCTCGCCCGACGGAAACTTCAAGATGCAGTTTCATCTATCAGACGAAGGCAAACCAGTCTATTCGTTGATATACAAAGAAAAAGAAAGTGATAAAAGAAAGTAAAATGGGCTTTCAGATAACTCCTTCGATTGCATTTGACCGTAATTTCAGCGTAGTAGAAACAAAGATAGATAGTTGCGATACGGTCTGGAAAACAGTGTGGGGGCAGAACAGCGAGATTAGAGACCATCACAAAGAGTTGTGGGTGGCCCTGAAACAAGAAAAATCCGGCAGACTTCTGAATATCCGCTTCCGGTTGTTTAATGACGGTCTGGGTTTCCGTTATGAATTCCCTGTGCAAAGTAATCTGCGTCATTTTACCCTAAAAGAAGAATTGACAGAATTTCAGCTGGCTGGTAATCATAAAGCTTTCTGGATTCCGGCTGACTACGATACCAATGAGTTTCAGATAACTACTTCCCGCCTTTCGGAAGTACCTCTTTTAATTGATGAAGCCCGTAATGAGCCTTTGGCTTGTAAATCGCCGACTCCGAATCTGGCTGTACAGACTCCGCTGATGCTGAAGTCGGATAACGGACTGTATATTAATATTCATGAGGCTGCACTGGTAAACTATCCGGCTATGCATTTGAACCTGGATGCAGAAACTTATCTTATGAGTGCACATTTGACGCCCGATAAGAATGGGAACAAGGGATACATTCAGACTGGAAGTGTAACACCGTGGCGTACGATTATTGTGAGCGACGATGCCCGCGATATACTGGCTTCCAACCTGATTCTGAATTTGAATGAGCCTTGTAAAATCGAGGATACTTCATGGATAAAACCTACTAAATACGTCGGTGTATGGTGGGAATATTTCACGGGTGGAGGTTCTACATGGGCCTATACCGACACGCAGGATGTCGTGATAGGAGAGACTGATTACAAGCAACTGAAACCTAACGGGCATCATGGAGCCAATACGGCTCATGTGAAAGAATACATCGACTTTGCAGCCAAACATGGATTTGACGCCGTGCTGGTGGAAGGATGGAATGAAGGATGGGAAGATAACTATGCGTATGCCAAAGAGTTTATCTATAGTTTTACTACTCCTTATCCAGATTTTGACGTGAAGGAGTTACAGGCGTATGCGGCTTCCAAAGGGGTAAAGATTATCATGCACCATGAAACCACCTCGTCTGTGGCTGATTATGAGCGTCAGATGGATGATGCGTTTCGTTTCATGAAAGATAACGGATACGATGCGGTGAAAACCGGATATGTGGGACCGATTATTCCACGTAGTGAACATCACGACGGACAGTGGATGGTGAACCACTACAACCGTGTGGCAGAAAAGGCGGCCCAGTATAAGATTATGGTCAATTCGCACGAAGCGGTTCGTCCGACCGGCTTATGTCGTACTTATCCTAACTGGATTGCACAGGAGTCGGCACGAGGAACAGAGTTTGAATCATTCAACGGCATTCGTCCGGACCACCAGACCATACTTCCGTTTACCCGTCTGATGGGAGGTCCGATGGATTACACCCCGGGTATTTTTGAGGGAGACTTGTCAGTGTATGGCAGTAACAAGGCAAAGTTGTACTACATTAGTAAAGCAATTAGCTTTGTATGTCACGATGTATAGTCCGCTTCAGATGGCTGCCGATTTGTATCAGAATTATGAGAAATATCCGGATGCGTTTCAGTTTATTAAGGATGTGGCAGTTGACTGGGATCATACCTATATATTAGAAGCTGAACCGGGAGATTACATCACAATTGCCCGTAAGGCCAAAGGAAAAAATGAATGGTATGTAGGAGGCATTACGGATGAAAACAGCCGTGAAGCCCTTATCGACTTCAGCTTTCTGCCGAAAGGCAAGAAATATCAAGCCGTTATCTATGCAGACGGAAAAAAAGCCGATTGGCGGACAAATCCAAAGGAATATGTAATAGAAACACGGACGGTAAGTCATAAGACTAAACTCAGACAAAAGCTGGCACCCAGTGGTGGGGTAGCCATCAGTATAAAGGAATTATAGGTAGAAGATTGTTTTCAGGAAAATAAAGATAGCTCTTTGATAGAATTGTCGGCATAATTATAAAGAACAGGTATTAGTGGATGACTTTGCATAAAAGTTGTTGAAATAGATTTTAAAATTTATCTTTGTGATAAATACCAAATCTGATCACTTATGTCTGTAAATAATTTTGAAACAATATATTATGGCTTGTTTAAACAGCATTATTCTGCATTGTTGTTTTATGCAACCCGTCTGGTAGGTGAGGATGATGCGGAAGATATTGTTCAGGATGTATTTGTTGAATTGTGGAACAATAAAAGCAAGATTGATTTTGATGATCACATCAAGTCTTTTTTATATAAGTCTGTTTATACAAGGTCCATCAATTTTCTGAAGCATAAATCGGTAGTGGATAGTTATACTTCGGAGGAAAAAGAGTTTTTTGCCCAGAAGATTGCCTATTACAATTATGAAAACTCTGAGGTAATGGCACGGTTGGAGAATATGGAGTTGAAGAAGGAAATTCTATCTGCCATCAATGACTTACCGGATCAGAGCCGGAAAGTTTTTAAAATGAGCTATCTCTACGAGATGAAGAATAAGGAAATTGCCGACATACTTGGTATTTCCCTGAGAACAGTAGAAGCCCATATGTACAAAGCATTGAAGATACTGCGTGTAAAGCTCAGTCATCTGCTTTTATTAATAATTTGTTTTTTAGGTGTGTATGAATAAATTAGTGATGATATTATATGGAGGTATCTTCAGGGAACTGCGACTACTGAAGACATGAAGGCACTGAATAGTATATCAGTGCTTCGTCCGAAAACAAAAAGTATTTGTTTTCCATAGAGGAGTTGTATCATCTGGGAAAGTGGAAATATGACGAAGAAGATAAAATAAACGCAGCCATGCAACGACTGAAATCGGTTGTACAGCCTGTTGAGATGTCTGTGGTTTCGGAAAAGAAGGAGAAAAACAGATGAAGCACCTCTTTTTGTGGACCCGATATGCAGCGGCCGTGCTTGTGCTTGTGCTTATAGGATGGCTGTCTTTTAAGGGGTTGGCAAGCGAGGATATGATAAGGGTTTACGCAGACAATAAGATAAGAAAGATTGAGCTAGCAGATGGAACCAAGGTTTGGTTGAATAAAGGAAGTATGTTTGAGTATCCGGAAACTTTTACAAATGACAACCGGAAAGTCAGACTGAATGGGGAAGCCTATTTTGAAGTAGCTCGGCAAACAGGTAAGCATAAGTTTACGGTAGAGAGTAAAATTGATGACCGTGGTAGTGCATGGTACGATTTTTAATATGAGGAGCTATGACAAGGATACCGTGCAGAGACTTCACTTATAGAAGGAGAAGTGCTTGTAGAATCTGCTAATGATGATTCAAAAATTGTTTTGCTTCCTGGTCAGAAGAAAGCCATTGTAGAAAAGAACAACCATAAGATGGTGGTAAAAGAAACCAATTCGCTTATGGATGGTATTTGGCGAAATAACATGGTTCCGTTCCAGAATGCAACGATTCAAGATATTGCCAAGGTGCTGGAAGATTTATATCATGTCAAGATTGAAGTGCGTACGGACATTGATCTGGAGCATACCTATTCGGGTATGATAGAGAAAAAAGAAAAACTTGAGGATGTGATGAAGACCTTGCAAAATAGTATTCCGATAAGATACAAGATAGAGAGTGATAAGGTTTTGATTGAACCCATGGAGTAAAATCCGATTCGGCAAACACGCATTTATGAGGTGTTTGCCGATTTTTTTTATATTTCCCGAAAAAATAATGAATTTGAGTAAGTGTTTTACATAGGGTGGCTGTTATATATGTACTATCGGAAATTGTAGTAATAATTTAAAATAACAAGATTATGTTTAACCTTAAAAAGAATTTATTTTTAGAAGGGAAAATGCAATCCTTATGTTCGGGAAAATATCTCAGGACATTAGTTTTTTTAGGCTTGTCCGCAGCTCCTTTTCAGTGGGTTTCGGCGCAGTTTAATCTTTCACTGTCTAATCCCAGTTTGGGAAGTGTGATTAAAGAAATCCAGGCTCAGTCGGATTATCAGTTCTTCTATGACGATAAGCTTGCTTCTGTTCAACTTGAATCTTTGAATGTAACTGATTCTTCTTTGCAGGAAGTATTGAGCAAGGCTTTGAGTGGAAAAAAATATTTCCTATAAAATAGACGATAAAAAGTCGTTTTATTTGTCTATGGATAATTCCACGGTAAAGAAGTCACCTGCACAGAGTGCTGCAAAGAAGACGATTACCGGACGTATAGTAGATGCGACAGGTGAACCATTGATTGGTGTGACTATCATGGAAAAAGGAACTACCAATGGTAGTATTACTGATTACGATGGAAATTATACTGTGAACGTACCGGGAAATGCGGTGCTTCAGTTCTCTTATATTGGCTATAAGAGTGTCGAGATGAAGGTAGAAGGCAAAGAAGTGATTGACTTGACCATGCATGAAGATACGGAGGTATTGGATGAGGTTGTCGTTACCGCTTTGGGTATCAAGCGTGAGAAAAAAATGCTGGGATACGCTGTACAGGAATTGAAGAGTGATGAACTGAACAAAACGGGTGACCCTTCTGTAACAAGTGCTTTGCAAGGTAAGGTAGCCGGTCTGTCAATGAATACTTCATCTACCGGTTTGGGAGGTTCTACCAAGATTACGATTCGTGGTAACTCTTCATTGAGCGACAATAACCAACCGTTGTGGATTGTGGATGGAGTACCGTTCAGTGATAACAGTACTTCTGACGCTTCTTTCTATGGTGGTGTAGACCGTGGTGGTGCTTCGTTAGACATCAATCCGGACGATATTGAAAGTATTTCTGTGTTAAAGGGCCCGAATGCAGCAGCTCTTTATGGTAGCCGTGCCGGTAATGGTGTTATCTTGGTAACTACAAAGAAAGGTTCTAAAAAAGATGGTTTTGGTATCCGTTATAGTGGTAACTTTACTTGGACGAATGTAGCTGAAACGCTTGACATGCAAAGACGTTATGGCCAGGGACATATTAATACAAATCCAGAAGATGGTCCTGTAGGAGCTATCTATTCAAATGAAGATGGTTCAAGCTGGGGACCTGTTTTGAATGGAGATTTGAAAGAAGCATGGAATGGTGAGACTTATCCGTATCTGGCTTACGGAGATAAGTTGAAAGATTACTTTGAAACCGGTTTCTCTCAGACTCACAATGTTTCTATTCAGAACGGTACAGAAACTTCTCATTACCGTGCGTCATTTGGTCAGTCAAGTAATAAAGGAGTGTTCCCGAATGAAGAATTGAGTCGTACGAATATTGATTTAAATGCCGGTACGGAGCTTAACAAATACCTTTCAATGGACGGTAAACTTTCATTGTCTCGTACAAAAGCTACCGATCGTCCGGAATATGGTAATTATGGTGCCATTAACCAGTTGATGGGTATTCCTAATAATATCCGTTTGGATGATTTGAAACAATATTCAGATGAAGATCATGTACATGTAAACTGGCATGGTCCGTCAGCTGGTGTACGTAACCCGTACTATGTATTACATCAACGCCATAATTCAGATGAACGTTGGCGTGCATTCGGTTATTACAATGCAAAAATCAGCTTTACTGACTGGTTGCATTTCTCTGCTAAATATGCGTTCGACTATTATCGTACTCGTATTGAAAGTACGAATGCCGGCGATGGTATCAATAATGAAACTTCAGTATCAGCTATTACTAATGATGAAATGAACCGCAGTGAAGAAAACTTCTTCGAATCAAATGCGGAATTCATGTTGATAGGTGACAAGCAAATTACCGATAACTTCCGTTTAGGTTCAATGTGGGTTCAAACTTCATGTACCAGCGTTATGAAACATTGGGGGCTGCTGTAGGTAATATGGTTGATAAGAGTTCCTGGATGTTGAATGCAGCTAACCAGATTAACTCAGTAAATGAAGATGGTTACAAAACGTGCCATGAACTCAGTATTTGGTTCTGCACAGTTGGCTTGGAAGGAATATTTGTCTTTGGATTTGACTGCACGTAATGACTGGTCTTCTACATTGCCTAAGCAGAATAATTCATTCTTCTATCCGTCTGCCAACTTAAGCTTTGTAATCTCTGACTTCGTTCGCTCTTTGGATAAAACATTACCAGACTGGATGACATTTGCTAAATTGCGTTTGTCTGCTGCTCAGGTAGGTAAAGATACTGACCCGTATCAGTTGTATAACACTTATTCATTCAAATATGATAAAGGTGTGCTGACTCCAAGTAAAGACAATGTGAAGATGAACGACCAGCTGAAGCCGGAAATCGCTACTTCTTATGAAGTGGGTCTGGACATGAAATTCTTGAACAACCGTTTGGGCTTCGACTTCACTTATTATTACAGCAAGACTAAAAAACCAGATTATGAAAGTACCTGCTGCTGCTCCATGGTCAGGTGGTCAATGGGGTAAATGCAGGTTTGATTTCAAATCAGGGTGTTGAATTGATGTTGTATTCTACTATCGTGGATACAAAAGACTTTACGTTCGATTTGAATGTAAACATGGCTCATAACGTATCTATGGTGAAGGAGCTGGCTCCAAATCAGGGGGTAAGTTATATGTTCTTTAACGGTGATGGAAACTTCCCGATTAAAGTAGGTGCACGTGAAGGTGAAAAATTAGGTGAAATTTATGCAGGAACACTTTATAAGCGTGATGAAAACGGTAATATCTTGATTAATAAAGGAAACGGTTTGCCGTTGACCACTACTGAGGAAAGTGATCGTGTGGTCAACCCGATTGGAAACATTCAGCCGAAACTTACAATGTCCGTATCTCCTACTTTCACGTATAAAGGCGTTACATTGTCTGCCATGTTTGATATGAAGTTTGGTGGTGATATCTTCTCTTATTCAGAAATGGTTGCCACTGGTAGTGGTTTGGCAGCACGTACTGCTAACCGTGGAGAGGAAGATGGATATATGATGGTATTCCCGGGTGTTTATGAAGATGGCACGCCTAATACTACTAAGATTTCTGCTTCTCAGTATTATGGTTCATTGTTGCCTGAAGACTTCTTGTATGATGCTTCATTCATTAAATTGAAAGAATTGTCATTGGGTTACTCATTCCCGTCAAAATTGCTGAAGAAACTCCTCGATCTGCATTGAACGTTTCATTCGTAGCACGTAACTTGTGCTATCTGTTGAAACACACTCCGGGTACAAGTCCTGAAGGTGGTTACGATACAACGATGTTCTCTCAAGCTATCGACTATGCGGCTTTGCCATATACTCGTACATTTGGTTTATCAGTTAGTTTAGGTTTCTAATCTTAAATAAAAATAGTAATTTATGAAGTTCAATATATATAAATCTGTTGCCATGTGTTCTTTGTTGGCACTGGCAGGCTGTCACGATTTTGAGGAGTTAAATACCGATCCGTATGCTCCTATTTATGACCCGACAGTAGAAAATGTTTCTCCGGACGGTATTGACATTGACTACGAATTGTCTGAAAGTGCATTGAAAAGTATCAAAGGTATGGAAGGGGCTATTGGAGTAACATTGGCCAACTTCCTTTACGAAGGTGCATATAACGATTATCAGACAACAACCAATCTGACTCATGATATTTATGCCGGATATTGGGGTAACAATGTGAGTGGATTTGTAACCTCATCTCCTACCTATTCTTATGCAGATGGATGGTCTGGTGGTCGCTGGAAACACTTCTATGATGATCGTACTATTGGTGAGTATGCTCAGATAATAAAGACTTGTCACTTCTGTGATCCTGAATATTATCATACATTGTATTATGTAACTCGTATCTATTATGCATATTTATTGTCTATGCAAACAGATACGTACGGTGATATTCCTATTAAGTATTACGTAAAAGGTGCTATGCCTCCTGAAGAGAATGTAGAATACACTTCACAAGAGTCTGTATACAAAGATTTCATCTTCCCGATTCTGGATCAGGCAATCACCGCATTGCATGAAGAAAACATTCCGGGTTCGCAATATACTATCAAGAGCGAGGATGACAAATGCTTTGGAGGCGATATTGACAAATGGCGTCGTTTTGCCAATACACTTCGTTTGCGCTTAGCTTTGCGTGTTTCTAACGCAGATCCGGAATTGGCAAAAGAACAAGCTAAATTGGCACTAGGGGATATTGCCGGTTTGATGAAAAGCAATGATGATAATTTGAAGCAGACCCCTAAACGCCAATATCTTGCAGGAGGTAACGAAAATATCTATGCATTGTTGTTTGGCTGGGGAGCGAATGTGGTGCTGACCAAGGAAATGGAATGGGCATACAAGAATCAATCTTTCGAAGATGGTGTTGTACCGGCTGATCAGTCTGAGTGGGAAGTAAAAGATCCTGCTAAGGATGCAACGACAAAGTTTAACAATGATGAGACTCAATGTATTCTTGATCCGCGTTGTGAAATCTTATGGTTCCGTCCGACAGAGTTTGATAAGCTAAATATTGCTACTCCGGAAGAATCAAATAAAGATTTTGCAGGTGTACGTAATGGTGAGCCGAACCTTGGAAAAAGTTACACTACCAGCTACTCACCGAATCGTTGCAGTACGACTTCTGATGTAATGAATCCTCAAATCTGGTGGAATTATGCACGTGAAATCGTATGGATGGGATATGCTGAAAGTTTGTTCTTAAAGGCAGAAGCCTATTTGCGCTGGCCAGAATTGAACAGAGAAGGAACTGCATCTGTTAAGGATTTGTATGAAGCAGGCGTTCGGGCTTCTATGGATTATTATGGAATTGACGCTAGCAAAGCGAATAACTACATAATGGTTTGGTTGCTTTACATGACTGGAAAGCAGACCGTGAATGGCAGTTGGAACAGATAATCACTCAGAAATGGATTGCCGTATTCCCGAATGGAAATGAAGGCTGGGCCGAATTACGTCGTACTGACTATCCGCGTTACGCATTACTTCCGAAGGGCGGTAATAACTCAGGTAATCAAGTTGACAACAACAAGTTGATTAAACGTATCAGTTATCCGGATAGTGAAGCTCGAAATACCTTGAAGCCAAATTATACACAAGGTGATCGCGTTGGTGGGATGTAGACGATACCATGGATAACAATGGTAAATGGGAGACGCCGCACAATTTCAGATAATAACTTTTAAATGAGAAAAAGAAAGCCTTTTAGCCTGTTGGTGTTGGTTTTAAATACATTATATGGCTAAAACGGCTTTTTAATCATTATTTTTTCTTAACTTTAGTCGCTGTTGATTTGCACTATCTTTTAACTATTATAATAATATGAAAAATTCACTATGGGTTTTTATGGGTTTGGCAGGTCTTACGTGGGCTTGTTCCAGTCCTGTGGCTCCCGTGGAAGAGGATTTGACGCAGTATGTAAATCCTTTTATTGGGACGGACTTTACCGGAAACACTTATCCGGGTGCACAAGTGCCTTTTGGCATGGTTCAACTAAGCCCGGACAACGGCCTTCCGGGGTGGGACAGAATCGCAGGCTATTACTATCCGGACAGTACCATTGCCGGATTTAGCCATACGCATCTTTCAGGAACAGGAGCAGGCGATTTGTACGATATTTCTTTTATGCCAGTGACCCTGCCATACGTAGAGGCAGAAGCTCCTCTAGGGGTACATTCCAAGTTTTCACATGAGAAGGAAAGTGCATCAGCGGGCTATTATCAGGTCTTTTTGGATGATTATGGAATCAATGTGGAACTGACAGCGACGGAGCGTTGCGGAATTCAACGCTATACTTTCCCGGAAGCAAAGTCGGCCATTATCCTGAACCTGAAAAAGGCAATGAACTGGGATGCCACTCAAGATAGTTATGTGGAAGTAGTAGACTCTATGACTATCCGTGGATACCGCTTTTCGGACGGATGGGCCAGAAAGCAAAAAGTATTCTTCCAAACTCGTTTCTCTGTTCCTTTTGAGAATGTACAAATGGATACGACTCCTATTTTGAAGGATAATGTTCCTATGGGTACTGCATACATTGCCCGGTTTGATTTCTCGACGAAAAAGGATGAGCAGATAATTGTTTCTACTGCCATTTCGGGAGTGAGTATGGAAGGTGCGGCCAAGAATCTTCAGGCAGAAGTTCCGGAAAATGACTTTGAAAAGTACCGGTTACTGGCTAAGGAAACATGGAATAAGGAATTATCAAAGATAAAGGTAGAGTCGGAGGATAAGGATGACAAGACCGTGTTCTATACCGCACTTTATCACAGTATGCTTGCCCCTACTATTTATTCGGATGTAGACGGACAATATTACGGACCGGATCAGAAGGTACATCAGGCAGAGAATTGGACCAATTACAGTACGTTCTCTCTTTGGGATACGTTCCGTGCATCACATCCGTTGTTTACTTATACGCAACCGGAACGGACCAATGATATGATTAAGTCATTCTTGGCATTCTATGAGCAGAATGGTCGTTTGCCGGTATGGAACTTCTATGGAAGTGAAACGGACATGATGATTGGTTACCACGCAGTACCAGTTATTGTGGATGCATATTTGAAGGGCATCGGTGATTTTGATGCTGAAAAGGCATTGGAAGCTTGTGTCGCTACGGCGAATATTGATGAGTACAGAGGTATTGGCTTTTATAAGCAAAAGGGATACATTCCTTACAATGTCACAGATGAATATAATTCCGAGACTGGTCGTTTGTCAAGAACACTGGAATATGCGTTCGATGATTTTTGTATAGCTGAAATGGCTACCAAGATGGGACGAAAGGACATTGCGGATACTTTTTATGCCCGTTCGCAGAATTACCGGAATGTGTACAATCCGGCTACTTCTTTTATGCAGCCCAAAGATGATAAAGGTAATTTTATCAAGGATTTCCATGCTGAGGAATATACGCCGCATATTTGTGAAAGCAATGCATGGCATTATTTCTGGTCTGTACAGCATGATGTGGATGGTCTTATTAGTCTGGTGGGAGGAAAAGAACGCTTTAGCGAGAAGCTTGACAGTATGTTTACATATCACCCGACGGATGAGCACGAGTTGCCTATTTTCAGTACGGGTATGATTGGACAGTATGCACACGGAAATGAGCCGAGCCATCATGTGGCCTATCTGTATAATAAAGTCAATCAGCCTTGGAAAACGCAGCAATATGTGTCGCAGATTATGGATGAACTGTATCTGAACACCCCGGCTGGTTTGTGTGGAAATGAGGATTGCGGACAGATGTCGGCATGGTATGTGTTTAGTGCTATGGGCTTTTATCCTGTAAATCCTGTTTCAGGTGAATATGAAATTGGAAAGCCGAAATTTGAAAAGATTGAATTGCAGCTGGCAAATGGTAAAGTATTTACTGTGGTTGCAAAGAACCTTGATAAGGAAAATAGGTACATACGTGCTGTGAAATTGAACGGTAAGGATTATCATCAGAGTTTTATTACGCATGAGCAGATTCTGTCGGGTGCAACATTGGAACTGGAGATGTGTAATGAGTCTGGACATATATGGTATTAATTGAAAATCTTAAACTTGGAATTCGTTATGAAGAAATTAGCATTGTTAATTATGATAATGTGCTTTGCCCTTCACGGTAAAGCCACCAATTATGCAGATTATGTAAATCCACTGATTGGTACTCAGTCTACTTATGAGTTTTCTTCCGGAAATACGTATCCGGCTATTGCACGTCCGTGGGGTATGAACTTCTGGACACCTCAGACTGGGAAGATGGGAGACGGATGGCAGTATATGTATACTGCGACTAAAATCAGAGGATTTAAGCAGACCCATCAGCCCAGCCCGTGGATTAATGACTACGGTCAGTTTTCCATTATGCCGGTGGTAGGAGAGCCGGTGTTTGATGAAAATAAACGTGCCAGCTGGTTCTCACATAAAGGTGAAGAAGCAAAGGCATATTATTATAAGGTGTATCTGGCAGAACATGATGTAGTGACAGAGCTGGTCCCGACTGAACGGGCTGCCCTTTTCCGCTTTACTTTCCCTGAGAATGAGCACTCTTACGTAGTGATTGATGCGTTTGACAAGGGCTCTTATGTGAAGATTGATGCGGCAAATAACCGTATCATTGGTTATTCTACCAAAACAGCGGTGGTGTGCCTGATAACTTTAAGAACTATTTTGTAATTGAATTTGACAAGCCTTTTACATACAAGGCGACGGTGGCTGACAGCTGTATCTCTGTGGATAAAGCTGAACAGGAGGCAAATCATGCAGGAGCTATTATCGGTTTCGCTACTCGGAAAGGTGAAAAGGTACACGCCAGAGTGGCTTCTTCTTTCATCAGTCAGGCACAGGCTTTAGAAAATCTGAAGGAGTTGGGCAATGACAGTTTTGATGCGTTGGTAGAAAAAGGTAAGACAGCCTGGAATGAAGCGTTGGGCAGAATCGAGGTGGAAGGTGGTAATCTTGACCAGTATCGTATGTTCTATTCTTGCTTGTACCGTTCGCTGTTGTTCCCTCGCAAGTTCTATGAAATAGATGCTAACGGACAGGTAGTGCATTATAGTCCTTACAACGGACAGGTACTTCCGGGATACATGTACACGGATACGGTTTTGGGATACATTCAGATGTCTTTTCCCCTTGTTGAATTTAGCTTATCCGTCAGTTAATAAAGAGATACAGGAAGGTCTTGTCAATACTTACAAAGAAAGTGGATTCTTCCCTGAATGGGCCAGTCCCGGACATCGCGGATGTATGGTGGGCAACAATTCTGCTTCCGTGTTAGTAGATGCTTATATGAAAGGTGTAAAAGTGGACGACCTGAAGACATTGTATGAAGGATTGCTCCATGGAACAAAGAACGTGCATCCGGAGGTATCTTCTACCGGACGTTTGGGATATGAATATTATAATAAATTAGGTTACGTGCCTTGTGATGTGAAGATACACGAGAATGCAGCCCGTACACTGGAATATGCGTATGATGACTGGTGCATCTATAAACTTGCTAAAGAATTGAAGCGTCCGAAAAAGGAAATCAAGCTTTTTGCAGAGCGTGCCATGAACTATAAGAATCTGTTTGATTCGGAAACCAAACTGATGAGAGGCAAAAAGGAAAACGGTGAATTCATGAAGCCTTTCTCTCCGTTGAAATGGGGTGATGCCTTCACAGAAGGAAACAGCTGGCACTACACTTGGTCGGTATTCCATGACCCTCAGGGACTGATTGACTTGATGGGAGGAGACAAGGCCTTTGTGTCTATGCTTGATTCTGTCTTCTCTGTACCGCCTGTATTCGATGACAGCTATTATGGTTTTGTAATCCATGAGATTCGTGAGATGACCGTGATGAATATGGGTAACTATGCACATGGAAACCAGCCTATTCAGCACATGATTTATTTGTACAATTATGCCAAACAGCCGTGGAAAGCGCAGTACTGGTTGCGCCAGGTGATGAATAAGATGTACACACCGACTCCGGATGGATATTGTGGTGACGAGGATAATGGACAGACTTCTGCATGGTATGTATTTACAGCTTTAGGATTCTATCCGGTATGTCCGGGAAGCAATGAATATGTGGTAGGTGCTCCTTTGTTTAAGAAAGCAACTATTCATCTGGAAAATGGAAAGGATGTAACGATTGAAGCTCCGTTGAACAGTGAGGAGAATTTGTACATTAAAGAGATGAAATTGAATGGGAAATCTTATACTCATAACTATTTTTCACATGAAGATTTGATGAATGGAGCGAAAATACAAATAGAAATGAGTAACTTGCCGAACGAAAACAGAGGTATAGCTGCAGAAGATGCTCCTTACTCGTTTTCAGTGGATGAGAAATAAGAACCTTCATATATTAAATTTAAAACCATGAATAAGAAATCATTATTGTTTGTTCCGGTTTTGTCTTTGTGTCTGGCTTCTTGTGGAAGTAGCCAGAAAGGGCAGGAGATGGAAGATTTGACACAGTTTGTAGACCCTCGTATCGGTACTGGCGGACATGGACATGTGTTTTATGGAGCAATGTGCCTTACGGATTTATTCAGCTGGGTCCGACAAGCATTCCTCAGTCATGGGACTGGGTATCGGGTTATCATGTATCAGACTCTACGGTGATAGGATTTCCGCATACGCATCTGAGCGGCACCGGCATAGGCGACTTGCATGACATCAATGTAATGCCGGTAGTAGGAGAAGTGACCTATTCAAGAGGAGATGCTTCATCGTATGAAACCGGTCTGTGGTCTTACTCAGACCGTTCGAAAGAAGTTGTGACTCCGGGTTACTATCGTACTCACCTGTCAAGATACAATGTGGATGTAGAATTGACAGCTACCAAGCGTGTCGGCTTCCATAAATATACCTTCCTGGGAAATGAAAGTCCGGCCATTGTATTTGATATGGTAAACGGTGGCTGCTGGGATAAAACTACAGAAGCCGTGATACGGGTAGTAAACGATAGTACGGTGAGCGGTTATCGCTATTCAAAGGGATGGGCTGACGACCAGCGTGTATTTTTCCGTGCAGAATTCTCACGTAAGTTTGATAATGTAGAATTTATTGTCAACGATTCTGTAAAGGAAGGTGACATGGCAAAAGGTGCACAGCTGTTTGCCAGAGTTAATTTCGCTGCGGGAAATCAGGAACCGGTGTATATGAAGGTAGCATTGTCTCCGACTTCAGAAGAAGGTGCACAACTGAATATGCAGACAGAACTGAGTGGTTGGGACTTTGAGAAGACGATTGCAGATGCTAAGGCTGCTTGGAATAAGGAATTGAATAAGGTAAAAGTGTATACCACAGATGAGGCTTCAAAGAAAATTTTCTATACAAGTCTGTATCACACTTTGTTTGCTCCGTCTGAATTCTGTGATGTGAACGGTGATTATTATGGAGCCGATAAACAGATGCACAAAGGAGAAGGTTTTGTAAATTACACTACATTCTCACTGTGGGATACCTATCGTGCGGCACAGCCGTTGATGACAATTCTGCATCCTGAAAAGATGAGTGATATCATTAATACCATGCTTCACATCCATCAGCAGCAAGGAAAGCTTCCGGTATGGCATCTGATGGGGTGTGAAACCAACTGTATGGTAGGTAATCCGGGGGTACCGGTGGTGGCAGATGCCATTTTGAAGGACATTAAAGGATTTGATACAGAATTGGCCTTCAAGGCACTGAAAGAATCTTCTATGTTGCCTGAACGTGGAATGGAACATCGTATTGAATACGGATTCATTCCGGCAGACAAGATGACGGAAGCTATTGCCTACGATATGGAATATGCTATTGCAGACTGGGCAGTGGCACAGGCAGCTCAGAAGCTTGGCAAGCAGGAAGATTATGAATATTTCCTGAAACGTAGCAAGTCATATAAGAATTATTTTGATGCTTCTACGGGATTCATGAGAGGAAAGATGCTCGACGGCTCTTGGCGTACTCCGTTTAGTCCTTATGCATCTTTCTCACAGAGAAGACGACTATTGTGAAGGAAATGCATGGCAGTACACATGGCTGGTACCTCACGATGTAGAAGGATTGGTGGAATGTTTCGGTAGTAAAGAAGCATTTGTGAACAAACTGGATTCTTTATTCCTGGCAAACGGTGATATGGGAGAAGCTTCTTCTCCGGATATTAGCGGATTGATTGGCCAGTATGCGCATGGTAACGAACCGAGTCATCATACAGTTTACCTATACACACTTGTAGGTCAGCCTTGGAAGACGGCCGACAGAATCAAGGAGATTCTGCATACAATGTATACAGACCAGCCGGATGGTTTGTCAGGTAATGAGGATGTAGGACAGATTGTCGGCTTGGTATATCCTTTCTTCTTTCGGATTCTATCAGGTAGAACCTGCCGGTGGCAAGTTCGTATTTGGTTATCCGAACTTTGATAAGGTAGAGATAACCGTTCCTGCTGGCAAATTCGTTATAGAACGTGAAAACAAAGGCCAGCAGAACAATTACATACAAGGTATTGTCCTTAATGGAACTGAATATAAGAAACCCTGGATTGAATATGCTGATATTATGAAGGGTGGCGAATTGAAGTTCCTGATGGGAGATGAGCCGGTAGTGTGGTATTAAAAATAAAAAAATGTAAGTCTGACTATATATTGGGAACCCGTCATCGAGCCTGTGGCTTGGTGGCGGGCTTTCTTTTATGTTAGCAGATTATTGCTATAATATATGTTTGTAATGGGTAAGGAAATGGGGGATAGCAATAAATAAAAAGGTAAATATTCTTGTAATTCTTTTCGTAGTAATTTTAAAGCTTGTTGGATTCTGTAATCTACTGTTTTGGGGGAGACATTAAGTATATCAGCAATATCTTTATAGCTTTTTCCTTGGAAACGATGCATGATGAAGGCTTCTCGATAAGATGATGGAAGTGTATTAATTGCTTCTTTTAGTCGTTTTGATAATTCTTGAAAACGATTAAAAACTTTCTTCTTCCATTAGTTGTTGCGTCGCTTCAAAAAATTTTGGTTATCAGCTGCATTTTTTATTTCATTTTCTTTGATTTGATTTATGGCCTTGTGATAAACGCTTTTAAGAAGGTATCCGCCTAATGAATTTTTGAATATTAAGAGCTTGTCGATGTTCCCATAGCCACAATAAAGTATCACCAGCGATTTCTTCTGCATCTTCAATTGGTACAAAACGCGCACCGTATGCACATAATACCGAGTAGTATTTTCTGAAAATGCATTCGAAAGCTGTTAGGTCATTTTTGCTGCAAACAACTTAGCAAGTAGATATCCTGGTTTAAGATTCTCATATTTACAAAGGTATACTAAAAAATGTAACAGACAAAACGTGTAAATGCAAAGATCAACATTGCAAAACAGGATGCTGAGACAGGGGAATGCAGCACAGGGGGATGCAACGCTGGAAGGTGCAGTATATGGCCTTTATGCAAGGGGAAGATATTGTTCATTCGGATGGAAGAACCGGAACGATCCATAAGAAAAGACAGCCTGATCACAATCCCTGACAACGGATAAGAATGGCGAAGCTTCTGTATCGGATCTCTATCTTGGAAGTATTATCTGAAAGAGCTTAGTGCTCCGGTGGGATACGTACTGGATCCGACAGAACATGAGGTGGACTGTACTTACGAAGGTGCTACTGTTCCGACAGTAGAAAGAACTTCTGTATGTAAAGAAACCGTCATCAAGCAGCCGTTCCAGATTATCAAGGCAGCAAACAACGGGAAGACCGATGCAGACCTTCTGCAGGGAGTTGGTTTTTCGGCATGGCTTGTCAGTGATCTGAAAGTAAAGCAGATGGAAGTTATGATTTTGATTCAGCCAGACCAGTTGTACTGACTGCAGATGGTCAGACAGAAATGTTTACCGATGAAAAAGGGTATGCAAGATCTATTCCGCTTCCATATGGAACTTATGTGGTAAGAGAGACCACAAGCAAACACAACTATGCACCGGTCGATGATTTTGTAGTGAAGATCACAGAGAATTATCCGGATACACCGCAGACATGGCGAGTGCTGCTGGATAAAGAATTCAAAGCAAAATTAAAGATCATCAAAAAGGATGCAGAAACACAGAAATCTGTACTCCTGGCTAATACTGAGTTCAAGGTATACGACCTGGATAATCAGAAATATGTGGAACAGACAACATCCTATCCGAAGCCAACGGTACACAAATCCTATTTCACAAATGAGGAAGGATACCTGGTACTGCCAAAGAATCTGAAACCTGGTAACTACAGGATTGAGGAAGTGACGGCACCCGATGGGGTACACAATATCCAAAAAACTATGTGACAGTTGCAGTTGATTACAGATACTGCTTATCTGACCGATCCTGTCACAGGAGATGCAGTCATTGATGTGGAATATACCAATGCCCCGGTCAAAAGGTCAGTTAAAAGATCTATAAAACAGGGGTGAAAGTGTTAAAAGGGGATTTGATAAGGACTTCCAGTATGAAATGGGCTGGACTTGCAGG
>ENA-OPYV01000175-OPYV01000175.1-human-gut-metagenome-genome-assembly--contig:-NODE-175-length-20265-cov-2.650313_pt1 | contig 20265 bp, 28 predicted proteins | sample MGYA00242474_ERZ504485 | MGnify/ENA primary metagenome ERZ504485 (study PRJEB26092, sample SAMD00036263) | human gut metagenome | host: Homo sapiens | study: EMG produced TPA metagenomics assembly of...
GTAAGAGGCTCGGAATAGCCTATTCCATATCCTCCTGCAAGTCATTCATACACAATGCTTATATGCTTGAACGATTTATTTGCGTGTTTGGGATTAGCCCAGACCCGCAAGTTATTGACAAACTTTTCAAAGAACTCATTTTTATTTACTGCCAGAGCCGCTTAGGCTTGGCGAATTTTTAACGAACTATTGCGAAGTTATCAATTTAAATAAAGTTCTTTTTTTTGCTTGAATTTTTGCTCTCTTTCAAATGCTTTCTCTAAAGGCGTTGTTTCATATTCAAAACTAAAAATCAATTTCTCCGTTTTCATTTTGAGGATAATACTCAATTCTTCTTGTAGCTATAGCGATAAGTTCATGTAAACTATTGAATATTTTTCTTTTAATCCAATTCCCTCTTTCATCATATATATATTGAGCATAAGTTTCATGTTGTTTATTTTCTGTACTATCTGTCTCTAACGTATGAACTATATCTCCGCTCTCATTCCTTTCATAAGTCGTCAAAAGATTATCATCGTATTTTACATAGTTATAAGATTTCTTTTGTTGCCATGTTTTTATGTCTTCTAAGATATACGTTGGTATGGTATCTACTATTACATTTAAATCTTTGATATGCTTAGATGTAATCTGCCCATGTTTATTGATTTGATATTTTCTAATAAAATCCTTTTCCTTGTTTATTTCAATTTCAGTATATATATTATTTCCATTGTTTTGAACGATATTATTGTCGTATCATTGATTGCTTCGTTAGAAATAGGTTCCCTTTTATATTCGACTTTTATTGTTTTAGTCTTATAATTATATTTATCTCTTTCTATAAAAGTCGTTGCATTAAGATTATTTTCATTGCCATAATATTCTTCTATTTTAAAAGGGAAAACATTTATCACCTTTATAATAGTATTTTTTATAGTCTGAGAGATTAATAAAAATCAGTTTCTCCAGACAATGTTATTATATCTTTAGAATGTTTCTCTACAATTAACCTACCTGAATCGTCATATGAATAACTAGTAATTTCTTTCCCTTTGATTTTCTTTAGTAAATTTTTAAGATGATTAAACTTTAGAATGATAGTATTGGAGTTTGTTTCTTTACCATCCTGCACATCGAAATTTTCTTGTATGACTAAGCATACATTACTCTTTTAAGTTCATATTATCACAGTCAGTTGTATTTTTTTAAAGGCTTTACCTGTTCACATGAACTTATAAGATATAATACAATAAAAAAACTACATAAAAATATAGTTTCCCGATTTATCAGTTTCATAATTTTACATTTTACAATCTCTATAATGATATTATTCATCTTTCACAGTTATACTTTTACGGATTACCAACGTTTTTGCAGGTGCGCATGAAAACTCTGGTTTATCACAAAATTACAATGAATAACTATTTCTTTATTTAAAGCTGTTCTGGCTTATGATTGTAAGTAACGACTAGAGCTCATCAGACTGTCAAGTCAGTTGTCTAATCCATGCGCCATGCTACTTCACTTGCCATCATTTAACCCTCTTTTCTGTTAGTGGTTTGCTCTTCCTTAAAGACATCATACACCAGCAGTGGACTCTGATAATATAGTCCACTGTTCATATCGATTAGCTTAGAATAGGTTTCCGAATTATAAACCATATCCAGAGCCTCTTTCATACCAATATGGTAATCACGCATCACATACTCCGTCAGTTCGGTGGTAATGCACTCTATCATAAATTGTTCATCGTCTGTCATAGCTTCTTCAATAATTTGATTGCCCGTTCCGTTCCAAAATAATACTGGGTAGTTAGTCGTACAAACTGCAAGTTCTTCACTAAGGTAGGCAAATCGATATATTTCTTCATATATCTAAATAATTGTACCCCGACTTTATCATCAGCGATAGCCCCTATCACGATGTCGAAGTCATGTATCTTTGTCTTACTTTCCCGGTTTCGGTTAGCTAAGATGAATCTTGCCCACTCTTCAGTATAGCCTTCAAAATATCTTTTATATTCAGTTCGTTGTCAGACAGGTGGTTCTCATCAAACTCATACACGTTTACCGTCGGTGTTCCACCTGATTGTACCACTTTCTGCTTAGCCATCTGCATAGCTTGTTCCTTATCCGCTGTCAGATAAAAGCCCTGTCCGAAATCCTTGTTAGGACGTGTCTTTGTCAGGTCTATTTCCTTTATATCCTGATTCGAGCCGTGATAGAGTATCATGCCAACTGCCCTCCCTGTCTTTTACAATAGTCTGTTAAGTCATCGACTGCATCTTCAATTGAAAACAGATGTTCTACATCATATCCTTTATCAAGAAAATCTATGCCCTCCCAGCGTTTTGAGATAATTGAACGCTTGCGGTAGCGTAAGCTGATGTTTCTTAGCAAACTCCGATATGCAAATCACGGTATATTCTATTTTATCCTTGATTTTAGTTTCCATGATTATTCATTATTTTTCCCTTTAGTAACTTATTGCATAGCTCCCTTATGGCTCAAAATACATATAACCTTTGCCTTCGCCATAAATCGCTGCATTTTAAGTCCTTAATATTTCTTTTCACTAATATAGTGATAAATTTCAAAACACCAAAGTGTTTCATATCAAACGCCTTTGCGTTTTCCCCAAAACGCAAGTACATTTTACTAAAAACGCAAGTACGTTCACTTCAAATGCACTTGCGTTTGAAACAAAAACGTACTTGCGTTTTCCGGACCTTATCAAAAAGCCCTCCAGAAGCCTCTCTGAGGCCTTATTTCTTCGTTTCTTCCTTCTCCTTCTTGACAGGTTCGTCTTTCTTTACCGGTGCCGAAAGAATCTCCCGGTAACGGACAGGATTCTGCAATACCTTGATGGCTTCTTCCAAATCAGTATCATCTTTCAACCGTTCCATCGCAGCACCACGCTGATAAAAATAGCGGGTCACGATTTCCTGTGAGATATATTCCTTAATCGGTTTGGCAAAATAGTCCAAGTCGCGGTCCAGGTTATGGTTGAGCTTCTTTTCCAGCGCCTTGAATTCCTCTGCTGCCTCGGTCATATAACCCTCAAACTCGGCAATTTCTTTCAGGCTTTTCAACATCTTCTCACTCTGGCGGTCGTAAGTAAAGTTACGCGACTTCACCAGTTTCTTGAAAGCCTCATAATCGGCATCGGTCAGTTTGAAGTCGTCTACCGAAGCCAATGTAGGATGATTCCAGCAATATTGGGTAGCGTAATCGAAAATCAGGTCGTCGTTCATCAGGTAGAACACGATGTTCGGAATCTTGTCTCCCTTCACTTCAATGTCCGGACGAATACCTCCTCCATCACGCACCTCACGTCCGGCAGCCGTATGAAATACGGTGGTCAGACTGTCGGGTGTACGGGCTACTGAACCGTCGGCATTCTTCTTGGCATAGTCGATAGCCTGGATACAACGTCCGCTGGGAATATAGTATTTGGAAGTGGTCACTTTCAGCGTGCCGTTGTAGGGCAACGGACGAATGGTCTGCACCAGCCCTTTTCCGAAAGTGCGCGAACCGATGACTACCGCACGGTCCAAGTCCTGCAACGAACCACTCACGATTTCAGAAGCCGAAGCCGTGGCACCGTTCACGAGTACCGCCAGCGGAATCTGTGTATCGACCGGTTCATTCTGGGTTTTATAAGAACCTTGTGCCTGACGTACCTTCCCTTTTGTCATCACAATTTCCTGTCCCTTCGGCACATAAAGATTGACAATGTCTACCGCTTCCGACAAGGAACCTCCTCCATTGTCACGCAAGTCGATGATCAGCGACTTGGCACCTTTCTGTTTCAGTTCGATGAAAGCTTTTTTGAAATCCTTGGCAGAATTTTCCGTAAAGCTGGACAAAGCCAAATAGCCGATGCTGTCTTTCACCATGCCGTAATAGGGCACCGGATTGGTACGGATGTTCTTACGGGTGATTTTAAATTCCATCACCGTACTGTCGTTCTTGAGCGGACGCAGCACTTTCAACACGAACGACGTGCCCGGTTCTCCACGCAGCGCTTCGCTGACCTTGGACGAAAATTCCTGGGGCTTCATGTCGCCACGTACCATTTCCTTTCCTCCTACCGAGAGAATGATGTCGCCTGCCTTGACTCCGGCTTCGGCTGCCGGCATGCCTTCGGTAGGTTCTACCACTGCAATACGGTCTTTGGCCTCATAATAGCGGATGGCCGCACCGATACCGCCGTATTTTCCGGTAGTCATTTCCTTGAGACTGCTCACCTCTTCTTCCGGATAGTACTCCGTATAAGGGTCGGTCAGTGAAAGCATGCCTTCCACTCCGGTCTGAATCATTTTTCGGCATTCACGGTATCTACATAAAACATATCCAATTCCTTGAAAATGGAGTTGAATATGTCCAGATTCTTTGATATCTGAAAATTACGGTCGTCTTCCTTGAAGCTGGTCATGCCCATCCCCAACATCACGATAAAGGCTCCGGCCAGCATTTTTCTTGCATTCATATATAGTCTGTTTACAAAATTGTTCTTCCTTGCAAATAAACACATTATTCCGGTTAGACTTGCAGAAGTGATTCAATATTTAACTTAATTTCGTCCCATTTCTTGGCAGGTAAGGTGGTACCAACTTCCTGAATGACGGCTGTAGCCAGAATAGTGCTGATTTGCACGCATTTCTCCAGCGAATAACTGCACGTCAGGCCGTACATGAAACCGGCGGCATAGAAATCGCCTGCACCGGTGGTGTCCAGCACATTATCTACCGGACAAGAAAGCAATTGAATGACTTCTGTTCCTTTCTTCACGAGGGAACCTTCTTTTCCGGTTTTCACCACGGCAATGCTGCATTTGGACGCAATTTCTTCCAGAGCTTCATGAGGGGCTTTTCCCGTATAGGCCAGTGCTTCGCTCTCATTGGCAAACACGATGTCCACATATTTCACAATCAACTGGTCGAAGAAGTCACGTTCGGCTTCCACCACATTGTAGCTTGCCATGTCGAGACAAACCTGAAGTCCTTCTTCCTTGGCCAGCTGTACGGCACGTAGCATCAGGTCATGGTCTTGCAAAAGATAGCCTTCAATATAGAGATAATTATATCCGGCAAACATTTTACGCGACAAGTCTTCTGCTCTCAGTGTGGCAGCTGCTCCCAGATAAGTACCGAACGTACGCTCTCCATCGGTAGAAATGAAAGTCGACGCAATGCCCGACGGCAAATCGCAGGTGGCCAGCAAGGCATTTACCCCGCACTGACGAAGGGTATCGCCAAAGAAAGCTCCTGTCTCGTCCTGACCTACCTTTCCGATAAATCCGGGATTGGCTCCCAATGCGGCCAGTGCACAAACCGTATTGCCGGCCGAGCCACCGGTAGAGCGATGAATCTTCATCCCTGAGGTATATTTACGTATTTCAGACAAGGTGGCTTCTTGTATCAACTGCATGCTTCCTTTGGGCAAATGTAGCTTTCCCAATAAAGAATCGTCATCAATTTTTACCAATACATCGACCAATGCATTGCCCATTCCTATAATTTTTATCCATTTTTATCTTATTTTTTTTTGCAAAGATATTGCATAAATTCAAAAATATCCTACTACCTTTGCATCGCAATTAAAGGAAAACCTTCTTCAGTAGCTCAGTCGGTTAGAGCATCTGACTGTTAATCAGAGGGTCGTTGGTTCAAGTCCAACCTGAAGAGCTTGAGAGTTCGTTTGAATAAACGAACTTTTTTTTATACCCTAAAACGAACTAATATGGACGATTATTACTCGCGAACGTATTACAATTATTTTAACCACTTCCTGAAGGGGTGTCGTGAGTAATCCTGTCTTTTACTCTGAAGTGCTCCTCCGGGCTTAAAATGAAGGAAAGGAGCAGACAGATGAGAAAGTATCTTTTTGTGAAGCTGGCTTTGTAGAGAAAGCCAACTGGCAACCTAACTGCTGGATTAACATTGAATGTCCGGATGCCGCGGACTTCCACTTCCTGCAAGAACAATTAAAAGTTCCCCAGTCTTTTTTGAATGACATTGCCGATACCGACGAACGTCCGCGTACGGATACTGAAGGTAACTGGCTGCTGACCATTCTGCGTATTCCCGTACAGACTCCTGATTCAAAAGTGCCGTATGCCACGGTGCCTATCGGTATCATTACGAACAATGAACTGGTGATTTCGGTGTGCTATCACTCTACGGAGATGCTGCCGGACTTCATCGAACATACGCAGCGCAAAGGTATCAACGTGCCCAATAAATACGAACTGATTCTGCGACTGATTTACTCGTCGGCTGTATGGTTCCTGAAATACCTGAAACAAATCAACAACGAAGTAAACAATGCGGAAAAGGAGTTGGAACGTAGCATCCGTAACGAGGACTTGCTCCGACTGATGAACCTGCAGAAGAGTCTGGTATATTTCAATACGTCTATCCGTGGCAATGAGGTCATGATAGGCAAATTGCAGAATATCTTTAATGAGAAGGACTATCAGAATACGGAACTGACAGAAGATGTGCTCATCGAACTGAAGCAGGCACACAATCAGGTAAACATCTACAGCGACATTCTTACGGGTACCATGGATGCTTTTGCTTCCATCATCTCCAATAACGTGAACACCATCATGAAACGCATGACCAGTCTTTCCATCGTGCTGATGGTACCGACGCTGATTGCCAGTTTCTATGGTATGAACGTGGATATTCACATCGAAGGACTGCCACACGCCTTTGCCTTGATTGTATGTTTCTCCATCTTCCTCTCGGCAACGGCCTTTGTTATTTCCGGAAAATAAAGTGGTTCTAAGCTGAGGGTATATGAAATACGGAGTATCTTCCAATACGCTGCTGCTTACGGCCGGAATCGTATGGCTGGTCGCCGGTATCAACATTCTCCGTATCGGCATTTCCTGCTGGATAACGGACGCGCACTACTGGCTGCTCAAGGTCTGCGAGGCCAGTCTGATATTCCTGCTGTTTTTCTGCATGATTTTCCACAAGCTCTACCGCAAGCATGCACAGCGTATCACAGCCGGTAACCCCAACAAACGCTGTCCATTCTCGTTTTTTGACGTGAAGGGCTGGCTGGTGATGGCTTTCATGATTGCACTGGGCATAACTATCCGTACCGCACGCCTGCTGCCTGAAAGTTTTTATTGCAGTCTTTTATACCGGACTTTCCCTCGCGCTGATGGCTACAGGAGGACGTTTCATTCTGCTATATTGGAAAAGAAAATAAAGCCGGGCAATACGCATCAGCGGAATGTAGTCTTCCCTCCTATGATGCGGAAATGAGAGGTACTACACAATTACAATAGTCAATTATCAGAGTAACGAAAACTTTAAATATACGATGCCTGCTTACATCGAATAAGCACATAAAAAAAAAGCCGCCTCAAATGAGACGGCTCTTTTTATGATAGTAGTTGAGATTATTCAACTCCACTGTAATCTAATACATTCTTCTTGTTAGCCAAGATGCGATCGTATTCTTCTTTAGAACCTACCACAATCTTTTCAAACTCACGCTGACCTGTACCAGCAGGAATCAAGTGACCGCAGATTACGTTCTCTTTCATACCTTCCAGTTTATCAACCTTACCGTTGATAGCAGCTTCGTTCAATACCTTGGTAGTTTCCTGGAATGATGCAGCTGACATGAAGCTTGATGTCTGCAATGCAGCACGTGTAATACCCTGCAGAATCTGAGTAGAAGTAGCAGGAACTGCATCACGTACTTCAACCAGTTTCAAGTCGCGGCGTTTCAGCATACTGTTTTCATCACGGAGCTTACGAGCTGTAACAATCTGTCCCGGCTGCAAGTTCTGAGAATCACCAGCATCTACAACCACTTTCTTACCCCAGATACGGTCGTTTTTCCTCATTGAATTCAATGCGGTCTACAACCTGCTGTTCCAAGAAGCGAGTATCACCCGGTTCGTCAATCTGTACCTTACGCATCATCTGACGAACGATAATTTCGAAGTGCTTATCGTTAATCTTCACACCCTGCAGACGGTAAACGTCCTGGATTTCATTTACGATATATTCCTGAACGGCTGTAGGACCTTTGATGGCCAAGATGTCGGCAGGAGTAATAGCACCATCAGACAACGGAGTTCCGGCACGTACATAGTCGTTTTCCTGAACCAGAATCTGCTTAGACAAAGCAACCAAGTACTTACGAACGTCACCAGTCTTCGATGTAACGATGATTTCACGGTTACCACGTTTAATCTTACCCATCGTAATTTCACCATCGATTTCAGAAACGACAGCCGGATTAGACGGATTACGAGCTTCGAACAGCTCAGTTACACGTGGAAGACCACCGGTGATATCACCCGCCTTACCTACGGCACGCGGAATTTTCACCAGAATATCACCCGACTTCACGGTTTGTTTGTCTTCTACTACTACGTGACCACCTACCGGCAAGTTGTATGTACGGATAATTCCACCGTTCTCATCCAAGATGTGCAATGACGGAATCTTCGTCTTATCCTTAGATTCAGTAATAATGATTTCACGCAAACCTGTAGCTTCATCAGATTCTACCTTATAGGTTACGTTTTCAATTACTGATTCAAAGTCAATCTTACCAGCAGCTTCTGTTACGATAACGGCGTTGAACGGGTCCCACTTAGCAATCAGCTTACCCTTTCTACCACCTCACCGTCTGAAGCATACAGTTTAGAACCGTAAGGAACGTTGTGAGTAGAAAGGATGATACCTGTATGTACATCCACAAAGCGAACTTCGGCCAGACGACCTACAACAATCTTCACTGGTTCACCAGTTTCTTCTACAGCATCAACCGTACGCAATTCTTCGAATTCCAAACGAGCATCATTCTTAGCTACGATACTTGCATTGGCAGCCATATTACCTGCGATACCTCCGGCGTGGAATGTACGCAGAGTCAACTGAGTACCCGGTTCACCGATTGACTGAGCAGCGATTACGCCGACAGCTTCACCTTTCTGTACCATACGGCTGGTAGCCAAGTTACGTCCGTAACATTTCGCACATACACCCTTCTTAGATTCACAAGTCAATACAGAACGGATTTCTACGCTTTCAATCGGAGATTTTTCGATTTCTTCCGCAATGTCTTCTGTGATTTCTTCACCAGCAGCTACAATCAGCTTACCAGTTGTCGGGTGGATAATATCATGAACAGATACACGACCCAGAATACGTTCGTACAAAGTAGCGATAACTTCATCGTTGTTCTTCAATGCTGTACAAACCAGACCACGCAATGTACCACAGTCTTCTTCGTTGATAATCACGTCATGAGAAACGTCAACCAAACGACGAGTCAAGTATCCGGCATCGGCAGTCTTCAACGCGGTATCGGCAAGACCCTTACGAGCACCGTGGGTAGAGATAAAGTATTCCAACACCGAAAGACCTTCCTTAAAGTTAGAAAGAATCGGGTTTTCAATAATCTGTGCACCCTCAGCACCAGCTTTCTGCGGTTTAGCCATCAAACCACGCATACCAGACAACTGACGGATCTGTTCCTTAGAACCACGGGCACCAGAATCCAACATCATAAATACAGAGTTAAATCCTTGGTCGTCGTTCTTAATAGTCTTATATAGAATGTCTGACAAGTCACTGTTTACGTGAGTCCAAGTATCAATTACCTGGTTGTAACGTTCGTTATCGGTGATGAATCCCATGTTATAGTTCATCATAATCTGTTCGATTTCTTCGTTACCACGTTTTTACCAGTTCTTCCTTCTCCTTCGGGATAATGATATCACCCAAGTTGAATGACAGACCACCTTCGAATGCTTTCTTATAACCTAAGTTCTTGATACCATCCAAGAATTCGCAAGCACGAGCCACACCGACAGCCTTAATAACATCGCTGATGATGTCACGCAGAGACTTCTTAGAAATAACGGTATTCAAATAACCACATTCATCCGGAACCAGTTCATTTACAATGACACGACCTACAGAAGTTTCCTTAATCAACTTCTTCACGATATTGCCGTTTTCATCAAGGTCATTAGCCACTACGCTGATAATAGCGTGAATGTCTACCTTCCTTCATTGTAAGCAATCATTGCTTCTTCCGGTCCATAGAAAATCAAACCTTCACCTTTGGCACCCTTACGCAATTTGGTAATGTAATACAATCCCAATACCATATCCTGTGCAGGCACAGTGATAGGCGCACCATTGGCAGGGTTCAAAATATTGTGTGACTGAAGCATCAACATCTGAGCTTCCAGTACAGCTTCGTTACTCAAAGGCAAGTGTACGGCCATCTGGTCACCATCGAAGTCGGCGTTGAACGCGGTACAAGCCAACGGGTGCAACTGGATAGCTTTTCCTTCAATCATCTTCGGCTGGAAGGCCTGAATACCCAAACGGTGAAGTGTCGGAGCACGGTTCAGCAATACAGGGTGTCCCTTCATTACATGTTCCAGGATATCCCAGATAACAGATTCCTTGCGGTCTACAATCTTCTTCGCTGATTTCACAGTCTTCACAATACCACGTTCAATCAGCTTACGGATGATGAACGGTTTGTACAATTCTGCAGCCATCAACTTAGGAATACCACATTCACCCATCTTCAATTCCGGACCTACAACGATTACAGAACGAGCAGAGTAGTCCACACGTTTTACCCAACAAGTTCTGACGGAAACGTCCTTGCTTACCTTTCAAGCTGTCTGACAAAGATTTCAACGGACGGTTGGCATCTGTCTTCACTGCACTCGACTTACGAGAGTTGTCGAACAATGAATCGACAGCTTCCTGAAGCATACGTTTCTCATTACGTAAGATTACTTCCGGAGCCTTGATTTCAATCAGACGTTTCAAACGGTTGTTACGGATAATCACACGACGATACAAATCGTTCAAGTCTGAAGTTGCAAAGCGACCACCATCCAGCGGAACCAACGGACGCAATTCAGGCGGAATAACCGGTACGATACGTACAATCATCCATTCCGGTTTGTTGCGGCCACGAGATGCACGGAAAGATTCTACTACCTGCAAGCGCTTCAAAGCTTCATTCTTGCGCTGCTGTGAAGAATCACTGTTTGCCTTATGACGCAATTCGTATGACAGAGCATCCAAATCAATTCCTACCAGCAAATCATAGATTGCTTCAGCACCCATCTTGGCGATGAACTTATTCGGATCGCTGTCTTCCAGGTATTGATTTTCTTTCGGAAGAGTTTCCCATAATATCCAGGTACTCTTCTTCAGACAACAAGTCATATTTACTGATACCATCTTCAGCCTTCACACCCCGGCTGGATAACTACATAACGTTCATAATAAATGATAGCATCCAGTTTCTTTGTCGGCAATCCCAGCAGATAACCAATCTTATTAGGCAATGAACGGAAATACCAGATATGAGCTACAGGTACCACCAACTGAATGTGACCACTACGCTCACGACGTACTTTCTTTTCTGTTACTTCCACACCGCATCGGTCGCAGACAATGCCTTTGTAGCGAATACGTTTGTACTTGCCGCAATGACATTCGTAGTCTTTCACCGGACCGAAGATACGTTCGCAGAACAAACCGTCACGTTCCGGTTTATAAGTACGATAGTTGATGGTTTCCGGTTTCAGAACCTCACCATAAGAATTTTCCAGAATCTCTTCGGGTGATGCCAGACCGATCGTAATCTTTGAGAAATTACTTTTTATCTTAGTATCTTTTCTAAAAGCCATACTTTTTATTTTATGATAATGAAGAATTTAATCATGAAGAATGGGAAGTTATCTTTTCCATTCTTCATTTGAAAAAGTTATTCCAGCGTAATGCTCAAGCACAAACCCCTAAGTTCATGCAACAATACGTTGAGAGATTCAGGAATACCCGGAGTCGGCATAGGTTCACCTTTCACAATTGCTTCGTATGCCTTAGAACGTCCTACTACATCATCAGACTTGATAGTCAAGATTTCCTGAAGTACATGAGCAGCACCGAATGCTTCGATTGCCCAAACCTCCATTCTCCGAAACGCTGACCACCGAACTGAGCCTTACCACCAAGTGGCTGTTGAGTAATCAATGAGTACGGACCGATTGAACGGGCATGCATTTTGTCTTCAACCATGTGACCCAGTTTCAACATGTAAGTCACACCGACTGTAGCCGGCTGGTCAAACTGATCACCTGTACCACCATCATACAAGTAAGTCTTACAATAGCGTGGCAGACCAGCTTTGTCAGTCCATTCATCCAAGTCATCCAAAGTAGCACCATCGAAAATCGGAGTCGCAAACTTCACACCCAATTCTTTTCCAGCGCGTCCCAGTACGGCTTCGAAAATCTGACCGATGTTCATACGAGAAGGCACACCCAACGGGTTCAATACGATATCAACCGGTGTACCGTCAGCCAAGAACGGCATATCTTCCTGACGAACCACGCGTGAAACGATACCCTTGTTACCGTGACGACCGGCCATCTTATCACCCACACCAATCTTACGTTTCTTAGCAATGTAAACCTTCGCCATCTGAATAATACCTGAAGGCAACTCATCACCGATTGTCAACGCAAACTTCTTACGTTTCAATTCAGCATCCAGTTCCTTGTACTTCTTCAGATAGTTTACGATAAGATCACGAATCATATCATTCTTATGAGCATCAGCAGTCCACTTGCTCAACTGAATTACAGTATAATCCAATGATTCCAAATCGTATTTAGTAAACTTAGCTCCCTTAGCAATCACTTCAGTTCCCAGATAATCCTTCACACCCTGAGAAACCTTATCAGCTGTCAATACCAGCAACTTGTCAATCAAGATTGCTTTCAGAGCTGCAGCTTTTTCTTCAAATTCTTCATTCAGTTTCGGCAGAATAGCCTTATCTGCATTTTTCTCGCTACGAGTCTTGATTACACGAGAATATAATTTCTTGTCAATAACCACACCGCGCAATGATGGAGAAGCTTTCAATGAAGCATCCTTCACATCTCCAGCCTTGTCACCAAAGATAGCACGCAACAGTTTTTCTTCTGGAGAAGGATCAGATTCTCCCTTCGGAGTAATCTTACCAATCAGGATATCGCCCGGCTCAATACGTGCACCAATACGTACGATACCGTTTTCATCCAAATCTTTAGTTGCTTCTTCGCTTACATTCGGAATATCAGAAGTCAATTCCTCCATTCCGCGTTTGGTTTCGCGTACTTCCAGAATATATTCATCTACGTGAACAGATGTCAGAATATCTTCACGAACCACACGTTCGTTCAATACAATAGCATCCTCATAGTTGTAACCCTTCCAAGGCATGTAAGCTACCAGCAGGTTCTTACCCAATGCCAGCTCTCCATTTGCAGTAGAATAACCTTCAGTCAGGATATCTCCCTTCTTCACGCGCTGTCCTTTATTACAAATCGGACGCAAGTCGATGGTCATGCTCTGGTTTGTCTTACGGAACTTCGGAATACGATATTCCTTCAATGCCGGTTCGAAGCTTACAAATTCTTCATCTTCTGTACGGTCATACAAAATACGAATTGTAGTAGCATCCACAAAGTCAATCACACCATCACCTTCTGCAGCAATCTGTGTACGTGAATCTTCACACAATTGTTTTTCGATACCTGTACCTACAATCGGAGCTTCAGTCTTCAACAAAGGAACTGCCTGGCGCATCATGTTAGATCCCATCAACGCACGGTTCGCATCGTCATGTTCAAGGAACGGAATCAATGAAGCCGCAATAGATGCAATCTGCTGAGGAGCTACGTCCATCAATTCTACCTGGTCCGGAGTAACTACCGGATAATCCGCATCACGACGCGCTTTTACCTTTTCACGGATAAATGTACCGTCATCATTCAGTGGAGCATTACCCTGAGCGATAATCTTGTCTTCTTCTTCTTCTGCAGAAAGGTATTCAATACCTTCATTTGACAAGTCTACTACTCCATCTTTTACTTTACGGTAAGGAGTAACAATAAAAGCCCAGTTCATTAATCTTTGCGTAAACACACAAAGAAGAAATCAAACCGATGTTCGGACCTTCAGGAGTTTCAATCGGACACAAACGACCATAGTGAGTATAGTGTACGTCTCGAACCTCGAAACCAGCACGGTCACGTGACAAACCACCAGGTCCCAAAGCTGACAAACGACGCTTGTGCGTAATTTCAGCCAACGGGTTAGTCTGGTCCATGAACTGTGACAAAGCATTTGTTCCAAAGAATGAGTTGATTACAGACGAAATAGTTTTTGCGTTAATCAAATCAATCGGAGTAAATACTTCGTTGTCGCGTACGTTCATACGTTCACGGATTGTACGTGACATACGAGCCAGACCAATTGCAAACTGGTTAGACAACTGTTCACCCACTGTACGTACACGACGGTTACTCAAGTGGTCAATATCATCCACATCAGCCTTTGAGTTAATCAACTCAATGAGATATTTAATAATCTCGATAATATCTTGTTTCGTCAATACTCTGACATCCATAGGAGTATCCAGGTTCAACTTCTTGTTGATACGATAACGTCCTACATCACCCAAGTCATAACGTTTTTCTGAGAAGAACAAGTTGTTGATAACTTCGCGTGCACTTGCATCATCAGCAGGGTCTGCATTACGCAGCTGGCGATAGATATACAATACAGCTTCCTTTTCAGAGTTACTTGGGTCTTTCTGTAAAGTATTGAAGATAATAGAATAGTCAGAGGCATTTGCTTCTTCGTTGTGAACGAGGATATTCTGTACACCAGACTCGATAATCAAGTCGATATGTTCAGGTTCAATGACAGTTTCACGGTCAATTACTACCTCGTTACGTTCGATAGAAACAACTTCACCAGTATCTTCATCCACAAAATCTTCTGTCCACGTTTTCAATACACGAGCAGCCAATTTGCGTCCAATAATCTTTTTCAGGTTAGTTTTGTTAACCTTTACATCCTCAGCCAGATTGAAAATTTCAAGAATATCCTTATCATTTTCAAATCCTACAGCTCTCAACAAAGTTGTTACCGGAAGCTTCTTCTTACGGTCGATGTACGCATACATCACATTGTTGATATCCGTAGCGAACTCAATCCAAGATCCTTTAAACGGGATAATACGAGCCGAATACAATTTGGTACCATTGGCATGGATGCTCTGACCAAAGAATACACCCGGAGAACGGTGCAGCTGAGAAACAACTACACGTTCAGCACCATTAATTACAAAGGTGCCTTTCGGAGTCATATAAGGAATTGGTCCCAGATACACATCCTGAATCACTGTATCAAAATCTTCGTGATCGGGGTCGGTACAATAAAGCTTCAATTTAGCTTTCAAAGGTACACTATATGTCAAGCCACGTTCCAAACAATCATCAATTGTATAGTGAGGCGGATCAATATAGTAGTCAAGGAACTCGAGCACGAAGTTATTGCGTGTATCAGCTATAGGGAAGTTTTCCGCAAAAAACCTTATACAAGCCATCATTCTTTCGTTTTTCGGGTGGGGTATCTAATTGCAAGAAGTCCTGAAATGACTTCAACTGTACTTCCAGGAAATCCGGATACTGCATCGGATTCTTAATAGAAGCAAAATTAATTCGTTGATTTTGAGTTTCTGAAGACATCTGTATGGAGTTTAAAATGTAAAAACTAGGATAATAACAGTCGGTCACTCTCACAGTTCCGACAGATGAAACCTAGTGAACTTAATATAGACGCAAAAAGGTTAAGAATCCTCTTTACAGAGGACTCTTAACCGAACTACCTGATTTACAGGATAATCTTATTTAAGTTCAACTTCAGCTCCAGCTTCTTCCAAAGTTTTCTTCAAAGATTCAGCTTCGTCTTTAGCCAAACCTTCTTTTACTGTGCTAGGAGCACCGTCAACCAAGTCTTTTGCTTCTTTCAAGCCAAGACCACAAGCTTCTTTAACGGCCTTAACAACCTGCAATTTAGCAGCACCTGCGCTCTTCAAAACTACATCGAATGAAGTTTTTTCTTCAGCAGCAGCTGCACCAGCAGCAGCAGGACCAGCAGCAACAGCTACAGCTGCAGCAGCAGGTTCAATACCGTATTCTTCTTTAAGGATAGTTGCAAGTTCATTAACTTCTTTTACTGTCAAGTTAACTAAATTGTTCTGCAAAAGCTTTCAAATCTGCCATTTTTTGTATGAAATTTTAATTGTTTGTACTATTTAAATATTAAAGTTGTTTGGTATATTCTCGACTAGGCACAGAGTGCAATTATTCTGCACGTTCTGCCAAAGTCTGAAGAACTCCGTGAATGGTGTTGCCACCTGATTGAAGAGCCGAGATAACGTTCTTTGCAGGAGACTGCAGCAAAGCCACGATTTCTGCAATAACTTCGTTCTTGCTCTTGATTGTTGCGAGAGCTTCCAACTGGTCTGCACCCACGTAGAATCCTTCTTCTGCATAAGCAGCTTTCAGGGCAGGAACTCCATCTTTGTATTCCTTCAACAGTTTTGCCGGAGCATTAGCTGTTTCACAGAACATTACAGAAGTAGTACCCTTCAAAGAATCAAACAATGGTGAGTAATCCACATCCAAGCTCATCAAAGCCTTGTGAAGCAAAGAATTCTTCACAACTATCAGCTTGATACCAGCCTTGAAACATTTTTTTACGAAGGTCACTTGTAGCAGCTGCATCCATTGCAGTTGTATCAACCAAGTAAAAATGTCCGTATTGCTTTACAGTATCTGCTAACTGACCAATAATTACGCCTTTATCTTCCTTTCTCATGATTCCTCCTTAATTATTAGATTTCGTCTACTGATTTAGGGTCAATCTTAATACCCTTACTCATAGTACTTGAAAGATAAATACTCTTGATATTAAGTACCTTTAGCTGTGGTCGGTTTCAGTTTAATGATAGTAGCGATAAATTCTTTCGCATTTTCACGGATCTGCTCAGCAGAGAAAGAAACCTTACCGATTGAAGTATGAACGATACCGCTCTTATCAACCTTAAAGTCAATCTTACCTTGCTTAACTTCCTTAACAGCCTTAGCTACATCCATAGTTACAGTACCGCTTTTCGGGTTCGGCATCAATCCACGAGGACCAAGCACAGACCCAGCGCACCAATCTTACCCATGATAGACGGCATAGTGATAATCACATCAATATCAGTCCATCCACCTTTGATCTTTTCAATATATTCATCAAGACCAACATAGTCAGCTCCAGCTTCTTTTGCAGCAGCTTCAGCATCCGGTGTACACAGAACAAGCACACGTACCTGTTTTCCAGTTCCATGAGGAAGAGAAACAACGCCTCTTACCATCTGGTTAGCCTTACGAGGGTCTACACCTAAACGTACGTCAATATCTAATGAAGCATCAAACTTTGTAAAAGTAATTTCCTTTACCAATTCAGAAGCTTCCTTCAGTGAGTATGCTTTCCCTGCTTCAATCTTTTCTGCAGCCAACTTTTGATTTTTGTCAGTTTACCCATTATCAATTGAAGTTAATTAGTTATTACCCGGGAAGTCACCTTTTACAGCGATACCCATACTTCTAGCTGTTCCTGCTACCATTGACATAGCAGATTCGATAGTAAAGCAGTTCAAGTCAACCATCTTATCCTGAGCAATTGCACGAATCTGATCCCAAGTCAGTTCAGCGACTTTCTTACGGTTAGGTTCTGCAGATCCACTCTTGATTTTGGCAGCCTCAAGCAACTGAATAGCTACAGGAGGAGTTTTGATTACGAAATCAAAAGACTTGTCTGTGTAGTAGGTAATGATTACAGGTAATACCTTACCTGCCTTGTCCTGGGTTCTGGCGTTGAATTGCTTGCAAAATTCCATGATATTGATACCCTTAGAACCCAGAGCAGGTCCAACGGGAGGTGATGGATTTGCAGCGCCTCCTTTAATCTGTAATTTGATTAGTCCAGCAACTTCTTTAGCCATTTTCTTTTGTAATTTTTATATAAGTATTTAACGAATAGAACAATTGCACGTAACAAAATGCATTATTCCTTTTCCACATCCGTAAAGCCTAATTCCAACGGAGTTTTCCGTCCGAATATTTTGACCATTACTTTCAGCTTACGTTTTTCCGCATTTACTTCTTCAATGAGGCCACTGAATCCGCTGAACGGGCCAACGCTTACTTTCACTGTTTCTCCTACGGTATAAGGGATATTCAAATCCTCTCCGCTTTCCTGAAGTTCATCTACCGTACCCAGAATACGATTCACCTCCGATTGTCTCAGAGGAACCGGGTGATCCAGTCCTCCCAAGAAGCCAATAACGTTAGGAGTATTTCTCAAATGATGAGCAACCTCTCCAACCAAAGCGGCTTCTACCAAAACGTAACCAGGAAGATAAGTTCTCTCTTTTACGATCTTCTTACCATTACGAACCTGATACGTCTTTTCGGTAGGAATCAACACCTGAGACACGTAGTCGCCAAGGTTACCATGCTTGATGTCTGCATCAAGATATTCTTTCACCTTGTTTTCCTTTCCACTCACGGCACGTAATACGTCATCATTTTTTTCAATCTCAGACATGTTTTCTTACTGTTTATTAGTGCGGATAGATAACATCTTCCATGATAAATTGGAAGGCAGAATCCATTAGAAAAACAACGAGTGCAATGAGGAGGGAAGCAGTTAAAACAACCACTGCACTACTAGAAAGTTCTGAACGAGTAGGCCATGATACTTTATGGACTAGTTCGTCATAAGATTCCTTACAATAATTTGTTATCTTTGTAAACATATTCTTTTAATTTTAGCACGGGAAGAGAGGCTCGAACTCCCGACACTCGGTTTTGGAGACCGATGCTCTACCAACTGAGCTATTCCCGTAAAAATAGTTCCCGAATTCCTCCGGGAACTATCAGTCTATCTATTATAAGATATTATTAGTCAAGAAGTTCAGTAATCTGACCAGCACCTACTGTACGACCACCTTCACGGATAGCGAAGCGCAGACCTACGTTCAATGCAACCGGATAGATCAACTCAACGTTGATTGTTACGTTATCACCCGGCATTACCATGTCTGTTCCTTCCGGCAAAGTGATTTCACCTGTACAGTCCATAGTACGCAAATAGAACTGAGGACGATATTTGTTGTGGAACGGAGTGTGACGACCACCTTCTTCTTTCTTCAGGATATAAACCTCAGCTTTGAATTTAGAGTGAGCTTTAACCTGACCCGGGTGACACAAAATCATACCACGTTTGATTTCGTTCTTGTCGATACCACGAAGCAACAAACCTACGTTATCACCAGCTTCACCCTGATCCAGCAATTTGCGGAACATTTCAACACCAGTTACAACTGATTTCTTGTCTTCACCAAGACCCAGGATTTCAACTTCGTCACCTACCTTGATAACACCAGCTTCGATACGACCTGTAGCTACAGTACCACGACCAGTGATTGAGAATACGTCTTCAACCGGCATCAAGAACGGTTTATCTACATCACGCGGAGGCAGAGGAATCCAGTTATCAACTGCATCCATCAATTCCATAACTTTTTCTTCCCACTGAGGAACACCATTCAATGCACCCAAAGCAGAACCACGGATGATAGGAGTATTGTCACCGTCGAAGTCATAGAATGACAGCAGTTCACGCATTTCCATTTCAACCAGCTCCAACATTTCTTCGTCATCAACCATGTCGCATTTGTTCAAGAATACGACCAGACGAGGAACGTTTACCTGACGAGCCAACAAGATGTGTTCACGAGTCTGAGGCATCGGACCATCAGTAGCAGCAACTACGATGATAGCACCATCCATCTGAGCAGCACCAGTAACCATGTTCTTAACGTAGTCGGCGTGTCCCGGACAGTCTACGTGAGCATAGTGACGGTTAGCAGTCTGATATTCTACGTGAGAAGTGTTGATAGTAATACCTCTTTCCTTTTCTTCAGGAGCGTTATCGATAGAATCGAAAGAACGCAATTCTGACAGACCTTTCTTTGCCAATACAGTTGTGATGGCAGCAGTCAAAGTGGTTTTACCGTGGTCAACGTGACCGATAGTACCAATGTTAACGTGCGGTTTCGAACGTTCAAATTTCTCTTTTAGCCATAGCTTTACTTGTTATTTTATTTTTGATTAATAAATCAGCTTTACAAATTCACGAGCTGTTACCGGGACTTGAACCCGGGACCTCTTCCTTACCAAGGAAGTGCTCTACCGCTGAGCTATAACAGCAAAAAAGAAAAAAGAGCGGAAGACGGGACTCAAACCCGCGACCCTCAGTTTGGAAGGCTAATGCTCTATCAACTGAGCTACTTCCGCAATTTAGGT
>ENA-OPYV01000176-OPYV01000176.1-human-gut-metagenome-genome-assembly--contig:-NODE-176-length-20264-cov-3.291454_pt1 | contig 20264 bp, 27 predicted proteins | sample MGYA00242474_ERZ504485 | MGnify/ENA primary metagenome ERZ504485 (study PRJEB26092, sample SAMD00036263) | human gut metagenome | host: Homo sapiens | study: EMG produced TPA metagenomics assembly of...
GCACCGGCGCGCTCGCAGCCGCACATCGCGTGGGTGCAACGCCTCAAGCGCCTCGTGCGCGCCCGCTCGGCAAACGGTAGCAATTCGTCCGCAAACGGTAGGATGCCGGCACCTTGCAGGCATCCCAACACGTTCAAATGTCTCTTCACGACACAACCCTCCCTACGCTCGGTCGCAGGGAGGGTCGTTGATTCGGCGCTATGATACCCCGATGTGCTCGGGGCAAGGCGGGCTAAATCCGCTCGCGGGCGTATTCGCCGGCGGGCGGTTGTGGTGCAGACGAAGACGGGGTCGAGCCCTCGCCACCATTCTGGCGCGGCTTGCGGGAACGGCGACGGCGACGGCGCTTTTGACCCTGGTCGGCCGAGCCCTCGCCACCGCGATTCTCGCGCGGCTCGCGCTCGTCGCGAGCGGCGCCACGCGAAGCCTTGGCAGCCGCTCCCCCGCCATCCCCGGGACGACGCGCGTGACCTTGACCTCGCCATCCGAGACCTGATCGGCCACGGAGGGCACTGAGGGCTTCTGTTGCGCGCCCGAGGAATGGCGACGGCGCGGACGCGGCACGCGCTCCTCCTCGCCACGTGACTTGCCGCCCTTGTCGACAGGCGCATCGGAGGCCGAGGGGCCCTTGGAAGCGGCACCAGCCTCGCGAGCAGCTGCGGCGCGGAAGGCGTCCTCGCGCTCCTCGCTCGACAGATGACGGCGACGGCGGCGTGTGGGATTCATGCCGCCGCCGCGATTCTGCTGCTGGGGCTGCTGAACCTCGCGCTCGCGGGGGGAATTCTTGCCTGCGGGAGCGGTCTCACCGGCATCGCCCGAGCCCGCGCGCTTGCGACGACGACGGCCACCGGCGGCCTCCTCGGCCTCGGGTGCCTCGGCCTTACCACGGCCCTTTCCGCGGCCACGGCCCTCGCCCTGGCTCTGAGCAGCGCGGGCATCGGAATCGGCATCGCGACGACGGCGCTTGGGCATCGACGTGCCGGCCAGACGGTCGGCGCTCGACAGGCCATCGCCCACGTCGACGCCGCTCTCGCGGTCGAGCTCCATAAGCGCCAGGCGCATCTCGGGCGACTCGATACGCTCGAGCACATCGCGCGTCACGCAGTCGGGGCGGCAGTTGCAGCCCTGCTCGGCAGCCTTCTTTTTGCAGCCCTCAGAGCAGGTCATGTCGGCCAGGTTGACCTTAAAAACTTTGCCGTTCTCCAGGCGCAACACCAGCTGCTCACGCGGCGTGTCATATTCCTGGATGCGCGCCTTGCCAAGCGGCGTGTCGATAAGCGTCTTCTTTTTGGGCGCGCGGCTCTTAAAGTCCTTGTACGCCTCGAACTCGTAGCGCAGGCAGCACATCAGGCGGCCACAGACGCCGCTAATTTTGGACGAATTGAGCGGCAGGTCCTGCTCTTTTGCCATGCGGATCGAAACCGGCTCAAACTGTCCGCCAAAGCGCGTGCAGCAGAGCTCCTGACCGCACTGGGCATAGCCACCCACCAGGCGGGTCTCGTCACGCACGCCGATCTGGCGCATGTCGACGCGAATGTGCAGCGTCGAGGACAGGTCCTTGACGAGCTGACGGAAATCGACGCGCTCCTCGGCGGCAAAGTAGAACACAGCCTTCTCGCCGCCGAACAGGTACTCGACGCCGACCGGCTTCATCTCGAGGTCGAGCTCCTTGACCAGGCGGCGGAAGTCGACCATGGCCTCGTCACCCTGGATAGCCAGGTCGTCGGCAAGCTGCAGGTCGATGTCGCTCGCCACGCGCAACACGGGCTTGAGCGGCTGACCGATCTCGTCTTGCGGCACCTCGAAGGGATCGGCCGTGACCAGGCCGATCTCGGTTCCGCGCTCGGTAGAACAAATGGCATAATCGGCCTCGAGGATATCCAGATCCTGCGGGTCAAACCACAGGTCGCGCGAGGCGTAGGTAAACTTAACGGGTACGACTAACGGCATTTCAGTGCCTTCCTGATATCGAACAGCATGACCTCGATGGCCAGCTGGGGAGTAACGTTTCTGGCGATGTTGCGCTCAGCGGTGGCAACCGCCTCGAGCGCCTGGGTGGCACCCGCAACATTCATCGCCGCGGCAAGCCGCCCGATCGTGTCGCGCACGTCCTCGTTCACAACGTCCGCCGCCTCATCTTGAAGCGTCAGCAGCACGTCGCGCATGAGCGTCCGCGCGCTCGCCAGCGCTTCCATGATACCCGAACGCTCGCGCGCGTGAGTTCGCGCTTGTTGCGGTCCTCAAGCTGCTTCAATGCTCCACGCGACAGGTAGTCGGCATTTTGCTCGAGCACCTTTTCCTGCGTGGACTTGACCTCGGCGAGCGGCGCCTTGACGGCGACGATGAGCGACTTGGCGCGACTGAGTACATCGGCCTCGTCGGCGGCGATGAGCGAGTCGATGGCACGGACCATCTGGCGACGGGCGTCCTGGCGCTCGGCGCTCTTGAGGAACTCGATACCACGCGTAGGGCTTCCCGCCACGGCGACGGCCATGCGACAACGCGCGATATCCTGGCCCGTCGCGCGGCTCACGGCCTGCGCGGCCACAGTGGGCGACACCAGCCGAAACGGCACGCACTGGCAGCGGCTCACAATGGTGGGCAGCATCACGTCGGCCGAGGTACCCAACAGGATGAACATAACGCCCTCGGGCGGCTCCTCGAGTGTTTTGAGCAGTGCGTTGGCGGTATTGGCGCGCAGTTGCTCGGCACGGTCGATGATGTAGACCTTGGCCTTGGCACGGATGGGCGCCAGAGGCACGTCATCGAGCAGCTCGCGGGTCTGGGCGATGAGGTAGCCCGTGGCGCTCTCGGGCGTGTAATAGTGCACGTCGGGGTGCGTATGGCAGGCGACGCGCACGCAGCTATCGCATGAGCCGCAGCCATCTTGCTCGCACAGGAAGGCTTGGGCGAGCGCCCACGCGGCGTCGAGCTTGCCCGCGCCGGGCGCGCCCAAAACAGGTAGGCGTGCGACGCGCGACCGCTGGCGACGGCATTGGTCAAAAAGTCGCGCACGCGCTCTTGGGTGTCGAGCTTGGCCAGCAGACTTGCCTGAGCGGGGGCCATGTTAGTCGGCCTCCTGGGCAAGCGCAGCGGTGACGGCGTCCTGGGAAATGTCGAGGCCGTAGGCGCGAACCCACTCGACCGTCTGCGCGAAGACTTCCTCGATGGACGCGGTCGCGTCGATGAGCTTTACGCGGTTTGGTTCCTCGGCGGCAATGGCGCAAAATCCCTGGTAGACGCGCTCTTGGAAGGCCATGCCCTTAGCCTCCATGCGGTCGGCCGCACCACGGGCTGCCATGCGCAGCGCCGCCTGCTCGGGCGTGATGTGGTAGACGAGTGTGAGCGCCGGGTGCGTCCCCGCGACGGCCAGGTTGTTGGCATCGCGCACCATCTGGCGATCGAGGCCGTCGGCAAACGCCTGATAGCAGGTCGTGGAATCGTAGAAGCGGTCGCACAGGACCACCTTGCCGGCCGCGAGGGCGGGCGCGATAACCTCATGCACTAGCTGGGCGCGCGCCGCCTCGTAGAGCAACAGCTCGCAAGTATCGCCCATCGCCGTATTGGCGGGGTCGAGCAGCAGGGCGCGGATCTTTTCGCTGATGGCAGTGCCGCCCGGCTCACGCAGGGTCACAACCTGGTAGCCGGCAAGGTCGAGCGCGCGGGCAAGCAGGCGCGCCTGCGTGGACTTGCCGGCACCGTCGACGCCCTCGAGCGTGATAAAGCTATGTTGAGCGGGCTCAAAAGCCATGGGCGCAGCCCCTTCCTACAAGGCGCGTAAATGCGATTTATAGCAACCAAGCCATGATACCCCAGTGCTCGGCGCGTCCCAAATCCAACCTAGCCATCGAGGCATCCCCGAAGTTGCGGTGAAATAGGGACTGATTGAAGCTCTGAGACCGCCAAACAGTCCCTATTTCACCGCAACTTATGATGGGGAATTTTGGACGCTGGGTATAATCGTCCTATTGCATTGAAATGTGGCGAAAGGAGTGGCAATGTCTCGGTATTGCGCCTCGTGCGGCAAGCTTCTTGCAGATAATGCCAAGTTCTGCACCTCGTGCGGTGCACCCGTTGAGCAAACAGTCGCGAGCGATAGCCAGCCCGCTTTTGAGCAGACCGGTTCCCTCGATACGCCGCAAGCCAAGGCGGACGACCCCCTCGCCTATCGACCCGACCCCGCCGCAAGCCCCGCGGCCGTCGAGACCACGCAGCGCATACCCGTCGCGAGCGGCTCGCCCCAACAGCAGCCGGCTCCCGCATACGCGCCCGCTTCGCCACAGACCCCCGCTCCCAAAAAGAGCGGCACCGGGCCGCTTATCGCCGTTATCGTTGTGCTGGTGGCGATCATCATCGCCCTGGTCATCTTCTTTGCAATCAGACCTTTCGACAACGCCGCCACGCAGACGGCTGCCGAGGTAGCTAAGCTGCACCATGACGTCGACGAAGATGACCTAAAGCCTCTCGGCGATCCCAACAGCCTGTACGACGATGACGACGATGACGACGAGGATGGCGGCGAAGCAACGCTCTCCGAGCAGAACCTCTACCGTCGTCTGAGCGAATACTACGACTTGCTCGAAGACCTCGACAACTACGTCCGTGGCTGCGCGCAGAACTTCAACGGCAGCTATCTGGAAGAGGATCGAACCGCCCGTCAAAATCTCGCCGACGTCGCCGAGCGCACGGAGGACACCATCGAGCAGTATTACGACATCGTCGAGGACCTGGACGTCCCGACGAGCTCTAAGAACTACAGCTCCTGGAAGGACATCATCGCCCTGTACGATGACCTGGATCACCGCATTGACGCAATCTGTGATGCCTGGGAGATCAGCCTGAAATACACCAAGCCTGCGGATCACAAGAATGAGATCGTGGTGCCGCTGTCGCGCGACAACGTGGCGGGCACCAATGACAATAAGTACCGCCTAGACTTTGAGGAGCGCTACCCCGGCGCCAAGCCTGTCGAGGTGAACTAGCGCTTTGTCGTTCCCGAGCCGGCAGTTAGGGACGTTCCTAAACTGCCGGCAGAAAGGAACGTCCCTACTGCCGGATAAAAAAACGAGCGAGGATTTTGAGGTCCTCGCTCGTTTTTGTTTTAGGTGATGCTTCGACCGTGCGGCTACTTGTCGGCAGCGGTCTTTTTGGTAGTCGACTTCTTGGCCGTCGTCTTTTTGGCGGTCGTCTTCTTGGCAGCAGTCTTCTTTGCCGCCGTCGTCTTCTTGGCCGTGCTCGCCTTAGTCGTGGTCTTGCGACCGCGGGCGGGCTTCTTCTCCTTGGTCGGGCAGTCCATGTTGACGCAGATACGCCACGGACCGCGCGCCGTGTTGACCACCACGATGGGGGCGCCGCACTCGGGGCAGGTCTCGCCCGTCGCCTCGAGCTTGCCGCGCGCCGGCAGCGGATAGCTCACGCCGCAGTCATCGTAGTTGGTGCAGCGGATAAAGCGCTTGCCGCTCTTCTCGCTCTTGTGCGCGATCAGGTCGCCGTGACGTCCGGCCTCGGCACACACCTTGCATCGCCCACCTTAAGATCGGGCTCGTAGTTGGTGGGGCACGTGGGGTTCACGCAGATCTCGAAGGCCTTCTGGCGGAATGGCTGGCACTTGATGCGCGGCGCGCCGCACTCGGGGCACACGGCGGCCTCGCCCTCGAGCGGGCTCACCTTGACGCCACTCGGCACCGGATAGGTCACGTCGCAGTCGGGCCAACCCATGCAGCCGATAAAGCTGCCGCGGGTCTTGGCGCTCGTCTTCATAACCAGGTCCTTGCCGCACTTGGGGCAGCGCCCACGCGCGCATCGGCCGTGACGGCGTCGCTGATGGCGTCGCCCAGCTCCTGCGTATGCTTGAGCAGCTCGTCGAGCACGCCGGCCAGCAGCGCGCGCGAGTGCGTCACGACATGCTCTTCGGTATCCTCGCCGCGCTCCACGCGGGTCATGTCGCCGTCGAGCTCGCTGGTCATATCGGGGCTCGTGATGCGCGGGGCAAACTGCGACAGCGCGTCGATGATGGCGATGCCCAGCTGGCTCGGCTCAACGGGATCATTTTTGAGATAGCGCACGGCATACAGGCGCTCGATGATGCTCGCGCGCGTGGACTTGGTGCCCAGGCCGCGCTTTTCCATCTCCTGCACGAGCTTGCCCTGGCTGTAGCGCGCGGGCGGCTCGGTCTGCTTGGCCTCGAGCTTAATGTCGAGCACGTCGACCGTGTCGCCCTGCTCAAGCGGCGGCATCTGCTCGTCGCGCTTGAGGCCGTACGGATATGCCTCGCGGAAGCCCGGGGTCACGAGCACGTCGCCCGAAGCCACGAACGGCTCGCCGTTGACGTCGAGCTCGAGCTTGGTGTTCTCGATGGTCGCGGGCCCCATGAGCGTTGCCAGGAAGCGACGGGCGACGAGGTCATAGAGTTTGCGCTGGCCGCCGTCGAGCGTGGACGGGTCGCCCTCGCCCGTGGGGTAGATAGGCGGGTGGTCGGTGGTCTCGACCTTGCCGCGCGTGGGCTTCATGGGGCCGGCGAGCACCTTTTTGCACACGGGCGCCAGCGCCGGGTTGATCTTTGCCAGGTCGCTCACCACGGCGCCCAGATCGAGCGTCGCGGGATACACGGTGTTATCGACACGCGGGTAGCTGATGAGACCGGCCATGTAGAGGGACTCGGCGATGCGCATGGTACGCGCAGGTGAGATGCCCTCGGCCGCGGCGGCAGCCTGCAGCGAGGTCGTCGCAAACGGCGTGGGCGGCTGCTGCTTACGCGAGCGCTTGGTCACCGCGGCGACGGTTGCCGTCGTAGCGCCGTCAACGTGACCGTACGCCTCTCAGCAGCATCCTTGTCGGTAAAGCGCGCCGTCTTGTGCGCGATCTTAAAGCGATCGTCCTCGGCAGCGCCTTGCGCGGCGCCCATGCCGCGAATCTGCCAATAGTCCTCGGGTACAAACGCCATGCGCTCGCGCTCGCGCTCGACCACCAGGGCAAGCGTCGGCGTCTGCACGCGGCCGGCGGAACGCACGTTGCCAAGCCGCCAAACTTGGCGAGCGTCAGGTAGCGCGTGAGCACCGCACCCCAAATGAGGTCGATGTGCTGACGGCTCTCGCCGGCGTCGGCCAGGTTCTGGTCGAGCGAGACAAGGTTATCGAAGGCCTGCGTGATCTCGGCCTTGGTAAACGAAGAATACTGGGCGCGGGCGACCGGCAAGTCGGGCGCCACCTCGCGCACCTTGTTGAGGGCGTCCGAACCGATCAGCTCGCCCTCGCGATCGAAGTCCGTGGCGATGATGACGCTGTCGGACTTTTTTGGCGAGGTTCTTAAGCGAGCGGATGAGCTCTTTCTCGGCCGGAAGCTTAATGACGGCGCCAGGTGAGATAGGGCAGGCTCTCGAGCTTCCAGCCCTTGATGGAAATGCCATCGGCAAGGAACGGCTTGCGCTTGGTGTCGTACGGCGGGCGGGCCAGGCCATCGGGCATATCGGCCGGCAGCATTTCGCCGTCCTCCGTGACCGAATACCAGCCCAACTTTTTATCGAACAGCACACTGTCGCAAAATCGGGTGCCAGGATGTGACCGGCAAGGCCGATCGTCACGCACTCCTCGCCCTTCCACTCAAAACGGTAGATAGCGGTGTTGTACACCTTGTCCTTTTTGGGCTTGCCCGTGGACAGACGCTCGGCGATCTGACGCGCGGCGTCGTTTTTCTCAGCGATGATGAGCTTCAAAAGAGGCTCCTATCTCGTGTGTCTGCGGCTGCGCCCGCCCTCTTGGCGGCCGACTTACGCCCTTGCTTGCTCAATCTGCCCGATGAGCCAATCGCACCAGGCATCCATGCCCTCGCCCTTGCGCGCGCTCACGGCAAACCGCGGCGCCTGCGGATTGAGGTCATCGAGTGTCTTAGTATACCTATCCATGTCAAAATCGAAAGCCGGGGCCACGTCGACCTTATTGAGCAGCTGCGCGCCGGCGTGCTGGAAGATGCCCGGGTACTTGATGGGCTTGTCGTCGCCCTCGGGCACCGAGAGAATCATGATGGACAGGTTCTCGCCCAGGTCAAAGTCGACCGGGCAGACCAGGTTACCCACATTTTCGATAAAGATGACGTCGATGTTCTCCAGACCGACGGCCTGGTCGAAGGCGTCGACGGCCTCCATGATCATGTTGCCCTCGAGATGGCACAGGCCGCCCGTGTTGATCTGGATGGCGGGCATGCCGGCTTCCTTCATGGTGATGGCGTCGACGTCCGAGGCGATATCGCCCTCGATAACGACACAGCGCAGGCTGGCTTTGTCACGCAGGCGCTCGTTGGTGCCCAGAATCGTGGTGGTCTTACCCGAGCCAGGGCTCGACAGCACATTGATCACGTAGGTGTTCGTCTGCTCAAACCGCTGACGCAGCTGATCTGCCAGGCGCTCGTTGCGCGACAGAATCGGCGACGCGATATCAATCGTTTTCTCGGCCATACTTAGCGCTCCTTACTTTGGCCCTTTTATACCCCATCGCTAGATGGCGAGCGTGCTAATCGTCGGGGGTCTCGATCTCGATACTTGCGATGTCGAGTTCGCGGCCATGCAGCAGACGCACGTTGGCACCGCCACATTGGGGACAACGGCAATGGAAACGGTCGTGCTCAAAGACCTCACCGCAGTCCAGACACTCGCTTTGTGGATGGACCTCCTCCACGGCAAGCTCACAGCCGCGCGTGAGCGGGTCCTCGTCGCGAAACGTCCCCCACGCAAAGTCGAGCGCCTCGCGCACGACCTCGGTCATATCCCCGATACGCAGCGTACCAAAAAACGGCGCGCGAGGCCCCCGCCCCACGCGCCGCGCGAATCACTGTATCGAGTATGCCGTTGACAATGCCAACCTCGTGCATACCGATTTACTCCTCGTCGTCCTCGTCGTCCGAGAACAGGTCCAGACGGCTCACGAACAGGCCCTCCTTGCCCTCGCGCGCGGTGATGACCACGCGAGCGATGGCGAGCGAAATCTCGTAGAGCGAGAGCAGGGCGCCATACATGAGACCCAGCGTAACGGGCGAGCCGTCGGGCGTAATCACAGCCGAACCCACGAGCAGGCCTACGTACACGTAGCGCCAGGCGCTGCGGAAGGCCGCATAGGACACGATGTGGAAAACGGACAGGTAGAAGATGATGAGCGGCAGCTCAAACGCCACACCAAAGCCGATCATAAAGAGCAGCTCCATGTTGACGTAGTTCTCCAGATCGGGCAACGCCGTAGCGACAGCCGAGGTCTCGCCGATGAGCCACTCAAAGCCCGCCGGGGATGATGATGAAGTAGCAGAAGATGGCACCCAGGAAGAACAGCACCGTCGAGGCGAGCACCGTGGGCACAACCCACTTGCGCTCGTTGGGGCGCAGTGCCGGCAGGAAAAATGCCAGAATCTGCCAGATGATCATGGGCGTGCACATGACCACGGCCATCTTGATGGCAAGCGAGAAGCGCAGGCCAAAGCCGCCGAGCGTGGTGGTGATGTAAAACTTACCGTCCGGCACAAAGGAGCGGATGGGGTCCTCAAGAATATCGAGCACCACGGGCGTGGCAAAGTACAGCACGATGGCGGCGGCAAACACCGAAACGACCACGATGGTCAGGCGGCGACGGAGCTCTCCCAGGTGATCGAAGAGCGGCATGCGCGCAGGTCCGATCGGCATTACTCATCGCCTCCCTTCGGGCGTCGGCGGCAGCAGCCTCGGCATCGTCCTCGACCTCGAGCTCGCGAGCGAGCTGGTCGACGACGGCCTTGCGCTTGCGGGGACGACGGGCGTAGAGGTCAGCCGTCGTGGGCTCTGCCGGCTCGGGCTCGGGCTCTGCAGCAGGCTCGGGCTCGACGGCAGCAGCAGGCTCTGTACCCTCGGCCTCATCAACAGCGCCTTCGCCCTCAGCAGCACCCTCGCTTGCGGCCTTCTCGGCAGCAAGACGGGCGCGACGCTCGGCAAAGGTCTCCTTCTTGGCGGGCGCTGCCGTCTCGGCGGCATCCTCGTCCGCATCGGAATCGTCGTCGGTCGCAGCAGTCTTCTTGGGCTTGACCGGGGCCGACGCGGCCTCGCTCACCGGATCGATAATCTCGGACTGAACAACGGCCGTCATCTTTTCCTGCGTCTCGCGGAACTGACGGATAGCACGGCCGATCGTGCGGCCCATCTGCGGGAGCTTATCCGGGCCAAACAGCAAAAAGCCGAAGACCACGATGATCGCGAGCTCACCCTCTCCAATACCAAACACACATACCTCCAAGGCTCGATGTGAGTCGAGCCCGCACCGCGCCATTCGGCCGGAACTCGTCTATTCATTCGGTCAAGTATAGCGCCCGGACGCCAAACGTCCGAGCGCATCACAAACATATGCCAAACGGCACGCCCTTTTGGGGGCAAAGATTATGCAGCGGTGATCGAAATCTCCTGGTCGACACCCAACAGCTGAACCACGCGCATCACCGGGGGCTGCACATTGGTGCAGCTAAAGCGCTTGCCGTGGTCAACCGCGTGGTGCGCGGCGCCCACGAGCACGCCAATGCCCGTCGAATCGATGTAGCTCACCTGGCAAAATCGAGCTCAACGGCCTCGGTGGGCTGCTCGAGCGCCAGGTCGATGGCATTGCGCAGGCTATCGGCGTTAGAGATATCGATCTCGCCGGTTACCTTAATGGTGTAGAGCTCTGGCGTGGGGTTGGTGGAAATACCCAAATCCATGTATACGCTCCTTTACGTATCGAAAGTGCGGATAGTACGGGAAGCTGCGCGTTAGGCGCGCTCGGCACGCGCAAGCTCGGCAGCGACGAGCTTGACAGCCAGCACCAGCACATCGAGCGCGGCCTCCAGGTCCTCGACCGTGGGATAGCTCGGCGCGATGCGGATGTTGGTGTCGCGCGGATCCTTGCCATAAGGCCAGGTGGCACCAGCGGCGTGAGCTTGACACCCAGGTCGGCACAAAGCGCGGCGACCTTTTGGGCCGAGCCCTCGGGACCATCGAAGCTTACAAAGTAGCCGCCGCGGGGGTGCGTCCAGGTGGCGCAGCCCGTGTCGCCCAAGCCCTCGGTGAGCTTGCGCTCGACGGCCTCAAAGCGCGGACGCAGGAACTCGGCATGCTTTTTCATGTGCTCCTTAACCGCCTCGATGGTGGGAAGGAAGCGCACGTGACGCAGCTGGTTGAGCTTGTCGGCGCTGATGAGGCCGGCCTTCAGGCGCTTGGAGAACTCGGCGATAACCGCGGGGCTCGCACCAATAAAGCCGATGCCGGCGCCCGGAAGGTGATCTTGGACGTCGAGGCAAAGGCCACCACACGGTCCTCGGTGCCCGCCGTGCGAGCGAGGTCAAAGATGTTTGCGAGCTCGTCGGTCTCGTCGTACAGGTCGTGCACGCAGTAGGCGTTGTCCCAGAAGATGCGAAAATCGGGCGCGGCCGTGGGCATCTCGACTAGGCGGCGCACGGTGTCCTCGCTAAAGGTGATGCCCGTGGGGTTGGAATACTTGGGCACGCACCAGATGCCCTTGATGGAGTCGTCGGCAGCAACCAGGCGCTCGACCTCGTCCATGTCGGGGCCGTTGTCGGTCATCGCAACGGGGACATTCTCGATACCCAGATCGGCGGTGATGCCAAAGTGGCGATCGTAGCCGGGAACGGGGCACAGGAACTTGACCTTCTTGCCGTCGTGCGCGGCCTCGTAGGCATCCCAGGGCTCGCTGCCGCACGAGCCACAGCGCCAGAACATGCCGGCGATGTCATGCTCAATCAAAAGGCTCGACGAACCCAGCACAAGCGTCTGCTCGGCAGGGCAACCCAAAAACTCCCCCGCCAGCTTGCGTGCCGAGGGAATGCCCTCAAAGCAGCCGTAGTTGGAGCAGTCAACGTTGCCGTCGTGCAGATCGGCATCGGCATTGAGGATATCGAGCATGGGTCGAGAGATGTCCACCTGGGAGGGCGACGGCTTGCCGCGGGCCATGTCGAGCGCCAGGCCCTTGGCCTTGACCTCGGCGACCTCGGCTTTGAGCGCCTCGATGGCGGCATCGAGTTCGGTGGTTTCCATCTTCTGGTAGATCGTCTGCATGGGTGCGACCTTTCGCGAAGCGGTACGTTGCAGTTCGTCTAAGTATAGACCGCCACCGCCGCAACGGTATGAAGCCGTGATAGATTAAGTTCATCGCAATGAATTACGAATCGCCGCGCATGGCGGCGTGGGGCGCCCAAGGAGGCACTATGGAGTACGGATCGTTTAGGGCCGAGGAATTCGGCGACCTGCAGCGCCTGGTCGACGGGCTGTTTTACGACCGCCATGCCATCGACCGCCTGGACCTGATCGTACAGGCCGAAATCTTGGACCTGGCGCCCGATCTCATGGAAATCGTGAACCTTTTGCCGCCCGGTTACTACGACCGCCAGTCACTTTGCGACCAGCTCAACTCCGCCTTGGCCGCCCACGGCTGGGGCGCCGTCTACGGCACCGTGGAATAAACCTAGTCATTTAAGAACCGTCCCCATTGACTAAAACGCCGCTTGTGATGGTGTCCACAGGCGGCGTTTTCAAACTTGTATATGCTCTTACTCGTCTTTGGGCGAGGGATGCTTGCAGACCACGCTCATGTAGATCATGCCGAGCACGGCTGCGGTGACCGAACCGGCGAGAATAGCGGCCTTGGCTGCAAGAACCTCAAACTGGGCCGTCGGGAAGGCAAGGCCGCTGATGAGAATCGACATGGTAAAGCCGATACCGCCCAGAATGCCCACGCCGGCAATCATGTGCCAGTTGACATTGTGCGGCAGCTCGCAGGCCTAAGCTTAACCAGGGCAAACGTCATGCCAAAGATGCCGATCGGCTTGCCCAGCAGCATGCCAAAGTACACGCCGAGCGTCACCGGGTCGGTGAGCAGCGTGCTCATGTCCACGCCCACTAAGCGAACCTGAGCGTTTACGAACGCAAAGATCGGCAGGATCACAAAGTTGACCGGCGTGGAGATCAGACGCTCCATGCGGATAAGCGGCGGGGTCACGCGGTGCATGACGCGCTCGACCTTGGTTGTCGAGACGGTAAAGTCATGCTGGCCCAGGATGTGTGCCTCATCATCGTAGCGGTCATCGAGCAGCGGCAGGCACTCGCCCAGCCAATCGGTGAGGCTATCGAGCTTGACGCCACACTTGGCCGGGATGGTAAAGGCCAAGATGACGCCAGCAAGCGTGGCATGTACGCCGCTCTTGAACATGCAGAACCACAGCAGCAGCCCCAGTACCGAATACGGGGCAAGGCGGTAATGCTGCGTCTTGTTAAGCCACACGAGCGCGCAGGTCACAAGCGCGGCGGCGCCCAACCAAAACGGATTGGGGCTCTGACCGTAGAAGATGGCGATGGCGGCGATGGAGATCAGGTCGTCGGCGATGGCGAGCGTCGAGAAGAACACGCGCACGCCGTTGGGCACGCGGTTGCCCAAAAGCGACAGCACGCCCAGCGCAAAGGCAATATCGGTTGCCATGGGGATGGCCCAGCCGTTGTGCGCGCCGGCATGGTTAAAGATCAGGTAGATGCAGGCGGGAACGACGACACCGCCCACGGCCGCCAGCATGGGAAGCATGGCCTGACGCGGATTCTTGAGCTCGCCGACCGTCATCTCGTACTTAAGCTCAATGCCCACCAACAAAAAGAAAATCGCCATGAGGAAGTCGTTGACGAAAAGCTCGAACGGTGAGACCGGCCGTAAGGTTGCCCAGGCCCACATACAGCGGGGTCTCCAAAAAGTGGATGGATGGCCTCGTAGGCATCGGTATTGGCGCAGATGACGGCGGCGATGGCGGCGAAGACCATGACGGCGGCGGAAATCGTGCCGTTCTCGGCGATGCGCTCCCAGATGTCGTGACGTTCAAAGCGCTTGCGCTCACGAACGTTGAACAGCTGCTCAGTTGCTGCCATGGGCGGCTCCTTTCACGGGAAAGCTCCCGTCTAAAAAAGCACGGCCCGCCCAAGTGGCGGCGCCGCGCTCTAACGTATTACGCTTGCATCTACCTACCCTGCACGACAAGCACGCAGGCGTGGCCGAAAAGCGGAACCACAGGTTGAACATTATTTGTTCAACGGCACGGGCATACCTGTCCAAGAGACGACGCGGCGCCGTGCACAAAAAAACGACCGGAGCGCGGGGCGTCCGCGGTCCGGTCGTGGCGTTTGGTCAACTAAACCTAGCAGGCGGCCATGATGGGGGCAGCGACCTGCTTCTTACGGGAGAGGACGCCCGGCATCCAGACGCCGTCGTGCTCGTCGGCAATGCCCAGGCCCTTCTGAGCGGCCTCGGTCTCGCCCTCGAGCAGGACCTGCGAGCCCTCCTCCATGATGTCAGTGATGCACAGGACGATGCCGTCGGCACCTTTCTCGGCGGCGTAGGCGCGCATGGCCTTGCGAATCTCGTCGATCATGCCGAGTGCGCGGGTCTTGTCGACAGTCTCGTACTGGCCGATGAGCAGCTTCTTGCCGGCGGGCTCGAACATCTTGATGTCGTTGCCGACCATCTCGGCTGCGGTGAAGGAGCCGGACGGGCGGGTGAGGAAGACTTCCATGCCAAACTTGACCGGGTCGACGCCCACCTGCTCACCGAGCTTGGCGGCGACGGCACGATCGACATCGGTGGTGGTGGGGCTCTTGAGCATGAGCGTATCGGTCATCATGGCCGAGAGCAGCAGCTTGGCCTGGACGTCGGAAAGCTCAACGCCGAGCACGCCGGCGAGCTTGGTGACGATGGTGCAGCTGGAGCCCCAGGGCAGGCAGATGTAGTGCAGCGGGCCGCAGTCTCGAAGTCGCCGATGCGGTGATGGTCGACGACGCCAAAGACCGTGGCGTCCTTAAGGCCGGCGACGGACTGGGCGGACTCGTTGTGGTCGGTGAGGACGACGAGCTGACCGGCCTCGACGGAATCGATCACGCGGGGCTCGGCAATACCGGCATCGGCGAGCAGCTTGGCGGATCGGCCGGAAGTTGGCCCAGGGCGCAGGCCTCGTAGGTGTTGCCGGCATACTCAACCTGGTTGAGCAGCTGGGGACAGGACGACGGCGCTCATGATGGCGTCGTTTATCGGGGTTCTGGTGACCAAAGACAAGAACGTTTGCCATGGATATCCTCCACTTGATATGTGTACTTGGACGTAGCTATGGTAGCACGCTGGCGCCGAGCCTTCGCAGACGGAAGGGGCACGGCATATTTTGGGGCAGGCATGGGGGCCAAGTCTGTCCCTTTTGCACCGTGTTGGTGCAAAGCAACTTGACCCCCTTGCAGCAGCTATTTACCGGCGGCGCGCAGGGCTACGTAGGCAGCGCCGATGATGCCGGCGTCGTTTCCGAGCGAAGCGACCTTAATGGGCGTCTCGCGCGAGGCGGAAAGCGCGTATTGCTTAAAGTGCTCGCGAACCTTATCGAGGTAGACATCGGCCGAAGCGGACGCGCCGCCACCGATCAGGAACATCTCGGGGTCGACCACGTTGGCGATAAGTGCCAGAGCACGGCCGAGATAGTCAGCCATGGTGTCGGCAGCTGCCAGCGCGAGTTTGTCGCCCTCGCGGCAGGCCTGGAACACGTCCTTGGAATCGGAGGGGCCGGTGAGCTCAATGGGCTCGACGCCCGCCTTCTTGCACTCGGCAAGGTAGTTGCTCACCACGCCGGTGGCGCTGGAATACTGCTCCAGATGGCCATGGCCGCCACAGCCGCAGGTGCGCTCCTCAGCCGGGTTCAGGCACATGTGGCCAATCTCGCCGCCGGCGCCCACAACACCCGATACCACGTCGCCGTTAACGATAACGCCGCCGCCCACGCCGGTACCGATGGTGACCATCACCACGTTCTGTACGCCCTTGGCAGAGCCGAGCCAGGCCTCGCCCATGGCGGCGGCGTTGGCATCGTTCTCGTATTTAACGACCGCGTCGGGGCAGTGCTTCTGAATGGCGATCCTCAGCTCGGGCAGGTTAATGGCAATGTTGGCCTTGACCTTGGCATCGCCCGATGCCGGGATGGGGCACGGAACGGCCAGGCCAATGCCCGCCACAAAGGCACGCGGAATCTGCGCCTTGGCGACCACCTGGTCGATAGCCTCGGTCACCGCGGCAAAGCCCGCAGCGTCAACGATGGGAGGCGTGGGCACGCTGGCCTTGGCAAGCAGGTTGCCGTCCTCGTCGAACAGGCCCTCCTTAACCGAGGTGCCGCCGACGTCGATGCCGATGTAGTACTGCTTAGGTTCCATGGGAGCCCACCTTTCTCGTTTAAACATTGCCTGTATGGTACCGCTCCCAAGGCAAAAACTACCAAAAAGGGACAGGTTTGTTTTGGCAGGCTTTATCTGGGGAAACGCGAATGGTCGCTTAATAGGTCGCGCCAAGACTTCCCCAAATATAAGGCGCCGGAGGCGGAGACTCCCGCGCCCGTCAAAGGGACTGTGTTGTCTGTTGGACCGCACGGCCCATCGCGGCGATAACGCCGACTAGGCCTGAAGTACCTGCAGCTGCTTGTGAATCTCGATGAGCTCCGTCGCCATGACGCGCATGGTCTCGGTACCGGCCATCTGGTCCTCGGCATGCAGCAGAATCAACGGGGCCTCGCCGTTACGCTCGCCGTTGGCCTCCTTCTTCAGAAGTCCCATGTGAACATCGTGGCCACCGTTATAGGCCTCGTCGCCCTGCTTGATAAGCTCCTCGGCGGCGTCAAAATCGCCCTCCTTGGCCTTTTGCACGGCATTGATGTACATGCTCTTGGCGGTACCGACGTAGCTGATGATCTCGAAGCAGGTCATCTGCAGTTCGTTCATATCCTCCATGCGGAGCACCTAGCCCATCACGCTGACGCAGTGGTCGATGATGCCGGCAGCGTTCATGCGGCCGTAGTCGACCATGTTGATGACCTCGACCGGAAAACGACCGGAGGCCTCCTTCTCAAAATCGCCCTTGGTGTAGCCGATCTGCGGACCAAGCAGCAACATGTCGCACTCGTCCAGGTGATCGTGGGCCTCGTTCATGGGACGAGCCTCGACCTCAATATCCAGACCACGGTTTGCAACCTCGGCCTGCATCTTCTGGACCAGCAGGCTCGTGGACATGCCGGCATTGCAGCAGAGCATGATCTTCTTCATGGTTTCCTCCTTATAACTGCGCGGCGCGCAGACGACAACTGGTTGTATTCCTTGCGGCTATTGTGCCCGCTCCCCTGTATCTTTACGCAAGGGAGAGAGCCGCGGGCACCGGCACCGCGTACCGGCGCCCGCAAAGGTGAAAGGGACGAACGTTAGGCGTTCTACTCGGCGAGAGCCTCCTGCTTGGCGATTGCCTTCTCGGAAATCTTCATAAAGGGCAGGTAGACGGCCATGCCAATGACAATCTCGAGAGCCTGCCACACGCCGGCGCGCCAGTCAAAGCCCGTAGCGAGCAGGGCATTGATGACGGGAGGCATGGTCCAGGGCACCTGGGCGATGCAGGGGCTGATGATGCCTGCGCAGGTAAGGCCATAGGTGATGCCGATGAACAGATCGGGAAGAAGGACGAACGGGATCATGAGCGGCAGGTTGTACACGATGGGGTAACCGTAGATAACCGGCTCGTTGATGTTGAACAGACCAGGCAGGATAGCCATCTTGGAAACGGTCTCGGAAGCCTTGTTCTTGGAGAACAGGAGCGTGTCGAGCAGAAGCATGAGGGTGCAGCCCGAGCCGCCGATGAGGGCGAAGCTGTTAACGATCTGCATGTTCATGTAGTGATCGGGCTGGATGGTGCCACCGGCGGCAAAGGTAGCCATGTTGTCGACGATGAGCATGGTCAGGATCGGCTCGACGGTAGCGCCAGAGATGGTGGACTGGTGAATACCGACGCAGAACAGCAGGTTAGCAAGGGTGTAGATGAGGATAACAGCCCACGGACCGGCGTTCATGATGCTCTTGAGCGGGTTGGAGATGCACGTGGAGATGATGGTGCACAGATCGGTGCCGGCGCACACGGCGAGCAGGGCTGCGGCAAGAGCGAAGATCGCGAGGTTGAGCAGCATCGGGATCATGACGTGAAGGAGTTGGAGACCGCGGGAGGCACGCCCTCGCCCAGCTTAACCTTGAGCTTCTCGACGCCAGAAATCTTGATGAAGAGCGAGACGGAAAGCAGGGCGATGATAATAGCCGAGAACAGACCGTTGGTGCCGGTGTTGGCAGTCGAAAGGCGCCCGTGACCTCGGCGGAGGTGATCTTGTCGGTGAGCAGCGGGCTCGTGGCGGCAAGCGAGGCGGTGATCTGCTGCGGCATCATGATGACGAAAGCAGAGATAGCGACGACCACGCAAGCGAGCGGGTTATCGAAACGCTTGTTCTTAGCGAGGCTGTAGCCAATCAATCCGGCCAAGATAATGGCAGAGACGTTGAGGGTGCCCAGCGTAATTGCCGAACCCCACGTCTGAAGGTTGGCAAGGCCCGCCGCATCGAGCGGGAACAGAGGGAACACGACGTTGTTAATAAGAACCGCGATACCCGCAAGGATATAGAGCGGCGTGATGGTCGCGAAGGCGTCACGCAGGGAACGCAGGTGAACCTGGTTTCCCACCTTCGCAGAGACCTCGGCAAACTTGTCGAGGAAGCTCTTTCCGTTGTCACTGGCCATGATTGCTCCTAACTTTCAAATCCGGCCTTTTCCTATGCGCACGGTGGTCTGTCGCCCTCTGCCACCAGATGTGCCATGTGTTGCGCGCAGCGGCGCGCGGTCTGGGCGTTCGCCCGTTCGCTAATCAACCACGTGAGTCGTGGCGACCTGCTTGAGCCAAGCTGCCGACTTCTTAAGGCGGCGCTTGTAGCCGTCCATAAGGTCGACCTCGACAAAACCGTAACGGTTCTTAAAGGCATTCGCCCAAGACCAGTTATCGATGACGGCCCAATAATGGTATCCACGGCACTTGGCGCCCTCGGCAATTGCTTGGCAACCCACTCCAGGTGCTGGCGTACAAAGTCGACGCGGTAGTCATCCTGGATGGTTCCTTCGGCGTCTCGGTTCTTGTATTCGTCCATGATGCCGATGCCGTTCTCGGAAACGAACCACTCAAGATCGGGGTAGTTCTTAGCGCAGTCCATGCCAAAGTCGTAGAGGCCCTGCGGGTAGATCTCCCAGCCGCGGCTCTCGTTCATAACGGCGTCGGGCCACACGTACTCGTCGGCAAAGTGCGGCAGACCGTACTGGTCGATCTTGCTCGCCGGCGCCTGAACGCGCGTGGGGTGGTAGTAGTTGCAACCGAGCCAGTCGACAACACCCTGCTTAAGAATCTCTTGGTCGCCGGCACGGAACGGAAGCTTACGCCGCCCTCGGCCAGGCTGTCGAGCACGTCGGCGGGAAGCTCGCCCTTGGTAATGAGGTCGAGCCACCAGCGGTTGTTGATGCCGCTGGTCATACGCACGGCCTCGAGGTCCGCCTCGCTGGGGTTCTCCTTGGTGTAGACCGGGGTAAAGCAGTTGATCATGCCGATCTTGGCATCGCTGCGAACGGCGCCCTCGTCATAGGCGCGACGGTAGTTGGCCACGGCCAGCGCATGTGCCAGCGAGATGTGATACTGCACGGTGCGAGCGCGGCTAAAGTCGTGGAGCTGCGGGAACCACACGCCCTCCTGATAGCGCTGCTCGGGCTCGACGATGGGCTCGTTAAAGGTGAACCAGTACTTGATCTCCTGGCCAAACTCGTGGAAGGCGACGTCGGCGTAATGTGCGTAAGCCTCGACAACCTCACGGCTCTCCCAGCCGCCACGGTTAAAAAGGTAGGTGGGCATGTCAAAGTGGTACAAGTTGACAAACGCTCCAGGCCGGCTTCGCGAGAGGCGCGGAACAACTCGTGATACCACGCGGCGCCTTCCTCGTTGAGGTTGCCGTCGGCATCGAGCAGACGGCTCCACTGGATGGAAGTGCGATAGGTATCCAGGCCCAAGTCCTTCAAAATGCGAAGGTCTTCCTGGTACTTGGCCATAAAGTCATTGCCGGCGTAAGAGCCAACGCAGTTGTAGAACGAGCCCAGATCCTGGATGGACCAGGTGTCCCACAGGTTCTCGAGCTTGCCGCCCTGGTTCCACTGACCCTCAGTCTGCGGGCCGGACATAGCAGCGCCAAAGAAGAAGTCGTTGGGCAGCTGATACTGTGCCATCAAAGTCCTCGCTTTCGTGTTCTAGAGCTTCCGGTTGGAGACGGGTTTGCTTTGGCAGGTTATCCGGCGCGGGCGCGCACCGGTCATACCGATATCCAACCCGCCAAAACAAAACGTCCCCAAACGGCCGATCCTGTTCTGCGGAAAG
>ENA-OPYV01000177-OPYV01000177.1-human-gut-metagenome-genome-assembly--contig:-NODE-177-length-20210-cov-2.714535_pt1 | contig 20210 bp, 23 predicted proteins | sample MGYA00242474_ERZ504485 | MGnify/ENA primary metagenome ERZ504485 (study PRJEB26092, sample SAMD00036263) | human gut metagenome | host: Homo sapiens | study: EMG produced TPA metagenomics assembly of...
CAACAAAAATATTGTATCTTTGCTCCGATTATATACTTGACACAACATGATAACTTTAAAAGAATTCTTTTCATTTAAAAAAGAACCGCTTTTTCTGGCTGAATCTCATAGCCATAATTGTCGTAATAATTGGTGTATGCTGGGGCACTTTGCTCTGGCTGGACAGTTATACACACCATGGGGAAGCTTACATGGTGCCAAATGTGAAGAACAAAACATTGAACGAAGCTCAGCAGGCTCTCAGCAACCAGAAACTGAAAGGGCTGGTTATCGACTCCAGCTATGTGAAAGGTGTGCCCGACGGCATGGTACTGGATCAAAATCCGGCAGGAGGAGCACGCGTGAAGGAGGGAAGGACAATCTACCTAACTGTTACCACGTCTAAGGTTCCTTTGGTAAAATTACCGGACTTAATAGACAACAGTTCTTTGCGTCAGGCAGAAGCCAAATTAAAGGCGATGGGCTTCAAACTGACAGAACCGGAATACGTTTCGGGAGAGCAGGATTGGATATACGGTATCAAATACCGTGGAAGAAGTCTGGCTAGCGGAGATAAAGTTCCCCACGAAGCCATGCTGACTCTCTGCGTAGGCAACACGGCGATTCGTGACTCTCTTGCCATAGATTCTACACTGATTAATATGGATATGAATTCGTCTGCCGACAGTGAAGCTGAGGTAGATGACTCTTGGTTCTAAATCTAACCCCCTAAACAAAGATGGCAGAGGATTTGATTGATTACGAACTGGACGGAGAAGCGCCAGACGATATCGAGCCGATTCAGGGTGAGCCTGAATTGTATGAGCATTTCCGTACGGTGGTAGATAAAGGACAGGCTCCTGTCCGCATCGACAAGTATTTATTTGAGCGAATTGTCAACGCATCGCGCAACCGGATTCAGATGGCAGCCGACAACGGCTTTGTTATGGCCAATGGGAAACCGGTGAAAAGCAGCTACAAGGTCAAGCCGCTGGATGTGTTGACCGTTATGATGGACCGCCCGCGCTATGAGAATGACATTATTCCGGAAGATATTCCACTAAATATTGTATATGAGGACGATGACCTGATGGTCATCAACAAGCCTGCGGGGTTGGTAGTACATCCGGGATGTGGAAATTACCACGGTACCCTGGTCAACGCCATCGCATGGCATCTGCGTGACATCCCGACCTACAACCCGAATGACCCGCAAGTGGGATTGGTGCACCGCATTGACAAGGATACCTCAGGACTATTGGTGGTGGCTAAAACCCCCGATGCGAAAACCAGTCTGGGACTTCAGTTTTACAACAAGACAACCAAGCGTGAATACAACGCGCTGGTCTGGGGGATTGTAGAACAAGATGAAGGCACCATCACCGGCAACATCGGACGCAATCCGCGCGACCGGATGCAGATGCTGTCATGTCCGATCCGGAACAAGGAAAACACGCCGTGACACATTATCAGGTACTAGAACGATTGGGGTATGTCACACTGGTAAAGTGCGTACTCGAAACCGGGCGTACCCATCAGATTCGTGTACACATGAAACACATCGGGCATACCTTGTTTAATGATGAACGTTACGGTGGTCACGAAATCTTAAAAGGAACTCATTTCAGCAAATACAAACAATTTGTAAACAACTGTTTCGAAATCTGTCCCCGTCAGGCACTACATGCCAAGACATTGGGCTTTGTACACCCTCGTACAGGAGAGGAAATGTTCTTCACTTCCGAACTGCCCGAGGATATGACCTGCCTGCTGGAACGATGGAGAACGTATATCAGTAACAGAGAATAACAACTATGAAACGTACAATTGCGATTGTAGCAGGAGGAGACTCATCTGAACATGGAGTCTCCATGAAAAGTGCAGAGGGTATCTACTCTTTTATCGATCAGGACAAATATACCCTCTATATCGTGGAACTGACTAAAGCACGCTGGGAAGCGATTCTTTCCGACGGCAGCCGTGCACAAGTGGATAAGAATGACTTCAGTTTCATGGATCATGGACAGAAAATCATACCCGACTTTGCCTATATCACCATCCACGGAACTCCGGGAGAGAACGGTATCCTGCAGGGATACTTTGAACTGTTAGGTATTCCTTATTCTACCTGCGACGTGCTGGTTCCGCACTGACTTTCAGCAAATTCACCTTAAACCAGTACCTGAAGGGATTCGGTATACGGGTGGCTGAATCCATGTTGGTAAACAAACGTCACGGCATCAGCGATGAGGATGTCATCGCAAAAATCGGCTTGCCTTGTTTCATCAAGCCCAATGCCAGCGGTTCCAGCTTCGGTGTGACAAAGGTAAAAACCAAGGAACAGATTCAGCCGGCTTTGGAAGCAGCTTTCAAAGAGTCGGATGATGTGATGATTGAAGCTTTCATGGACGGTATCGAACTGGCCAACGGATGCTACAAAACAAAGAAAAATGAAGTGGTATTCCCTATCACGGAAGTGGTCAGCCAGAATGAATTCTTCGATTACAACGCCAAATACAAAGGTGAAGTAACAGAAATCACACCGGCTCGTCTCAGTCCGGAATTGACCAGCCGCGTACAGCAACTGACATCTGCCATCTACGACATACTGGGATGCAAGGGTATCGTGCGCGTGGATTACATCATCACAGAAGGTGAAAAAATCAATATGCTCGAAATCAATACCACTCCGGGAATGACGGCCACCAGCTTCATTCCGCAACAGGTACGGGCTGCCGGTCTGGATATCAAGGACGTTATGACCGATATTATTGAAGACATTTCAATTAATTTTGTATCTTTGGAAAGAACAAAGTCACTCAACATCATGAACATACCTGCAGAATTTGACGACATTCGTCCGTATACCCCCGAAGAACTTCCACAGATATTCGAGGAATTACTTTCTGACAAAGACTTTCAGGCTGTCATCCAATCGGTGATGCCAAATGTTCCTTTGGAAATGCTTGCCGCACAATTGCGCCACTGCAAGACTAACCTGGACGTACAGAAAGCGTTTTTCCACAAGCTGTTGCACGATATCATGCAACAGCACAGTGACGGTTTCGACATGGATGCTTCTTCGCTTCCTGACAAGAACCAAAGCTATACGTTTATTTCCAATCATCGGGACATTGTGCTCGACCCGGGATTTCTTTCAGTAGGCTTGCTGGACAACGGTTTCCCTACCACCGTAGAAATCGCCATCGGAGATAACCTGCTTATTTATCCGTGGATAAAGAAACTGGTGCGAGTGAACAAGTCGTTCATCGTACAGCGTGCTCTGAGCATGCGGCAAATGCTGGAATCATCTGCACGCATGTCACGATACATTCACTTTGCCGTAACACAAAAGCAGGAGAATGTGTGGATAGCACAACGTGAAGGCCGTGCGAAAGACTCCAACGACCGCACACAGGACAGCGTACTGAAAATGCTGGCCATGGGAGGGGAAGGCGACATCATCGACCGACTGAAGGAACTGCACATCGTACCAGTAGCCTTGTCGTACGAATACGATCCGTGTGATTTCCTGAAAGCCAAAGAGATGCAGCAGAAGAGAGACTCGGAAACATTCAAGAAGAGCCAAGCAGATGACCTGACCAATATGCAAACAGGTATCTTCGGTTACAAGGGACGTGTACACTTCCAGACTGGACCTTGCATCAACGAAGAATTGGAAGCGCTCAGAGGCTTGCCTAAAACGGAAGTTTTCACTCAGGTTTCTACACTGATTGACAAGCATATCCACCGTAACTACCGACTTTATCCGGGTAATTATGTGGCTTGCGACCTATTGAATGGCACAGAAACATTTGCCGGGAAATATACTCCGGAAGAAAAGAAGCGCTTTGAAGCTTACCTGCAAAAGAAGCTGGACTTGATTCAGCTTCCGAATAAGGACGAAGCTTCCTGCGCCAGCGAATCCTGACCATGTACGCCAATCCGGCTATCAATCACTTGAAGGCCATCGCACAATGAAGAAATTCGGCGTCATCTTATACAGTCTTCTTTGCATACTCCTTTTAGGGGCATGCAAAGAAGATGAATATGTCTATCCCAATGTAATCACCACTTTTATTGATGCGGCCACAGATGAAAGCGGTACACTACAGAAACTAATTACAGACAAAGGAGAGAGCCTGCAAATTCTCAACCGGGGAAGGGATGGACGGACTGACTCCTGACTCTATCTACAGGAGTGTGTCCATCTATGAACCGAAAGAATCAGCAGATGAGGGACAAGCGACTGCCCTGCTCTATTCCTGCCAGCTCATCATTGCCGTGAAACCGGTTACAGTGGACAAACTGCCGGAAGCGACCGCCAAGACTGACCCGTTGGATATTCAGAGTGTATGGAAATCAGGGAACTATATCAACCTGATTCTGTTGCCTATGGCTAAAGAGAAAAGCCATATTTTTCACTTCATTGACGAAGGTATCTCGGATAACGGCGACGGAAGCCGGACACTTCATCTGACACTCTACCACAACCAGAACGGAGATTATGAAGCATTCACCCGCAAGAGCTATCTTTCCATTCCTCTGTGGGCCTACGAAGGACAACTGACTCAGGGCGACAAGGTCGTGCTCCGCATCAACACCTACGAAAAAGGCTTTGTAAGCTATGAATTTACTTACTAAAACTACATTTATGATTAAGACTATTTACTTCATGTTCTTTATATGCATGTTTGCCGTAGCCATGGTGGCATGCAAAGGGAAATCAAACGACGACTTCAAGAACGTATCTGCTGATGAATTCGAAGGTTTCATCGGAAATGAACAGATACAGATTGTGGATGTAAGAACCGTAGCTGAATACAGCGAAGGACATATTCCCGGAAGCCTCAACATCAACGTACTGGATGAAAGTTTCTCAGCCAATGCCGATGAGCTGCTGAACCCGGAACAAACCATTGCCGTATATTGCAAAAGCGGCCGCCGAAGCCGGAATGCCGCAAAGATACTGGTCAAGAAGGGATTTAAGGTGTACAACCTAGACAAAGGTTTCGACAACTGGAAAGAGTTGGGTAAAGAAATCGAACAATAACCTCCTTATTTACAACAAGAATGCCGTGATATAAAAGAGTCCCGCTCTCTATATCACGGCATTTTTATAAACTCTATCTGATTACAAATTTTGCAGCATACGTTTCAATACCACCGTAGCAGAAATTTCACGGTTGGCTGCTTCCGGAATTACCAGTGAAGTTGGTGCTTCAATCACATCGTCCGTTACAATCATGTTACGACGTACCGGCAGGCAATGCATAAAGAACGCATTGTTAGTCCACGACATGTGTTCGGTATCTACCGTCCAACTCATATCCTTGCTCAGAATCTTTCCGTAATCTTCCGGACAAGTCACACCCGGGCAAGCCCAGTTCTTCGCATAAATAAAGTCCGCACCTTCAAAAGCTTTCTTCTGATCGTACTCCACCTTTGCTCCACGCACGAATTTCGGATCAAGTTCATAGCCCTGCGGATGAGTAATCACAAAGTCCACATCTGCCTCATTCATGAAATCGGCAAAAGAGTTGGGTACAGCCTGCGGAAGCGCACGTGGATGAGGTGCCCATGTCAAAACCACTTTCGGACGTTCGGTGCGCTTGTACTCTTCAATCGTAATCAAGTCAGCAAATGCCTGCAAAGGATGTCCCGTAGCCGCCTCCATAGAGAAAACCGGTTTACCGGAATACTGAATAAACTGATTCAGAATCTTTTCCGTATAATCATCTTCCCGACTTTCAAATCGCGCGAAAGAACGTACACCAATCACATCACAATAAGAAGCCATTACCGGAATAGCCTCCAGCAGATGCTCACTCTTGTCACCATCCATAATCACGCCACGCTCAGTTTCCAGCTTCCAGGCACCCTGATTCACATCCAGCACAATGACATCCATACCCAAATTACGGGCAGCCTTCTGCGTGCTCAGGCGTGTACGTAAACTATTATTAAAGAAAATAAGCAGACAAGTCTTATGCCTGCCCAACGCTTCATATTTATAACGGTCGTCTTGATTTCAAACGCTTCTGCCAGGACAGTCTTCAAATCGCCCAAACGAATACATTGGTATAAGTTTTCATACGCAAAATTGTATATTAATTTATTTTTCCTCGCAAATATACTATAAAAATACAATACACCACTATTTATTCATTTTTTCGTACCTGTCCGTCACCTTCCACAATCCACTTGTAGGTAGTCATCTCCCTTAATCCCATCGGACCACGAGCATGCAGTTTCTGGGTACTGATACCAATTTCTGCTCCCAAACCAAACTGAGCCCCATCGGTAAACGAAGTCGGCGCATTGACATAGACACAGGCGGCATCCACTGCCCGGGTAAAGAAAGCAGCCGCCTCTTTATCCTCTGTCACGATACACTCACTATGCCCGGAACCGTATGTATAAATATGCGTTACAGCTTCTACTACATCATTCACCGTTTTGATGGCCATCTTATAGTCTAAGAACTCGGTGCCATAACTTTCCAAAGTAGCAGGCTGCAACAATTCTGCCGGATAGTTTCCTTCCAAAGCCTGATAAGCCGGTTCATCTGCATATAGAATTACCCGCTTTCCGCCAAAGGAGCACACAATGCCGGCAAATCTGCCAAACGTGCCCGATGCAACAGCAGACAGTCCATAGCATTGCAGACACTCACCCTGCGCGTCTTGGCATTATTGACAATGGCAGTTCCTTTGGTTAAATCACCCGCCTTGTCGAAATACGTATGACAGATTCCGGCTCCCGTCTCAATAACCGGTACAGTCGCTTCATGACGTACATACTGAATCAGGTTACTGCTGCCACGAGGAATAATTAAATCCACCCAACCTTCTGCATGCAGAAGCGCTTCTGTCGCCTCGCGAGTAGAAGGCAACAATTCCACGACGTGCGAATCGATACCAAACTCCTCCAATACCTCATGAATCAGCTGCACAATGGCACGGTTGGAGGCATCGGCATCACTTCCACCCTTCAGAATAGACGCATTTCCACTCTTCAGGCACAAGGAAAACACATCAAAACTGACATTCGGACGTGCCTCATAGATTACTCCTACCACCCCAAACGGCACGCCTCACCTTCTGTAAACGAAGTCCGCTGGGTACCGTATAAGCTTCTCTCACTATTCCTAACGGTGAAGGCAAAGAAGCCACCTGACGCATATCGGCTGCTATTCCTTCCAAACGTTCCTGCGTCAGCTTCAAGCGGTCGTATTTCGGATTGGACGTTTCCATTCGCAGCAAGTCTTCCTGATTGGCTTTCAGCAGCACATCCGTTTTTTCTTCTATCTTGTCGGCTACGGCACATAACACTGTATTAATGGTCTGTGCATCCATCATCGCCAACTTACGAGATGCTGCTCGAACCGCCTTAAAAGTTTCATTCAGATTCATAATTGTTTTTATTCAGATTGCAAATTATCGCAAAAATACAATTTCAAACAAAGTTTCAAAGCACAAACGTCAAAATAATCTGCCATTTCATAAGAAATATATTCCCAAACTGAATATTTATTCCCGAAAGTTTCTTATCTTTGAAATAAATAAGAGAGAGAGAAAACTTCTGATTTATTAACCCTTAAAACATGTGACTATGGAAGCGAAAAATTACGATTCATTGATTGAAGTTTTCAGAGGAGATCTCTGGGAAGCTGAGTTGATAAAGGGCTTATTAAAGTCTGCCGGTGTGGATGCCATGCTAAAAGATGAAAACGCCATTGTCTGCCGTAACTTCTTCCTATGGAGGAGGTTCCGTATGCGTGCTGGTTAATAAGGAAGAAGAAGTATATGCAACGAAAAGTAGTAGCCGAACGAAAAGTATGAAACATTTTATTCTTAACCCTGATTGCATTTTTTCCAGTAGTCATTCCCGCGTTTGCACAAAACCTGAAAACAACCACATGGAGTTCGTTATCGGAGTTTCTTTCCAAGGCTCCAAGCCGACTTTAGTAGTAGAAGATGATTCTTCCGAGATACATTGCCGGGAACGATACCTATTACCTCACCATCCAGCTTTAGAGGGAGAAGGGCTGAAAAAAGAAGAATTAGGACAGGAATTAAAGGCTATTGCCACAGACGATGAAGTGACATCGCAAAGCAGCGTACAATCTTTTGAGCTGCCCCAGTTCCATGGTGTGCAGCTCAAAGGAAACTGTGAAGAAAGAAAAAATGCGTTTACAGTTACCTGCTAGCAAAAAGACGGAAGCTGCGGCTTCTATGTTTCCATTGTATACCGTCAGGAAAATGACAAAACGCCAGAAACAATCCTGAAAAGTTTCCACATGGAAGAATAATCTTTTATGAGGAATATCATTTTGTGAAATAAATTAAAAAGGTAGCGTTTTCCCAAAGTTTATTTCGTATTTTAGAGCGATTTTTAAACAAAGAGCTGTTGATTTTTTGTGTCCTAAAGGCTCAAAACAGAAAAGGCATGTACATAACCAAACGGGGAATCAAGTAAGTTCAGACTTATTTTGAACGATTTTTACTTGACTTTTGCCTAATTTATGCCTCTGGCTTATATGAATAAGTCTTTATTTTTGCCACAGATTCACAAGAAATCGATAGTTACAAGAAGACCTTGAATATGAAATTGACAAAACGCTTATATACTTTATCGCTTACAGTTACTTTATTCGTAACCGGTTTTTTGTTACCCGGATTTTCCACTTCCTGCACCGCGCAGACCGAAACAAACTCATCTCCTGCTTACAGCTGTATCGAAGTCCCTAAAAGTATCAATTTTTGCGGCACGGAAATAGACCTGACGCGCTATGACCGGCGCGAACGAGTGGATAGGGAACTGATGGCATTTACTTACATGCACAGCACTTCCCTGCAAATCATCAAAAGAGCCAACCGCTATTTCCCCATCATTGAATCAATCTTAAAGGAACAAGGTGTACCCGATGACTTCAAGTACCTGATGGTCATCGAAAGCAATGTGAACCCGCTGGCACGGTCGGGAGCCGGAGCCGCCGGATTGTGGCAGTTCATGAGCGGCACCGCCCGTGAGTTCGGTCTGGAGGTCAATCATCATGTGGACGAACGTTATCATGTGGAGAAATCTACCGTAGCCGCCTGCAAGTACCTGAAACAAGCTTACCGTAAATTCGGTAATTGGGAAACCGTAGCTGCCTCCTACAATGCCGGACAAGGAAGAATCAGCCAGCAGCAGGAAAAACAATATACAGATAATGCACTAGACCTGTATTTAGTGGAAGAAACTTCCCGCTATGTATACCGGATACTGGCAGCCAAGCTTCTGCTTACCGACCCTACCCGTTTCGGTTTTCACCTGAGAGCCAGCGACCTGTATCCTCCTATTCCTTATCGTACCATAAAAGTGACAGAAGATATTGACGACCTGGCACGCTTTTCCAAAGGCCAGGGCATCAACTACAGTTTGCTCAAGAGCATGAATCCCTGGCTTAGAGGAAGTTCTCTTCCCAACCATGGCGGAAAAGAATACCAGATTCGTATCCCCGACTCTACGGAGATGTATTACAATCCGAGGGTGACACACCCTCATAACCCCGCGTGGGTGAGTGAATAAAGACACATAGTTATCATTTTTTATTATAATCATTAATCCATGAAAAAACAATTAGTGTTAGGACTCTTAGGTGCTGTGTGCTTTCGGGCAATGCACAGACATTTAAAGAATGGCAGGACCCGGAAATAAAATGCCATCAACCGGGCACCGATGCACGCAAACTTCTTTGCGTACGAAAATGCAGAAATGGCTGCCAAGGCAGTCAAGGAAGACTCCAAGAACTTTATGAGCCTGAACGGAACCTGGAAATTCTTCTGGGTGCGGAATGCAGATGCACGCCCCACAGATTTCTGGAAAACCGGCTTCAACGATAAAGGTTGGGACAACCTTCAGGTGCCAGGAGTATGGGAAACTCACGGATACGGCGACCCTATCTACATCAACGTAGGTTATGGATGGCGCAGCCGTTTCGAAAACAATCCTCCTTACGTACCGACTGAAGAAAACCACGTAGGTTCTTACCGTCGTGAAATCATGGTTCCGGCCGACTGGAAAGGCAAAGACATCATCGCTCATTTTGGAGCAGTCAGCTCGAACATGTACCTGTGGGTAAACGGTAAGTTCGTTGGCTACAGCGAAGACAGCAAGCTGGAAGCTGAATTCAATCTTACTCCGTACCTGAAACCGGGACAGAAAAACCTGATTGCTTTCCAGGTGTTCCGCTGGTGTGACGGTTCATACCTGGAAGACCAGGACTTCTTCCGTTATACCGGAGTGGCACGCGACTGCTATCTTTATACCCGCAACAAGAAACGCATCGATGACATCCGCGTGACTCCCGACCTGGACAGCGAATACAAGAACGGTTCACTGGCCATCAACCTGAATTTGAAAGGAAGCGGAAATGTCAGCCTGGAACTGCTGGATGCCCAGAACCAGACCGTAGCTTCTACCGAAGTAAAAGGTTCAGGCAATGTTTCTACTACACTTCAGGTAGAAAATCCGAAAAAATGGAGCGCAGAAACTCCTTACTTATACACACTGCGTGCTACACTGAAAGACGGCAGCCAGGCCAGCGAAGTTGTACCTGTGAAAGTAGGTTTCCGCAAGATTGAACTCAAAAACGCACAGATTCTGGTCAACGGCCAGCCAGTACTCTTCAAAGGTGCCGACCGTCATGAACTGGATCCGGACGGTGGATACGTGGTTTCACGCGACCGCATGATTCAGGACATTCAGATTATGAAGCAGTTCAACATCAACGCCGTAAGAACCTGTCACTATCCGGACGACAACTTCTGGTACGAACTCTGCGACAAATACGGTATTTATGTAGTGGCCGAAGCCAACATCGAATCTCACGGAATGGGATACGGCGACAAGACACTGGCCAAGGAACCGACTTACAAGAAGGCACACATGGAACGCAACCAGCGCAACGTACAGCGTGGTTTCAACCATCCGAGCATCATCTTCTGGTCATTGGGTAACGAGGCCGGATACGGTCCGAACTTCGAAGCTGCTTACGACTGGATCAAGGCAGAAGACCCCAGCCGTGCCGTACAATACGAACAAGCCCGCATCGAAGGAAAGACTGATATCTACTGCCCGATGTATGCCAACTACAAATGGTGCGAAGAATACAGCAAGGACGACAAATACCAGAAACCGCTGATTCAGTGTGAATATGCACACGCCATGGGAAATTCACAAGGTGGATTCAAAGAATACTGGGACTTGATTCGCAAGTATCCGAAATATCAGGGTGGATTCATCTGGGACTTCGTAGACCAGTCTATCCGCTGGACAGGCAAGAACGGCAAGATGATTTATGCTTATGCCGGTGACTTCAACCGCATGGATGATTCTGGCGACAAGAACTTCTGTAACAACGGACTTATCAGCCCTGACCGCAAACCGAATCCGCATGCATACGAAGTACAGTACTTCTACCAGAACATCTGGACTACTCCGGGCGATTTGGCAAAGGGAGAAATCAAGGTATACAACGAAAAACTTCTTCCGTGACCTGTCTGCATACGCACTGGAATGGGAAGTACTGAAAGATGGTAAGGCTATCCGTAGCGGACGCGTGAAAACCTGAACGTGGCACCTCATCAGACAGCCAGCGTGAAACTTGATCTGGGCAAGACCTGCCAGTGCGGTGAATGGCTGCTCAACGTGAAATACATCCAGAAGAACCGTGAAGGTTTGATTCCGGCCGGTTTCGTAGTAGCTAAAGACCAGCTTGTGCTGAATCCGTACAAAGCACCGGCTATGGAACTGAAGAACGTAGCTGAAACCAACCAGCAGGTAGTTGAACCGCAAATCAACCCGAACTATCCGGACTACATCACTGTAGAAGGCGACGGATTCTATCTGGAATTCAGCAAACGCAACGGTTATCTTGACAGATACGATGTAAACGGAGTAAGCATGTTGAAAGAAGGCGAAGCACTGACACCGAACTTCTGGCGTGCCCCGACCGACAACGACTTCGGTGCTGGTCTGCAGAACAAATATGCTGCATGGAAGAACCCGGGCATCAAACTGACTGACTTCAACTACAAGGTAGAAAACGGACAGGCCATCGTAAACTCTACTTACGACCTCAAGGAAGTATCTGCCAAGTTATATCTCACTTACCAGATCAACAACCAGGGAGCAGTGAAGGTGACACAGAAGATGGTAGCCGACAAGAATGCCAAGGTTTCACCGATGTTCCGTTTCGGTATGCAGATGGTAATGCCGAAGTCATTTGAGAAGATTTCTTACTACGGACGTGGTCCGATAGAAAACTACAGCGACCGTAACCATTGCACTGACTTAGGTATCTACAACCAGAATGTAAGCGACCAGTTCTATCCGTACATCCGTCCGCAGGAAAACGGCAACAAGACTGACATCCGCTGGTGGAAACAGGTGAACATGGCTGGAAACGGACTGATGTTCGTAGCTGAAGCACCGTTCTCTGCTTCTGCTCTCCACTACACCATCGCTTCACTGGACGACGGTACTGAAAAGAAACAGAGCCACTCGTTCGAAGTAGAAGAAGCTGACCTGACCAACCTGTTGATTGACAAGGCACAGATGGGCTTAGGTTGTGTCAACAGCTGGGGTGCCCTGCCGGAAGACAAGTACATGCTTCCTTACGGAGATTATGAATTTACGTTCATCATGACTCCGGTGAAAGGCTATATCGCACACGAATAAATCAGTACAACATATCTGATTCACTGTAACGCCTCGGTTTCCAAAGCCGGGGCGTCTTTTTATCCCCTTACGTTACCACCATCTCTTATCACACGAATAGCTTTCCATCAAGAGAGAAACGCCTCAGAAAAGAGAGCACAGTCTATTTTCACTTTCTACGTTTTCCACGCCGGAGCCTTACGTTTCCACCTGCGGAAACATACGGTTCCCGCCCCCAGAAACCTACGTTTTTGCCTTGGGAAACATAAAAAACGGGCCGAAGTTTATCCCAAAACTCCAGCCTTATCATAAAATAGAAAATGTATGTAGAATAATTATCCTTCCTCGTCCGCTCCTTCCTTTGGAGGTATGGTAGACGCATTTCCATCGCGTACAGCCATGTAATGCGGCGACATAATTTCCACGCCCTCTTCGTTGAAGCGATCCTGAATGTTCTGATGCAATGCCGAATAAATATCAGCCAGCCGGTCTGCATCCTTGATATACGCATTCACCTGATACACCGGATACCAGTCGCTGAGCGAGGTGGAAAGTACAAACGGACGCGGGTCGTCCACCACTCCGGGAGTATTCAAGGCAGCTTCAATCAAAAGTTTGTTGACCACTCGCCACGGCACGTCATAACCGATGCTTACCTCCGAATGGATAATCAGCCCATATTCCCGGGCCGACTGGCTGAAGTTCACCGTATGCGAAGACATGACAAAGGAATTAGGAATGGTCACCACCTCATTTTTCGGGGTACGGATACGTGTGACCAGCGGAGTTTTCTCCACCACATTTCCCATCGTATCATTCAGCTTAATACGGTCGCCAATCTTGAAAGGACGCATGTAAGTAATCACCAGTCCGGCAATGATGTTGCCAATCACCGTACTTGAACCAAGCGATACAATCAAACCGACAAATACGGATATTCCCTGGAATACACCGGAATTGGAACCCGGCAGATACGGATAAATCATGGCTATCATAAACGCATAGAGCAAGAAACGGACAATATGATAGGTAGGCATCGCCCAGTCGGGATAGAATCCGCTCAATTTCAACCGTTCGGACTGTACTTCTTCGGCCAGGTAACGGAAGAAGCGTACCAGATATTTGATGGCCATGTAAATCACGAAGATAGTGAACAGGTTCGGAAGATAGTCGAGTATTCCGGTAAGAATGCTCTTCACCGGATTCCAGATGTAGGAAAGCAGCCGGTAGGCCAGGTTCTAGTCTGCGGGAAAATGGAGAACAGCAGCGGAACCGTAAGCAGCAACTGCAGGAACATAAACGCATAACGTACCAGATTGGCCAGGAATATCAGCAGTTTCACCTGCTTCCTGGTGTCCAGCAACTCATACCCCTGAATGGAGAAGGGTTTCAGCCGCGTCTTTTCCAGTCGCATAATACGCAGCTTCAACTTACGGAACAGCCAGTTGGTTCCCCAGAACAGAAGGAACTGCCCCACAATCACCAGCACGAAATAACCAATCCGCTTGAATAACTGCATCAGTCCATGTTCCTCCTTCATCACTTTCAATTTTTCGATAATGACCAACCGATTCTTCGCAGCCAGCTGGTCGCGTGTACAGCTTTCCCACAAGCCGTCCTGGTCTGTAAAGGAAACAAGGACTTTATTATCATACATCACATCCGTTACGATATCACTGGTCTCAATGTATACAGAATCAGGTTTCAGGTTAAAGCGTTTGCCCAAGGCCGTAATATCATTCGCCACGTTCTCTGCACGCTGCTGGGGAGTATGTCTCCTCCTCGCTTGGCATAAAAATAAAACAGCGTATCCCCATCTACCACAACCGGAACACCCCGTGTTTCATGACGCAAGGAGTCAATACGCCGTCTCTGACTGGCCAGTTTCACCGAATCGGCAGTATATGCAGCCAACTTCATCTGCTCAATCTCCATCCGGAGATTGGCTTCATTCAACCGGGGCAGCCGCCAGTTCCTTTTTCACAGTCGACAAGTGAACCGAATCTGAGTCCGCCGTTACCGCCACGTTTGAACCGGGCAGACTGTCTGCTCCGAAAATATCAAGTACCTTTTCCACTACCTGAGCCGATGCTCCCCACACAGAGAAGCCAAGCAGGCACAGACAGAATAAACAAAATCTTTTCATGATGCCATAAATTGTTATTTCCGGCGATAAAAATACGAATAAAAGACACAAAATAAAATGGTCCATGAACAGAAAAAAAACTTCCTTCATGAACCATTTCTTTGCTGCGACAATTTCAGTTTATCGAATATGCGCTATACACTTCCTTAATTTTTGTTCTTCCATGGACTTGGCAATACCCATTTCCAGTCCTCTCAGCTCAGCCAGCCCTCTCAGACGGCCCAGACAAGAATAGCCTGGATTGGTCTTCTTCTTCAGGTCGTCAATCATCTGATGGCCGTGGTCCGGACGCATCGGAATAGACACCTTGCGGCGCTGCTGCATGAGCAGGAAGTTCTTCATCACATGATACATGTCTACGTCACCCTCCAGGTGATTCGCTTCATGGAAGTTGCCTTCTGCATCGCGCTGTGTGCTGCGCAGGTGTACGAAGTTGATACGGTCGCCCCAGCGTTCCATCATGCCGGCCAAATCGTTCTTGGCACTGACACCCAGTGAACCTGTGCAAAGACACAAACCGTTGGATTCATTAGGTACGGCTTCCACCAACTTGCGGAAATCTTCTTCCGTACTCATGATACGCGGCAAGCCCAAAATAGACTGAGGCGGATCGTCCGGATGAATCACCAGTTTGACACCCACTTCATCGGCCACCGGACAGATTTCTTTCAGAAAGAAAATCAGGTTGGCGCGCAGCTGTTCTGCGTCAATATCCTTGTAACGGTCCAGTTCATGTTGGAACTGCTCCAGCGTAAAGCTTTCTTCCGAGCCCGGCAGTCCGGCAATCATGTTACGGGTCAGACGATGAATTTCTTCTTCGTCCATCTGCTCGTAACGTGCTTTTGCCTTGGCCTTTTCTTCTTCCGAATAGTCCTTTTCAGCTCCCGGACGTTCAGGATAAACAAGTCGAAAGCCACAAACGCCGCACGTTCAAAGCGCAGAGCTTTGGAACCGTCGGGCATGGTATAAGCCAAGTCCGTACGCGTCCAGTCGAGTACCGGCATAAAGTTGTAAGTCACAATGTAAATGCCACATTTGGCCAGATTACGCAGACTTTCCTTATAATTCTCGATATACTTCATGAAATCGCCGGTCTGCGTCTTGATATGTTCATGCACCGGCACACTCTCGACCACGCTCCATGTCAAGCCCACTTCTTCAATCATCTGCTTGCGTTTCATGATTTCTTCTACCGTCCAGACTTCGCCGTTCGGAATATGGTGCAGCGCATTGACGATACCCGTAGCACCTGCCTGCTTGATGTCCCACAAAGACACCGGATCGTTCGGGCCGTACCAGCGCCAGGTTTGTTCACATAAATACATAACGTTTCTTTTTAAAGGTTCATACTTCAATTAAATAGAGAAGGCATCAAATCCACCGTCGATGACAGCTACCGTACCTGTCACAAAGTTAGAAGCGTCACTGATCAGGTAGTGATGGTGCCATACAAATCTTCCGGTTCGCCGAAACGGCCGAACGGAGTGTGAGCCAGAATCGTTCTGGAACGGTCGGTCAGTGAGCCGTCTGGATTAGTCAGCAACGTACGGTTCTGCTCGGTCAAGAAGAAACCCGGAGCAATGGCATTCACACGCAAGCCATCACCAAACTTGATAGCCAATTCGCCTGCCATGTATTTTGTAAAGTTGGCAATGGCTGCTTTTGCTGCACCGTAACCTACTACACGTGTCAACGGACGTAAAGCAGATTCAGAGCAGAAGTTTACGATAGAACCTTTTTTCTGTTTCACCATTACATCGGCAAAGACCATCGTAGGCAATACAGTTCCGAAAAGATTCAAATCGACTACTTTTTTAAAAGCATCTACCTGCAAGTCGAAGAAAGTCTTGTCCGGTGCAATGGTTGCACCAGCCATATTTCCACCAGCAGCATTCAACAAGACGTCAATGCGTCCGTACTTTTCCAGAATGTCTTTCTTGTTCTGTTCCAGCACTTCCTTGTTCATTACGTCTGTATAGAGGAAGGTAGCTTCATGCCCCTGAGCTACAATCTCATCTACCAGTGCTTTACCAGCTTCTTCACTGCGGTCGAGTACGACCATTTTTGCACCTTGTGCAGCCAAATACTTGGAAATACCTTTTCCCAACACACCGGCTCCCCCAGTCATTACAACTACCTTGCCGGCCACGTTAAATAATTCGTTTGCCATAATAATCAGATTTGCAATAAATTGGATACTCTATTATAAAAATTGATAATTCTCTTTCAACAGAATGTCTATCGGCAGCAGATTCACCACCTGCGGTTTTTCATCGAACAGCAACAGCCGGCTCAAAGCCTTCACTCCGTTATAGCCCTGGAGTTCCGGACGCTGTGCAATCAGTGCCTGCACATATCCCTCGTTCAGTAACCGCACATTCGGGTCAATCAAATCATAGCCTACCAGCCGAATCTCGTGCTTCTGCCGCTTTTCCAGATAATCCCCCAAAATATAGCAGGAAGAATTGAACGTAACCGCTCCACGAATGCCCGGATGATTTCGGAAAGTCTCATCCAGCACCTGCTCGTTGTGAGCCTCATCGCCTATCCATAATTCTACCTCCACCAGATTCACCTCATAGCCCTGTTGTTTCAGGTATTGCAGGAAACCGGAATAGCGTTTCTGCCCTTGGGTGGACATACTGCCTTTGTCATGCTGAATATGAGCGACCAGAATATCTCCCTGAAAGGCCATGGAAGCCAATAGCATACGGGCTCCAATCTCTCCCCCCGGCCACCAGAATCCGTGCCATAATAAGCCAGACCGGCCTTGCTCTTCTATATCCGAGTCGACATACACATAAGGAATCTCACGCGCATCCAGATGTTCGGAAGCTGGATAACAGCCTCCTTGAAAAGCGTACCGACAATGACTCCGTCCACCGTTTCAGTCATCTCCTGCAAACGTGAAACAGCCTGCTCAAAGCTGACCTTGCTGTACTGGTCAAAAGTCAGTACGGAAACCTTCACTCCATAGCTTTCCCACTCCTCTTCTGCCCGACGAATGCCATATTCCATCGCACTCCAGTAATCTCCCGGACGAAATCCGGAATCAGTGCCACCAGATGACACGGCTTCTTCACCGCCAACGAACGCGCTATCAGGTTAGGCCTATACCCTACCTGCTCCATGATTTCCTTCACGCGCCGGATGTTTTCTTCCGATACGCGTCCACGGTTATGAATCACTCTGTCCACCGTACCAACCGACACATTCGCCAAGCGGGCAATGTCAGTAAGACGTATGTTTTTATTTTCTGCATACCACTTCGAAAAGAACATGTGTGTGCGGACACGCATTTACTGAAAAAGAAAACGCGTTACCGCGCACACTTCAATAAGAAAATATTCTTGATTTCATTGCAAAGAAGGGATTTATTCATGAATTATACAAATGGATTTCTTCTTTTAACAGTTTTTTCAATTCATGTATCTAGAGTTTTTCGTTCCTTTGCGCAACTAACACAAACACAATAACATGAACCCAGAAAATCACTACACAGAAAGACTGTCCCTCACTGAAGGACAATTGCAACAGGTAAAGAAGCAAATCTTCCGCATCAGCATGCTACGCCTTGCTTTGTTCATAGCAGGAATAGCAGGACTTTACTTTTTCTTTAATCAAACCACTCTGCTAATTATCTGTATCTGTCTTACCTTCCTTCCGCTCTTTATTTTGGTAAAATACACAACCGTTTTTTTATCCGCAAAGAATGGCTAGAAACACAGGCACGTATTATACAAGAAGAGCTGCAAGCCCTTTCCGGTGATTACAGTTCTTTTGAGGACGGGAAAGAATACGTCAACCCAGAGCATCCTTATTCATTCGACCTGGATATATTCGGACGACGCTCCCTGTTCCAATCAATCAACCGTACTTGTACTTTTTCGGAAAAAACCGTCTGGCAAAATGGCTGCAAAACCATCTGCACGAAAAAAACTTCCATCGAAAAACGGCAGGAAATGGTACGGGAAATAAGCGAACATACCTTGTTCCGCGAACAGTTCCGCGTGGCAGGACTGGTACACCACGGTCAGTCATCCGATGGCGAAAAAATACAGGCATGGAGTCAGAGTCCTGCACAATACCTGCACGCCGGATGGGTGAAAGCCTTTATCTGGGGAGTACCAGTTATTAACAGTCTCCTGTTGATAACTTCACTGGCAGGATGGACTTCATTTTCCTGGTTGGGACTTTCATTCGGTATCTTCCTGGTTCTTAGCTTTGGAATTATCAAACGGGCCACCTATATACAGGAAACCTACGGAAAACAATTGAAAAGCCTGAACGGATATGCCCGACTCATCGCTCTGGCAAAAGCAGAAAACTGGAAGTCAGCTGGCATGCAGGAACTGATGGAACGGTTCAACCTGAACGGCCAGTCACCTATACAGGCTTTGCAACAATTATCCAAAGAACTTGACCGGCTGGATTTACGCAACAACCAGTTTCTTTATGTGTTATTGGAAGGAAGCATCTTTTTCCAGCTTCAGGAAATCGTCCGCATAGAACGATGGAAAGTACGCTACGGACAGCATATCAGCGAATGGCTGGAAACTGTGGGCGAACTGGATGCCCTATGTTCACTGGGTACCTTTGCCTACAATCATCCGCAATACACCTACCCGGAACTGACAGAAAAGCCTTTCTGCTTTCTGGCCACACAAATGGGGCATCCCCTTATGCCAGCTTCACAATGCGTGAAAAACGATGCCACCATTCCGTCGCGTCCGTTTTTCCTGATTATTACCGGAGCCAATATGGCCGGAAAAAGCACTTACCTGAGAACTATCGGCGTGAATTACCTGCTGGCCTGTATTGGAGCCCCCGTATGCTGCGAAAGGCTCAAGCTTTACCCGAATCAGCTCATTACCAGCCTGCGCACCTCTGACTCACTTTCCGATAATGAATCATACTTCTTTGCCGAACTGAAACGGTTGAAACGCATTATCGACCTGCTAAATCAAGGACAGCAGCTATTTATTATTCTGGATGAAATATTAAAAAGGGACCAACTCCATGGACAAACAAAAAGGATCTTTTGATTTGATTCCGTCAGTTTATGCAGCTGAAGGCCAACGGCATTATAGCCACACACGACCTTCTGTTAGGAAGCCTCATCAAACAGTTCCCTGAAGAAATACGGAATTACTGTTTCGAAGCCGATATAAAGGAGAATGAACTGACCTTCTCCTATAAACTGCGCGAAGGAGTGGCTCAAAACATGAACGCCTGTTTCCTGATGAAAAAATGGGAATTATTCTACAAGAATAAAGAATACGAAAACGGCCTTCTAAAAGTAATATGGCATACTTTTAGAAGGCCGTCCTTTAATCGAAGCAAAAGTTTATTAAATCTTACTACTAACCTGGAAATC
>ENA-OPYV01000178-OPYV01000178.1-human-gut-metagenome-genome-assembly--contig:-NODE-178-length-20208-cov-4.660425_pt1 | contig 20208 bp, 23 predicted proteins | sample MGYA00242474_ERZ504485 | MGnify/ENA primary metagenome ERZ504485 (study PRJEB26092, sample SAMD00036263) | human gut metagenome | host: Homo sapiens | study: EMG produced TPA metagenomics assembly of...
CTCACCACCGAACCATCGAGGGACGACGTGGTGGAAGGAATGATTTTCTCGCGTTTTGTCTCCCAACGGAGTCTTGCGAATACGAATCGCGCCGGATCCACGCACCGCAAGATACGTCAATCCCAGCGCCGGAGCGTGCACAATCGAAAGGATCGGCTGTGCGGAGCACTGGTCGTGAATTCGAACAATGTCACGGTGATGGCCCATTCCGGCATGCTTCGCGCGAAATTGATCACGCCGTCGATGCCACCCACACACCAGTATCGCTGGCCGGGATAGCACTGTTCAGGGCGAAGCTGCCAGAAGCCGTCGAACACGTTGACATAGGTCAGGCGGTTGCTGATGAACTGCTGCAGGCGCTTGTCGGTGTCTGAAGTGAAGTGGAAGCAGTCTTCGGACACTTCCAGTTTTCTCATGTCGTGCGGATTCATCTGGTCGTTCAACGCATGCTTGCCTGCGTCCTGCAGGATGCGTGCGACTTCGAGGGCGATTTGCCTCAGTTCCATAGATATGCCTTTTCGTTTCCTCTGTACAGTCCCGGCACGTCCTCTCCTCAAATACCGGGATGATGTTACCTGTTGTCAATGGTCGTTCTTCGCGACCAATTGATGGCAATGTTACCCGCACAGATTGCATTTCACCGTAACATTTCCAAAATCGACGCCGCATCTTGGACACGCTCACAATAGCGGGAACATTGAGATTTGCTATATTTCAGAGGGTCTGACATATCCAATGAGACCATCGGATTCTCCACGGTATTATCACCAATCGTTCGATGGCGCACCGTAAGATGCGACCACGATGCGGCCACAACCTGTTCTGGAAAACGACGAATCATTTCGGCACGCAACCAAGCACGGGTATCGGAAGGCGCTTCCACCGAAGCCTGCACCAACTGCCCGTCCGTAAACAGCCGCTCCGTTGGGCACGCAACCGATCGAAAATCGAGTCAGCGGGATCAATCGCAGCCCACTTTAAATCGACGGCCGCAATACGCGCATCATCCCAACCGGAGCCAATTTTACGACGCAGCTTCTCCAACAACTGCCATTTCAATAGCCATTCAATGCGGCCAGCTTGCTCGCGCATCGTCAAACGCGCATCATCATCGGCATGCCTGATGGCAGCCACATCGGCGAGCGCCTGCCCCCACATCGCCATGATGTTACGGGTCGAACGGTCAGACCATGCCGGTTCACCGGACGTGTCGGTTCCATAGATCACGGCAGCGGCAGCATATACCAGGCCACGCAGGGTGACCTCAATCTGCCATGCCGAGGTCTCGCCGCCATATTCCAGCGGCAACATGGCACCTAATGTCAAATCATGAGACACCTCGTGCATGGCGCTCACCGGATCGGCGAGCATGATTGGCTCCAACGCTTCGTCTATGTTCAATCCCGCCTCTTCGGCATGCTCAAGCAGCCACAGCAGCATGCTGGTGGTGCCGAGTTTCAGCGCCTGCGGCACATCCATACGATTGGCGTCCCCGACAATCACATGCAATCGACGGTATGCATCCGTGCTGTGCGATTCGTCTCGAGTATTGATGATCGGCCTGTCGAATGTGGTCTGCAAACCGACTTTCATATGAAAATAGTCGGCGCGCTGGCTGAGCTGGTATCCGGCGGTTTCGCTTCGTTCGCCGATACGACGCGACCTGATCCGGTAAAAATCTGTCTCGCTACAAAATGTGCCGTCATGAGTTTTGCAACTTGGTCAAACGGCACCGAACGCAGCATCATATAATTTTCGTGGGTGCCCCAGCTTGCACCTTTGCCGTCGACATTATTACGGTGCAGCGCGATTGCGATACCGGTCTGTTCGCTGGCTTTGCGCGCGCACTCACGCATGATGAGATCGCCGGCATGGTCGTAGAGCACGGCATCGAAGGGATCATCGGTTTCGGGCGTGGAATATTCAGGATGCGCATGATCCACATACACACGGCCGCCATTGACTGCAATCACATTGGTGATGTTGAGCTGCGGCGCGTCCGTCAACAGATCAGGATGCGCGGATGCACGTTCCAGCCTGGTGCCGCGGGCGTCGTTGACCGGATCCTCCTGCCGATAGTCCCAGCGAATATGCTTGGTTCGTTCGTTCGCCGCGGCACGACCACATCGAACGATAGCTTCACCGGATTGTAATGCTCCATTCCGAGAGCGGAAACCGCGTATTCCGTTTCCGTGCCCATGATTCGACGAACGCTCATTGATACGACTTCCCTTCGTCTGATTTCGCGTTGCCTGCCAGCATTATTCGACTGGTCGTATACGGGTGATGCGCCCTGCTTCCAAACCATTGATACGGCTCCACTGTTCCGGATTGGCATCCAACACCGCATCGCGGGTTTCAAGAAACTCCTCGTCGACGGCCTTCGCCAACAGATCGACGCCAATCGCCGCCGGCTGTCCGCTTTCGATGGAGATTTTCACAGCACGGGTTTTTGGCACGATCCACAATGTTTTTCAGCACCGCACCCGACACCACATCCGCCAGATAGATCGGATGCCATTGCCCATGCTCATCGCACACGTCGCACAGATACCGGTGCTCGTCCGTCGAATAGATATCGCTGACCAGCACCCCAATCAAAGCCTTCGCATCCACCCCTGGCACCAACGGCAAATCGTCGGTCAGATAATGGCGGATGATCTGCGCCGCCTGAGCCGCTTTCGGACGCTCCACACGAATCTTCACATCCAAACGACCAGGACGCAACACCGCCGGATCAATCATGTCGATACGGTTCGAAGCGCCGATGACCATAACATTGCCAAGCGTTTCCACGCCATCAAGTTCAGCCAAAAACTGCGGCACAATAGTGGTTTCCACATCCGACGACACGCCGGATCCACGAGTGCGCAGCAGCGAGTCCATCTCGTCAATGAACACGATCACCGGTTTGCCATCCGCCGCACGCTCACGCGCACGCTTGAAAATCATGCGGATCAGGCGTTCCGACTCGCCCACGAACTTGTTGAGCAGTTCCGGCCCCTTCACCGACAGGAACACGCCACGACCGCCGGCAGCGCCTTCGGCGAGCGCATTGGCCACAGCCTTGGCGATCAGCGTCTTTCCATTGCCTGGAGGCCCATACAGCAGCACGCCTTTCGGCGGCTTCAAATCATAACGTTCGAACAGTTCGCGATGCAGGAACGGCATTTGCACGGCATCGCGAATACGTTCGATCTGCTCATCCAAACCGCCGATATCAGCGAACGTGACATCCGGCACTTCCTCAAGCACCAAGTCGGCATCATCCTGCGCGGGAACCAACGCAAGCGCGAATCTCATGGACGAATCGACCGTAACACGGTCGGACACATTGATCGAAGTTTTCGACAGCGCTCCCGAACGGCGGACCAACGCAACGTTTCCACCGCCATCCGCGACCAGCAATCGCCCATCATCAATGACCTGCTTCACCGTGCGCACTGCGCCCACAGCATCAGTGCCGGCTTGCGAAACCACCACCATGTTCTCGTTGAGCAGCACCGTGCGCCCAGCCTCAAGCCTGGATGCCTGCACATTCGCCGCAACCGGCACGATCATGCGACGGCTTCCGGAAATCACCTCGGCGCTGGCATGCTGTACCCCCTGTTCGTCCGTGCGAGAGGAATGCACGCGAACCATGGTGGCGAAGGTCATGGGCGGTCCCGCCAACTGGTTCAGCTGGGCCTTGGCCTTGGTGAGCTCCTGGGTGGCACGGCTCAACGCCTTGGCCAACGCATGATTCTTGGCCATCAACTGGTCGTTGACCTCACCCAACGACGCCAACGTCTCATCACGTTGATCCATTTCATCAGCCTCGCTTTCCACCGAATGCGTTTCGAGCCGTTCCGTCATTTCGTCATGTCATGGCGCATTCGCATTCAACATGCTCAACCCTTAAGAATACCCATTGTCCTCATGATTTCCGACAATCAAAACCATGCTTGAACAAGAATCGCCAAACATTGCGCCCACTCCCACCCTTTCCCAGCCTGGACTGCTGGTGATGGATGTGGATTCCACGCTGATCGATGAGGAAGTCATCGATCAGCTGGGCGCCGCCGCTGGAATTGGCGAGCAGATCGCGTCGATTACCGCACGTGCGATGAATGGCGAACTTGATTTTCGCGAGGCGTTGCAGGCTCGTGTTGCGCTGCTTAAGGATCTGCCGACTTCGGTGTTCGATGATGTGTATCGTCGCGTGCATTTCACACAGGGGGCGCTTGATTTGATTGACGCTTTGCATGCGCATGGTTGGAAGGTCGGCGTGGTTTCCGGCGGTTTCCATGAAGTCGTGGACCGTCTTGCCGCCGACGCGCATCTTGATTTTTGGATTGCGAATCGTTTGGAAGCCGCTGATGGTTGTTTAACCGGCCATGTGCTTGGCGATATCGTTACGAAAGATGTGAAATTGCAGTCACTGCGTGATTGGGCTTCACGCATGGGCATCAGCATGGGTCAGACTGTTGCGGTTGGCGATGGAGCCAATGATCTGCCGATGATTCATGCCGCCGGGCTTGGCGTGGCGTTCTGCGCCAAGCCTGCGGTTCAGGCGGATGCTCCGCATCGTGTGAACGAACGTGATTTGACCCGGATTCTTGATTTTCTTCGTTGATTCGCATTCTTCGATGATGCGAATCCCGATAGATCCGAGTCGCGATATAGCAAAATCCGATATTGCAGGATAACGATATTGCCGTGTGAAATGATGATGTTCACACGGCAATATCGTTATGATCCGTTTATTCGACACTACTTGCAGTAGGCTCCGTCGAGATGCGCGCCACGCGCCCAATCGGCGGCACGCATGGCTTTTTTGCCTTGGGCTTTGACTTCCAGCAATTCCAAAGGATCTGAGGAAGTACCCACCCACACGTTCTTTTTTCCGGCCACAATCCGCCCTGGTTCTAGCGAAACGGGTGTGTTGGGATTGCTCATATCGGCGCCCTGCGCACGCAACACATGCAACGTGGCCGGTTCTGCTTCGGCATTGGCGTGCAGTTCGCACCATGCGCCCGGATTGGGCGTGCAGGCTCGAATCTGACGATCCACCGCGAACACAGGAATGTCGAAACGAATATGCGCGTCTTCAACCGTGATCTTCTGAGCCACCTCATATGCGCCGGCAGGCTGTTCCACAGGCGCGATCTGATCGTCGGCCATGGCCTGCAGCGAGGCGGCAAGCAAACGGGAACCATCCTCGGCAAGACGGTTCAGCAGCTCACCCGCCGTTTCATGCGCTCCGATTTCCACAGTGGACTGCGCCAGAATCGGACCGGCATCCATGGCTCGCACGATGCGGAACACCGTGGCTCCGGTCACCTTCTCGCCCGCCCAAATGGAACGCTGCACGGGAGCCGCGCCACGCCACTGCGGAAGCAGCGAGAAGTGCAGGTTGTACCATCCCATCGGCAGCGCGTCGAGCACATCCTGCTTCAGGATTTTGCCATACGCCACCACTGCCGCGGCCTGGGCACCGGTCGCAGCAAGTTCGGAAATGAACGTTTCCTCGCTCGGATCGGATTCAATCACCGGCAAACCAAGATCAAGAGCGGCCTGCTTCACGGGATTCGGTACCAGTTTGCGTCCACGCCCGGTAGGAGCATCCGGTCGGGTGAGCACTGCGACCACTTCGAAACGCTCGGTATCTTCAGCCAGCATTTTCAACGACGGCACCGCAACATCCGGAGTACCGGCAAACAGCACTTTCAGCACGAAAAGTCCTCCTTATCAAATCCTCATCACATCGTTATCATCGTGGGAATCATTCCGGCCACATCAACAGCATGTAAGGCAGCGGAACGCAACACACTATGCCTGATGCACCGCGGGAATCTTCACACCCGCATCAATCAGCAGCGCACGCAACGCACGTGAATCCTTGAATCGAACGCCACGAATGCCCGCATTGTTCGCACCTACGATATTCATGGCCTTATCGTCCACGAACACCGCGCCGGAAGCGTCAATGCCGAACTGTTGCAACGCGAACTCGTAAATATCCTTATTCGGCTTACGCAGGGAGACATATCCGGAAACCACACGATCGTCGAGGCTGCGCAGAATATCGAAATTGTCGAGCGCGATCGGGAACAGATCCTTCTGCCAGTTGCTCAATCCCCACACACGCACGCCGGCCGCTTTCAAATCGTTGATGAGCACGCGGGCGCCCGGTACCACGCCGGTCAACGAGTCGACGAAATTGTCGAGATAGTACTGCAGCATGTCGGCCCATTTGTCTCCATAACGTTCACGCATCAGGCGACGCCGTCATCATTCGACATGCCGCAGTCCAGTTCATCGTTGATGTCGTAGAAGCCGGAAATATCGTTGTCAAGGAACTGTTCAACAAGCTCGTCGCTATAGCGGGGCGTCATCACGGCCACCGGATCCCAGTAGACGAGCACGTTGCCGAAATCGAAAATCACATCGGTGATCGGCTTGCCCGCATTCACCGCAGCTTCGCCGTCAGCCATGAGCACGTCGTACTCCATATCAGGCTCTCCAGGCCAACCCTTCATATGATCCTCCATTCACTGCTGTGCGGCCTCATGCCGAACTGCCAACCTGTCTAGTTTTTCATGGCGAGGGGACGTGCGTCAGATTCGCTCCTTCGGATCAAGCTGAAAACGCAGTTCTCCCGGTTCGCGCGCGGCCACATGGCGGGCACTGGCGGAACGCAAACGCAACGCCAACTCACCTCGGCGACTTTGCGGCACACGCACCACCGCCTTGACACGATCCGCAGTGCCTTCCAATTCGCGCGAATCAATGGTTCGAGGCTGCGGAATAGGTACCGGCCCCAATACGGACGGCAGCATGCCTTCGGCGGTTTCGATGGCGGACAGGTCACCCCCACCCAACGCGCCGATACGTTCCAGCGTGACCTTCACCGCGTCACGACGTCCCCATACGCATGCGGCAGCAAACACAGGCGGCAATGCGGTTTGTTCACGTTCCCGCAATTCGGTTTGCGCCAGCAACGTTGAATTCCAAAGCATCAACGATTGAGCGAGCGTGGGATCGGTTTCGCCGATCAACAGGGCCTGACCTCCCCTGATTCGCGGCGCGCACAGCGAAACCGCGCGCATCCACGACGTCAACGTGTCTACGCCCGCGCAATGCCGAAGGCGTACAAGCTGGTCCATGCGTCGAGAATGGCCACGGCCCGGTATTCGCATTCCGAGGGGTTCCTCCCACGTACACGGGGTTCTGCGCCGGGAGTGGCGATGACCAACTGCGGCGCAAACCCGATATCGGGAACAATGCCGCGTGGCTGGCTCGGCGTTGAAAGCACAATGGGCACGCCACGAAACAGTCGGCTCAGCTCCTGCGCAGTTCCGGCGGCACCCACACGAACCACGCGCATACGTTCGTTATGGCATGCCGGGCAAGCCCACTGCACAGTGGCGACACCGCACCAACGGCAACGCACCGACCCATCCCGTAACCGTTCCAATGGACCCGTGCAGTACGAGCAGCGAGCCTGACGGTGGCATTTCGCGCAGCTCAATGCTTCACCGATGCCATCCTGCGGAATGCTCAACAGCACCGGACCGCTTTCCAACGCCTTCGACAGCACTCGCACCGCAGTGTGCGGCACACGCGCTCCGATGGTCGAATCCGCAAGTCTTGCCAATTCGTCACGGTTCAGCCAACGAATCCAAGGACTCGCTTCCTTGGTTACGGCAGGGAATGCGTGAATCGGCGTACTGAAACCGCTGACCTGGGTGGCACCGACATGCGCCGCATCGGTTTCCCACTGGCTTTGCACACTGCGCGCATTGGCCATCGCGACGAACACGCCATTATGCGCTTTTGCACGTAACCGCAACACTCCGCGGGCGTGGCGTAAGGCATCATGCCATCGGCATCCTGATAGCACACGTCATCGAGAATGAGGAACAACGCATTGCCATCCACCGGCGCATACATCGCCGCCCGTGTGCCGATCACGCACCGCACCTGCCCTCCACTGATGGCCAGATACGCACGATACCGTTCAGCAGGCGCCATCTGCGCGTTCAGAATGACGAAATCGCCGCCGTACGCACCGTTGGATGATTGGGTTGGCGCGAAACAGCGCAAGCCGATCGACTGCAACGTTTCGGCCATGTCCTCAATCTCACGCATGGTCGGCAACACCAGTACGCCGGTTGCCCTGCAATAAGGACGCGGCCACCATCCAGGCCACGCACTGCCTCCAATGATGGGATCCCGGCAATGGGTCGAGCACGAACGCTTGGAAACGTTGCCCTTCCAATGCCGTACGAAGCAGGTCGATATTACCGTATTGCCGCTGCAGCTGCTCGTACGATTCCCGCTCGATCTTGGCAAGCGATTCGATACGTCCGTTTTTTTCAATACCCGTTCGATTGCCAATACGTTGTTCCTGTTCGACGCGAGCCACGCGCGGAGGCACCGCCAAACGCAGGATATTGGCTCGCGTTCCACCGAATGCGTCCGCGATAAGTGTGGCATCGTTGCGCATGGATTCCGGCACAAGCACACGATCGATGACCACCCGTTCGATGAACCGCAATGACGATTCAGGGGTTTCGCTGGTATCGGTCCGTTTCCAAATGATGCCGTTGACCCGTTGCCCGCCAAAGCGGACACGCACCATTACGCCGGGCTGGGCGGCTTCGGAATACTTCTCCTCAACGTAATAGTCGAAGGTTTGCCCCAAATGGATGGCCTGAATATCCAGCACCACTTGGGCTATGGGATGCTCCGCAGCCGGCGTTTTAACCGCGGGCGCACGCTTGCGCCGCTTGCGCGGGGCGAGCCCGTCAAGCGCCAGCTGCTCGGCATCCTCAATAGTCATACCTCAAGAGTAGCCCAGTCCTCGATGGCATTCTTGAGTTCATCGACCTTATCGGTGGCTTCCCACGTGAAATCGGCGTCATTACGGCCGAAATGACCGTAAGCAGCGGTCTTGGAGTAAATAGGACGCTTCAGATCAAGCTCATCAATGATGGCTGCCGGACGAAGATCAAACACCTTGCGCACAGCCTGCTGGATCTGCTCGCGAGTCACACCGATTTCGGTGCCGTACGTTTCCACATTGATGGACACCGGATCGGCTACGCCGATGGCATACGCCACCTGCACCTCAACCTTGTGGGCCAGACCTGCCGCCACAATGTTCTTGGCCACCCAACGCGCCGCATAGGCAGCGGAACGATCCACCTTGCTCGGATCCTTGCCGGAGAACGCGCCACCGCCATGATGAGCCGCACCACCATACGTGTCGACGATGATCTTGCGACCGGTCAGACGGCATCGGCAGCCGGACCGCCCAACACAAACGAACCGGTCGGATTGACAAGCACGCGATATTCATCATGCACCACACGATCGGCAAGCACATCGTCGAGCACAGGACGAATCACATGTTCCGTCAACTGCTCCCTGAGCCACGCCTGATCGACTTGAGGATCATGCTGCGTGGACACCAACACCGTGTCAAGACGAACGGGAGCATCATGCTCATCATATTCAATGGTCACCTGGGTTTTGCCATCGGGACGCAGATGAGGCACTTCGCCATTCTTACGAACCTCAGTAAGACGGTAAGCCAAGCGATGAGCCAAATAAATCGGCAATGGCATCAGCACATCGGTCTCGTCGCACGCATAGCCGAACATCACGCCCTGATCGCCGGCGCCTGAGCCTCATAACGCTGCTCGCGAGATGCCTTCGACTCCGCTTCGCCACTCAAACGAGCCACACCCTGGTTAATCTCAGAGCTCTGCTCGGTCAACGAAACGGTCACGCCGCATGAATCCGCATCAAGACCAACGTGAGAACTGGTATAGCCGATATTGCGCACCACAGAACGCACAATGCTCTGAATATCGGAATAGCCTTCACTCGTCACTTCGCCGAACACGAAGAACTGACCAACCGTGGCGCATGTCTCCACGGCCACGTGGGACTGCGGATCCTGAGCAAGCATATCGTCAAGAATCGCGTCGGAAATCTGATCGCAGACCTTGTCCGGATGTCCCTCCGTCACTGACTCAGCGGAAATCAACTTCAATTCAGCCATCTGGCTGCTCCTTTCACGAACGCCCCACACGTTCGCCCTTCTGATTGCTACGAAAAAAAAAAAACGCCCCGTCCTTCGCATACGCAATCAATAGCTTCACTATGGACTATTCAAAGCGCACCGCTCAGGTATCGGGGCGAATGAAAACTTGGAATCCGGTTCTTATCGCAAGAACCGTTACATCAGTTGCCTTCGGTCAGATCGTCTTCGCCGAGGGTCTCTTCAAGCAGACCATCATTGATCTCACGGAAAGCGATGGATAGCGGCTTTTCCTGATTCTGATACTCCACCAGCGGACCGACGTTCTGCAGCAGGCCCTCGTTGAGCTGGGTGAAATAGGAATTGATCTGGCGAGCACGCTTGGCTGCGAAAATAGCAAGAGCGTACTTGGAGTCCGCATGCTCCATCAAGTCATCGATCGGCGGTTCCGCAAGACCGGTCGGGGTTGGCTGAGTGCCGAATGCCATATTGATTATCTCCCAATCATCAGATAAGCCAAAAGCTTCTTTTCCAAAACCTTAAGTATAGGGCCGCCACTGGACCTGATTCAAGCCCTTTCTCTCATGTTTTCGGCAAGCGCAAGCATCTTCGGCAATGCTCGCGAATATAACGCTTCTGGGAATTCCACATAGTGACTCTTGACAAAACCGTGTCCCGCTTAACCACCACAATAGAGAACATGGAAATGCGATCTGCAAAACTGATGAATGGACGAGTATTCGCGGGCGCACGCGCCCTCTACCGTGCCGCTGGCGTGGACGGTAAGGATTTCGGCAAACCGATTATCGCCATTGCCAATTCCTTCGATGAGTTCCTGCCCGGCCACGTGCACCTGAACAAGGTCGGCCGACTGATCTCCGAGGCCATCAAGGAAGCTGGCGGCATTCCGCGTGAGTTCAACACGATGGCCGTTGACGACGCATCGCCATGGGACACACCGGCATGCTGTACTCCCTGCCGAGCCGTGACATCATCGCCGACACCGTGGAATATCAGGTGAACGCGCACTGTGCCGACGCCTGATCTGCATCCCGAACTGTGACAAGGTCGTGCCGGGCATGCTGATGGCCGCTCTGCGTCTGAACATCCCGACCGTCTTCGTCTCCGGCGGTCCGATGGAGGCTGGCACCACGGTACTTCCCGACGGAACCGTGAAGAAGAACACCGATCTGATCGACGTGATGTATGCCTCCGCCGACGACAATCTGAACGAAGAGGATCTGCTCGCCTATGAGAAGACCGTCTGCCCGACCTGTGGTTCCTGCGCCGGCATGTTCACCGCGAATTCGATGAACTGCTTGACCGAGGCCATCGGCCTGGCCCTGCCAGGCAATGGCACCATTCTGGCTTCGCACTCCTACCGCAAGGATTTGTTCAAGCGCGCCGCCGAGCAGATCGTCAAGATCGCCAAGCAGTATTACGACGATGATGACGAGACTGTGCTCCCGCGTTCCATCGCCACCAAGGAAGCGTTCGAGAACGCCATGACCATGGATGTGGCCATGGGTGGCTCCACCAATACAGTGCTGCATATCCTCGCCATGGCGCAGTCCGCCGACGTGGACTTCACGCTTGACGACATCGAGCGCATCTCCCACACCGTGCCCTGCATCTGCAAGGCTTCGCCGTCCGGCGAATGGGAGATCTCCGACGTGCATCGCGCCGGTGGCATCACTGGCATTCTCGGCGAGCTCGACCGTGCCGGCAAGCTGCACCGCGACGTGCATTCCATCGATTACAAGACGCTTGAGGACAAACTCAACGACTGGGACATCATGCGTGATACCTGCACCGAGGAAGCCAAGCAGATGTATCTGGCGGCCCCGGGTCACATCGTGTCCCCTGATCCGTGGACGCATACCACGCTGTTCGACTCCCTCGACCGCGACCGTGTGAACGGCGCGATTCACGACATCGATCATCCGGCCGTCACCGAAGGCGGTCTGGCCGTGCTGCGTGGCAACCTCGCCCCTGACGGCTGCGTGGTGAAGACCGCCGGTGTGCCGAAGGAGATTTGGACCTTCCGTGGACCGGCACTGGTCGTCGAATCCCAGGAACAGGCCATCGAGGTCATCCTCAACGACACCCTGAAGCCCGGTATGGCGCTGGTCATCCGTTACGAGGGCCCGAAGGGCGGCCCTGGCATGCAGGAGATGCTGTACCCAACGTCGTTCGTCAAGGGCAAGGGTATCGGCAAGCAGGTCGCCATGCTGACCGACGGCCGCTATTCCGGCGGCTCCTCCGGTCTGGCCATTGGCCATATCGCTCCCGAGGCAGCAAACAAGGGCCCGATTGCCCTGATCAAGAACGGCGACATCATTAACATTGATATCCCGAACCGTACGGTGAACGCGAGCTTCCGACGAAAAGCTAGCCCAGCGCCGCACCGAACTCGAAGCCGGCGACGGCTATGTGGCGCACCGCGACCGCAAGGTCTCCCAGGCGCTGAAGGCCTACGCGGCCTTCGCCCGTTCCGCGGATAAGGGTGCCACGCGCGATCCGGAGCTGATCAACAAGCTTTCCGGTCTCGCCTGATCCTAGCGAATATTAAATAACATAATGAGGATTGTGCAGTTAATATGCTGCGCAATCCTCATTTTTATTTCATACTTGGCTTCTTTTATATAAAAATATGCGCCCGATATGTTCGAGCGCATATTGCAATCCTTGTAATTATTATGATTACAAATCGAATTCCGTTGCGATAAGGTTCCACAGTTCATCTGCTGCCTCATCCACAACATTATTGACGATGACTTTGTCGAATTCCGATTCCGCAGCAAGCTCGATTTTGCGGTTTCCAATCGTTTTGCCTGCTGTTCCGGAGTTTCAGTGCCGCGCCCGATCAAGCGTCGTTCCAGTTCTTCAAATGACGGCGGCGCGATGAACACGGTCATTACCTCGATACCCAACTCCCCCGCACGCTGCTTGACACTGCGAGCACCTTGAATATCGATTTCCAGAATGACTGGAATATTTCGCTCAAGATGTTCCACGACAGGTTTCACGGGAGTGCCGTAATGTGCGAGACCAAACACGTCGGCGGTTTCCAAGAACTCACCGGCAGCTTCCTTGTCGAGAAACTCCTGTTCGGGCATGAAGAAATAGTTCACGCCATCCACTTCACCTGGACGAGGCTGCCGTGTGGTTGCGGACACCGACAGCCAGATTTCCGGATGCTGCTCGCGCACGCGCCCGAGAACAGTGCCTTTGCCTACACCTGCCGGTCCGCAAAGGACGATCAAACGGCCATGCTGGGAGTCGGTCATTGCTTCCTCACTCTGTATTAGTTGCTGAAGATATTTACAAGAAGGAATTATTGTTGACAAATCGACGATGATTTACTCGTCTTCTTCATCATCCAAAATCTCATCATCGACTTCGTTCTGGGCCTCGATGAGCGCTTGGCGAATATCGAGCGCCACGGATTCCGTAGCCGCGGCCAAACTGGAAATATCCGGACCATGCGTGGCGATGAAACGAGACACGGTGACGAGCACATTGCCTTTCGTGCCTTTGAACACCGTCTTGAGGCGCGGGTTTCAGCACCCTGCCATCCGTAGCCCGGAGACAGAATAGGACCAGTGAACTTGGCTGGATCGACACCGGAATCATTGATCCACTGACCGATGGTGGCACCGATGATCAAGCCTACGGAACCCATACCGTCATTGCCCTTATTGAACTTCTGAGCCGTGCTGGCAATGCCGTACGCCACTGTTCTGCCCTTGTACTCGCCTGCCTGACGAATGGCGGTCTGCAGGCTGGCGCCCTCTTGGTTCGAGGTCAGCGATGCAATGAATACACCTCGACCGTTGTTCAGGGCATCGTTAATGACACCGCCCAACGAGCGTGCGCCATAATATGGCAGCAAAGTGATGGCGTCGGCAAGTAACGGAGACCTCGGCTTGAAATAGACATCGGCGAATGCGGACACCGTAGTCGGCAAGCTCCATGCAGGCAGTCAACGATGGTGATGATACCCATTTGACGGGCTGCGTACAGTACCCGCTCGAGCGCTGCGATACCTTTCGAACCGTAGCGCTCAAACATGGAGAACTGGAATTTGACAGCTGCCGCTCGCCCATTGGCTGCCTGCAGCATACGCATGGAGTATAGTTCGGCACCCAATGCGTCTACGTTGTAGCCCCAGTCAGTAAGAAGCTGCCTGTGTGGATCGATTCCCACGCATAGCGGACCATATTGGGCCATGGAATTGCTCAGTCGCAGACCGAAGTCCGAACGCTGGGCACTCATTTCTTCACTGCTGAGGCTGCTCATCATTACTCACGGCTTTCCAACTCGAATAGCTGCTGGGAATGATCCTGAATGCTCATGATCTGATAATCATTATTACGCACGGCCTCGATGGCCATCAATACGGCGGAGAATTCCGTCATGGTGGTGAACTGAGGCAAATCCGCGGCAATAGCGGCCGAACGGATGGCGTAACCGTCGGAACGGGAGCCACGAGAATTCGGCGTGTTGAGAATCAGATCAATGGCACCCTCTTCGATCAGCTGAACGACGTTCTTGCCGACGCTGCCCTCCGCATGGTAGGTGGTGATCGGATCGTCCGGATTGGAATCCATACGCACGCTGATCTTGTCGACGATCTTGGACTCGATGCCGTAACGACGAAGCACGGATGCGGTGCCTTCGGTGGCCCAGATGTTGAATCCAAGCTCCACCAGTCGCGCAGCGAACAACGGCAGCTGACGCTTGTCGGTATCGTTCACGGAAATGAACACGTTGCCGCTGGTCGGCAGACCGCCATCGTAGGCGGCCAGCTGGCTCTTGGCGAACGCATGCGGGAAGTCACGGTCGAAGCCCATGACTTCGCCGGTGGAACGCATTTCCGGTCCGAGCAGCACGTCTACGGTCTTGCCGAGCGGCGTACGGAAGCGCTTGAACGGAAGCACGGATTCCTTGACGGCAACCTGCTGGCCGCGGCGAATGTCACCACCGTCTCCATGAGGCAGCAGCAAGCCGTTATCGCGCTGCTGCTGGATGGTTTCGCCGGCCATAATGCGGGCCGCGGCCTTGGCCAGTGCCACACCGGTCGCCTTGGATGCGAACGGCACGGTACGGGAGGCACGCGGGTTCGCCTCGATAACGTACAGGGTGTTGGCCATGAAGGCATACTGCACGTTGATCAGCCTTGCACGCCACAGCCCTTGGCGATGGCATAGGTGCCTTCGCGCAGACGGCGGATCTGGTCATCGGAAAGGGTGCTCGGCGGCAGAGTGCATGCGGCGTCACCGGAATGCACGCCAGCTTCCTCAACATGTTCCATAATGCCGCCGATATACAGCTCTTCGCCATCGAACAAGGCGTCGACGTCGATTTCCACGGCATCCTGCAGGAACTTGTCGATCAGCAACGGAGAAGGCAGACGGCCAGAAACCACGGTATCGGCCTGAGCTTCCTTCAATGCGCGATCCACATACTTGCACAGCTGGCGTCGTCGTACACGATTTCCATGCCGCGACCGCCAAGCACGTAGCTCGGGCGCACCAGCACCGGATAACCGATGTTATGAGCCGCCTCACGGGCTTCGTCAAGGCTCAGAGCGGTGCCATAGCGAGGCGCGTTCATCTCGGCCTTCTTCAGCACTTCGCCGAAGAGCTCACGGTTTTCAGCCAGATCGATGGATTCAGGCGTGGTACCGAGAATCGGAACACCGGCAGCCTTCAGACGAGCCGCCAGAGACAGCGGGGTCTGGCCACCGAGCTGAACGATAACGCCCTTGACCGGACCCATCTTCTTTTCGGCCTCGTAGATTTCGAGTACGTCTTCGAAGGTAAGCGGCTCGAAGTACAGACGATCGGACATGTCGTAATCGGTGGACACGGTTTCCGGGTTGCAGTTGACCATGATGGTGTCATAGTCCTTGCCCAGCTCCTGCACGGCATGTACGCAGGTGTAGTCGAACTCGATGCCCTGGCCGATACGGTTCGGACCGGAGCCGAGAATGATCACGGCTTCACGCTCACGCGGACGCAGTTCACTTTCGTCCGCATAGCAGGAGTAATAGTACGGCGTGACCGCGTCGAATTCGGCAGCGCAGGTATCGACCGTCTTGAAAACCGGACGAAGATCATACGACCAACGCAGTTCGCGGATCGTGTTTTCGCCTTCGTCGCCCAAGTGGCGCAGGTGTGCGATCTGAAGGTCGGAAAGACCTGCCAGCTTCGCCTTCTTTAGCAGCTTGCGGCTCAGCTTGCTCGCTTCCTTGATTTCAAGGGCGGTCTCGTTGATGAGTACAAACTGGCGGATGAACCACGGGTCGATCTTGGTGGCATCGAAGATCTGCTGTTCGGTGGCGCCTCCCCACAGGCGCGCTGGATCTGCAGATAACGATGCTCGGTCGGCACCTTGATGGCTTCCAACAGCTGCTCGACTTCCTGTACGTCAGGCTTGTCGCCGTCCCAGTTGAAGCCCATGTGGCGCTTGTCGATGGAACGCATGGCCTTGCCGAGGGATTCCTGGAAGTTGCCTGCCAGAGCCATGGCCTCGCCCACGGACTTCATGGAAGTGGTCAGCGTCGGATCGGCACCCGGGAACTTTTTCGAAGGCGAAACGCGGGACCTTGGTGACCACGTAGTCGATGGTCGGCTCGAAGCTGGCCGGAGTGGACTGCGTGATATCGTTCTGGATTTCGTCGAGCGTGTAGCCAAGAGCCAGCTTGGTGGCGATCTTCGCAATCGGGAAGCCGGTCGCCTTGGATGCCAGAGCGGAGGAACGGGACACACGCGGGTTCATTTCGATGACGATGATGCGTCCGGTGTTCGGGTTGATGGCGAACTGGATGTTGCAGCCGCCGGTATCGACGCCCACGCCACGAATGATGGCGATGCCGATGTCACGAAGCTTCTGATACTCGCGATCGGTCAGAGTGAACACAGGCGCCACGGTAATGGAATCGCCGGTGTGTACACCGACAGGATCCACGTTCTCAATCGGGCAGACGACCACGACATTGTCTTTCTTGTCGCGCATCAGCTCGAGTTCGTATTCCTTCCAGCCTTCGATGCCTTCTTCGATCAGCACCTCGTCGGTCGGAGAATAATGGATGCCTGCGCCTGCGATGCGGTGCAGTTCCTCTTCGTCGTGCGCGATGCCGGAACCAAGGCCACCCATGGTGAAGCTTGGGCGCACGACCAGCGGATAACCGAACTTTTCGGCGATCTTGTCGACTTCTTCAATGGAGTGTGCGATGTCGGAACGTGCGGATTCTGCACCAGCTTCCTCAACGACCTTTTTGAAGAGCTCACGATCCTCGCCGCGATCGATGGCTTCCAGAGAAGCACCGATCAGCTCGACGTTGTACTTCTTGAGCACACCGGCCTCACCCAACGCCATGGCCGCGTTCAGCGCGGTCTGGCCACCCAAGGTCGGCAGCAGCGCGTCAGGACGTTCCTTGGCGATGATCTGCTCGAGAATCGGCGTGGAAATCGGCTCGATGTAGGTGGCATCCGCCATTTCCGGATCGGTCATGATGGTGGCCGGGTTGGAGTTGACGAGAATGACTCGGATGCCTTCCTCACGCAACACGCGGCAGGCCTGAGTGCCCGAGTAATCGAATTCTGCGGCCTGGCCGATCACAATCGGACCGGAGCCGATGACCATCACGGACTTGATGTCTGTGCGCTTAGGCATTGTGGGTTCCCTCCTTGGCGGAACGCATGAGATCCACGAAACGATCGAACAGGTATGCGGCATCGTGCGGGCCGGCTGCGGCCTCCGGATGGTATTGCACGGAGAATGCCGGAATATCAACGCACTGCAGGCCTTCAACCACGTTGTCATTCAGATCGATGTGGCTGACGAACACCTTGCCGTACTTGCCGTTTCAACGCGCGTCAACGGTTTCGCCGATCGGCGCGTCAACGGCAAAGCCGTGGTTGTGCGCGGTGATTTCGATTTTGCCGGTGGTCATGTCTTTGACTGGCTGATTGATGCCGCGGTGACCGAACTTCAGCTTATATGTGCCGAAGCCGAGCGCACGGCCGAGCAGCTGGTTGCCGAAGCAGATGCCGAAGAACGGATGACCTGCGTCAAGTACCTGGCGAAGCAGGTTCACTTCAGGATCGGCCTGTTCCGGATCTCCCGGACCGTTGGAGAAGAAGACACCGTCAGGATTGAGGGCTTCAAGCTCATCGAACGTGATGGTGGATGGCACCACATGTACACGGCAGCCACGCTCGGCCATACGATGCGGAGTCATGGCCTTGATGCCGAGATCGACCGCGGCGACGGTGAACAGCGGTTCCTTGCCTTCGAATTCACCACACGGCTCGATGGTATAGGCTTCTTTGGTGCTGACTTCGTCGTAGAGGCTCATCCCCTTCATCTGCGGAGTGGACTTGACCTCGTCAAGCATGGATTCGATGGTACGCAGCTTGCCATTGGCATCAAGCAGAGCATCACCGGAGAAAATACCTGCACGCATCACGCCTGCGGAACGCAGGTGGCGTACAAGCTTGCGAGTGTCGATTCGGCTGATGCCAACGATGTGATTGGATTCCAAATCGTCATCGAGCTGCCGGTGGCACGCCAATTGCTCACATTCGGGCTGGGATCGCGCACAACATAACCGGCAACCCAGATTCGTGAGGATTCTGGATCCTCCCCATTGATTCCCGTGTCCCCAATGTGTGGGAACGTCTGCACCACGATCTGACGATCGTAGCTGGGGTCCGTAAGCGTTTCCTGATATCCGGTCATACCGGTTGCGAAAACGATCTCCCCGCTGGTCGTGCCGATCGCGCCGTAAGGTTCACCCACATACACCTGCCCGTCTTCGAGAACGAGAACGGCATCTTGAGGGTCAAACATCACGGCTTCGGAATCATACTGGTTCACCAAAACCCCCTTATAGTCAAGGTATTCGTACCAAGGATAGCGGCCGGTTAGGACTCGCGACCCGGCCGAATCGCTTAACTTTCAGCTTTATTCAGCTGAAGGTTCGGTCGGTTGCTCATCCACTTGAGCGGCATCCGCATCAGCGCTTACCGCGCTGAGCAGACCGTGGATGAATGCCGGTGATTCGTCATCACACAACGTCTTGGCAAGGCCAAGCGCCTCGTCGATGGCCACCATATTGGGAACATCATCATTGAACATGATCTCCCATGCGGCGATACGCAGAATATTGCGATCGACAACGCCCATACGCTTGACCTTCCAACCGGTGGAATGCTCGTCAAGCGTGGAATCGATGGCTGCAATATGTTCCGCAACGCCACGAACGATTTCGATGGCGTATTCAGGCAGCGGAGTCTGGGCGCCGGGCTGCTCAATGCGCTCAGCAAGAAGGGACAGGATGTCCTGTCCCTTCTCATCCGCTTCATACAACGTATTCAGAGCCCTCTTACGAGCGGTGGAACGTGCCATGAAACTTCTTTCGTCCTTACTCTCAGTTCTCGCGGCCGAGGTAGGAGCCGTCGGTGGTGTTCACCTTGACCTTCTCACCTTCGCCGATGAACAGCGGAACCTGAATCTCGGCACCGGTCTCAACGGTGGCCGGCTTGGTACCGGCGTTGGAACGGTTGCCCTGCAGACCCGGTTCGGTATGGGTAACGGTCAGGATCACGGAAGCCGGCAGTTCGACGGACAGCGGGGTGCCGTCGTGGAAGGACACGACGCAGTCGGTTCCTTCCAGCAGGAACTTGGCCTGATCGCCGACGAGAGTCTTCGGAATGTAGATCTGATCGTAGGTGGTCATATCCATGAACACGAAGTTGTCGCCGTCCTCGTAGGAGTACTGGAGGTTGCGGTTGTCGACGGTTTCGAATTCCATCTTCATGCCGGCATTGAAGGTCTTGTCAACGATCTTGCCCGAGAGGACGTTCTTGATGGTGGTGCGCACGAAAGCGGGGCCCTTGCCCGGCTTGACGTGCTGGAACTTGATGACGGCCCACAGCTGGCCATCGAGGTTCAGGACGGAACCGTTCTTGATGTCATTGGTAGTCTGTGCCAAATTAACTCACCTATTTCTTCGTCTAACAGGGAAAGCTTAAAAGAGCCTTGCTCATTATGCCACGGTGTGCATACTTTGTCGGTAAGCCTTCCCATATATAGGAAAACCTCCCTCGGCGAACATGCCTCGGGAGGTTTTCCTAAACGCTAGTTCAAGCGTGCCTTGATAT
>ENA-OPYV01000179-OPYV01000179.1-human-gut-metagenome-genome-assembly--contig:-NODE-179-length-20197-cov-2.226009_pt1 | contig 20197 bp, 26 predicted proteins | sample MGYA00242474_ERZ504485 | MGnify/ENA primary metagenome ERZ504485 (study PRJEB26092, sample SAMD00036263) | human gut metagenome | host: Homo sapiens | study: EMG produced TPA metagenomics assembly of...
GGAGCTGCCCTGTTGGATGCGATCGTACTGGCAGTCGTATCTATGGAAGAAACGGGAACATATGGATACAGGATCACGCAGGATGTAAGAAAAGTGATCGACGTATCGGAATCGACATTGTATCCGGTTTTGCGAAGGCTTCAGAAAGATGAGTGTCTGGAAGTATATGATCGACAGTTTGAAGGCAGAAACAGACGGTATTATAAAGTGACCGAAAAGGGAATCGCGCAGTTGGATTTTTATAGGGAAGAGTGGAAAAATTATACATGTAAGATCAGCGATATCTTTGACGGAGCAGATCGGATGAATACGATTTGCTAAAACGGGCAATACTCCTTTGAAAGAAGAAAGGGGAAGTTGTATGTCAGGGAAAAAATCAAAAGACGATCGATCCGGCAAATCTTGATCCGGATGAAAAGCTGAAATATGAGGTGGCTGAGGAAATAGGGCTTCTCGATAAAGTGATGACGGAAGGCTGGAAAATCACTTACATCAAAGGAGACAGGCAGGATCGGAGGATTAGTGACACGAAAGAAGAAGCAGCGATCCGGCGGGCAGAATATTTCTTTACAAAGATAGACAAATTTGATAGAATTATACATCCGAGGGAGACGACAGGTGATGTGTATGAAAGAAAGAATAAATGTTTTGAGTACGGAAATGGACTGCATAACAGCGAAGGAAGCGATGTTAAAAGCGATTGCGTTTCTGGAAAGAGAGTCGGTTGATATTATCGAAGTTTTTATCTATGAGCGCATTGATGCGCGCGCGGGATGAAGACGAGTGGATAAGATCGACATCCGGATTTGGTCTTATTCTGCCCGGAGAGACAGAAATTCTCGAAGCGGCAGGGGGAAACCGACAGGATAAAAACTAAGAGAAGCGGAAAATCAGACATTTTATAAAAAAATGTTTATGAAATACCTTCAGAAGAACAGAAAAAAGAGTTTTTTTGCTTTGCCGAATCGGAAGAAAAAGCTAAATACTGTGGAAAATGCCATGAAGTATTATGACAAAGGAATTTTTCTGACGGGACACGCGCTGATCAAAGAGGGAGAAAACCGGGAAGAAGACGTAGTCAATGAGATCAACGGAACAGAGACGGACTGTATCTTGTCCGTACTGACTTCTCCTTATCAAGAAAAGTTTATTAATCTTCTACTACCTGGAAATCTTCTTTTCCAACTCCGCAAACCGGGCAAACCCAGTCTTCAGGAATATCTTCAAAAGCTGTACCCGGAGCAATTCCACCTTCTGGATCCCCTACTTCCGGATCGTAAACCCAATCACATACTGTGCAAATGTACTTTTTCATAATCAGTCAGTTTATTAAAACAATAATTAGTATCTATTCTCAGTTTAAAATGATAACAAATATAGAAAGAATTTGTTTAATCTCGTATTTCCAATAACATTTTTTTTTAATTCTTCCATCTCGACCCTTCGCGTCAATCACATGTACCGCGCGCCGGAAGCAATACGTACTTCCTTAGGGTCTATCAGATAGACTGGTACCCCGGAATGTACATAGTTCAGCAAACCGGCAGCGGGATAGACATTCAGCGAAGTACCAATTATCACAAAATATCTGCTTTATCCACATAATCAATAGCAGTTTCAATCATCGGCACAGCCTCTCCAAACCAGACAATAAAAGGCCGGAACTGCGAGCCATCGGGTGCCTTGTCTCCCATCCGCACCTCATATTCCTCCGGTTTAAGCTCTTTTATAAAACGAGGATTATTGGGTTGAAAGCTGGAAGTCACTTTCGTAAGTTCCCCATGCAGATGAATTACCTCTGTACTCCCTGCACGTTCGTGCAGATTATCCACATTTTGGGTAATCACGGTCACATGAAAATATTTCTCCAGCTCTGCTAAAAGTTCATGCCCCCTGTTCGGCTTCACCTCAAGCAGTTGCTTTCTGCGTTCATTGTAAAAATTAATCACTAACTTCGGATTGGCAGCATATCCTTCAGGGGTAGCCACCTGCTCCACCGGATACTGGTCCCAAAGCCCTCCTGCATCACGAAACGTACTGATTCCACTTTCCGCACTCATGCCGGCTCCTGTCAATACTACCAGATTTTTTCATCTTCTTATCCTCCTGATTTTAGATACATTATCACTAAAAAAGTTTCATCGTCCAAAAATAAGAAAATTTTATCAATCAAAATTCCTCACATTCACAGAAAAAAGATACCTTTGCCCCTCGTTAATTCATTTATTAATACAAAATCTGTTTATGGATAAATTTAGCTACGCCATTGGTCTGGGGATTGGCCAAAATCTATTGAGCATGGGTGCTCGTTCAATTGATGTAAATGACTTTGCACAGGCTATCAAAGACGTATTGGAAGGAAACCAAACTGCAATTTCTCACAATGAAGCACGTGAAATCGTCAACAAATATTTCACTGAATTAGAAGAGAAAATGAACGCAGAAAACATAGAAAAGGGAAAGGCTTTCCTGGAAGAAAACAAGAAAAACCCGAACATCGTAACCTTGCCAAGCGGATTGCAGTACGAAGTAATCACTGAAGGGAACGGTAAAAAACCGAAAGCAACCGACCGCGTACGTTGCCACTATGAAGGTACACTGATTGACGGTACATTGTTCGACAGCTCTATCAAACGTGGTGAGCCTGCTGTGTTCGGTGTGAACCAGGTAATCAAAGGATGGGTGGAAGCACTGCAGCTGATGTCAGAAGGTGCCAAATGGAAACTCTACATTCCGTCAGATCTGGCATACGGTGCACAAGGTGCAGGCGAAATGATTCCCCCTCACAGCACACTGATTTTCGAAGTAGAATTAATTGAAGTATTATAAAAACATAAAGCAAATGAAAAAAGGTACATTCTTTATGATGCTTGCCGCTGCAGCCAGCCTGGCATCATGTACAGCACAGGGACCGAAAGCAAACCTGAAAAGCGATGTAGACTCTTTGTCTTATATGATGGGTGTAACAAACACTCAGGGATTGATGGAATATGTACAGGGTCGTCTGGGAGTAGATTCAGCATACGTAGCAGACTTCATCAAAGGTCTGGAACAAGGCTGCAAGGAAACTGACGCTAAGCAGAAAGCTTATTTGGCAGGTATGCAGATTGGCCAGCAAGTAAGCGGTGACATGTTCGACTACAACAACCGTCAGATCTTTGGACAGGATTCTACTCAAGCTTTGAACAAAGATAACTTCCTGGCTGGATTCATCGCTGCTGTAAAGAAACAGAGCATCGTAACAACTGACTCTGCAAGTGCTTATGTACGTCTGAAAGCAGAATTGATCAAGTCAAAAAGCATTGGAAGCTAAATATGCAGACTACAAGAAACAGAATGAAGAATTCCTGGCTAACAACAAGAGCAAGGAAGGTATTCAGACAACTGCCAGCGGTTTGCAATACAAAAATCATCACTAAGGGTACAGGAGCTTTGCCTGCTGACACTTCACGTGTAAAAGTAAACTACAAAGGTACAATGATTGACGGTACAGAATTCGACTCTTCTAAAGAGCCTATCACATTGGCCGTTAACCGTGTAATTCCGGGATGGACTGAAGCACTGAAGATGATGCCGGTAGGTTCTAAATGGGAATTGTATATTCCTCAGGAACTGGGATACGGTGCACAGGAAGCTGGTAAAATCAAACCTTTCTCTACTTTGATTTTGAAGTAGACTGGTAGACATTGAAAAATAAATGCTAATCACAAACTCATATTCCCCGACGCTCTTCATAGAGTGCCGGGGATTTTTTGGGTCTACCGTTTCTTCCCCTCTCTCCGGAAAAGCAGAAGAGAAAAACAGCTTTCACCCGACTGACATACAAGCAATGTTTCAACAATACTTCTTCTCAAAAACGTCTAGGCGTTTTTAGTCCGAACGTCCCAGCGTCTCCGCACAGGATGGTTTTAAAAGCTTTCATTTGCACACCAAAGCATGTTTCCAACTTTTATGGAATTTATTTTTAGTAAAGAACTTTAGAAAAACAAACTGGAGCAGAATAGTTTTAGTAATTATTTTACAATAAATTTGTTCTATTATTCAAACTTTTATATATTTGCGCCCAATAAACTAAAACTTTAACCTTAATAGAAAGTTTACAATTATGGAAAAACATTTCAAGTCCATGGGCGCAATGTGGATTGCCTTAGGAATACTCTCTGTAGGAGGGACTACCGCACTGGCTGCCGATGCCGTTCACTTGCAAATCAATCAACAAGCTTCAGTCTGTAAAGGTACAGTAAAAGATGCCACAGGAGAACCCGTCATCGGAGCATCTGTCATGGTAGAAGGTACTACCAACGGGGTAATTACCGATTTAGACGGAAATTTCTCCCTACCGAACGTACAAAAAAGGCGCCACTATCGCCATTTCCTACATCGGGTACGGTACACAACACGTAAAATGGGAAGGGCATGCCCTAACAGTAACCATGAAAGAAGACACGGAGTTACTGGATGAGGTAGTAGTAGTAGGCTACGGTACACAGAAGAAAGTTAACCTTACCGGTTCAGTCGCTTCAGTCAGCACTGACGAAATTAAGGACCGCGTGCAGAGCAACGTACTTTCCGCCGTACAGGGAACCGTCCCCGGCGTCACTGTCATCTCCCGTCCGGGTTCCACCCCAAGCATAAAACTTCCGTGGACGCGGTAACCTGGGTACTTCAGAACCTTTATATGTCATTGACGGCGCTATCGCGGACGCAACTTTCTTCTCCAACCTCGACCCGAATAGCATTGAATCCATCTCTTTCCTGAAAGATGCGGCCTCTTCTTCTATTTACGGATCACGTGCCGCCTACGGTGTAGTACTCGTCACCACCAAGCAAGGTAAGAAAGAAAAGATGAACGTATCTTACAGCGGCATGGTGGGTGTGAAAATGCCGACCTATCTGCCGGACGTATTGGATTCATGGGATTATGCCAGCCTGCTGAACGAAGCCAAATACAACGAAGACCCGGCTGGAGGTAAACACCAAGCCTACAGCAATGAGGAAATCCAGTGGTTCCGTGACGGTAGCAAACCTGACTATTATCCGAACACTAACTGGGCCGACCTGGTACTTGACAAGCACGTGCTCACCACCCAGCATTCGTTGAACTTCAGTGGTGGAAGCGACAAGGTACGCTTCTTCAGCAGTGCAGGCTACCTCTACAACGACGACTTCATGCCGGGCGTAAGCAACGACCGCTATAACCTAGACCTGAACGTACAAGCAGACATTACCAAATGGCTGACCCTGAAAAGCGGTGTCAAATACATCCGTAACCAATCGGATACCAAACACGGCACCGCATGGATAGCCAACTTTGTGATGGTACCTTCTATCATGGTGGCCCAACAGTCGAACGGAGAATGGGGAAGCATTGCTGGAGGAAAACAGGCCACACAGACCTTCATGAACAACAACCCGTTACGTGCCCTAAGCGACCCCAATTGGTCAAAAAGCACAACTGAAAACTCCATGTACAGTCTGGGATTCGACCTTAAGCCACTCAAAGGACTGACAGTTTCTGGACAGATGGACTACAAGCGCTATGAATACAAAAGCAAAAGCTACACGGGCAACCGCTCTGCTATCAACGATTTCACTACAGGAGAACCTATTCCAGGCACGGAAAGTACCAGCCCGAACTCCATGGCAATGCACTGGATCAGCAACAGCACCATGCTAACTACCCTTACTGCTAAATACGACATGAACTTCGGTAAACATGCTATCAACCTGCTGGCAGGTACGTCATACGAACACTATAACTATGAACGCCTTTACAGCAAGCGTACCGACTTCGTCAGCGACGGACTGGAAGATATAGAGCAGGGAAACGAAGTATCCAAGGAAACTCCGGGAGGAAGTTCCATCATGGAAAGCAAGATGTTGTCCTACTTCGGCCGTGTGAACTACTCCTGGAATGACCGCTATCTACTGGAAGTGAATGTCCGTGCCGACGGTTCTTCCCGCTTCTACAAGGACAATCGTTGGGGTATATTCCCTTCTGTATCTGCCGGATGGCGTATCAGCGAAGAGTCGTTCATGAAACCCGTCACATGGATTAATAACCTGAAGCTCCGTGCCTCTTACGGTACACTAGGAAACATTAACAACGTAGGATACTATGATTATTTCCGTCTGATGTCCAGCGGCAGCAACTACAACTTCAGTGACACAGCTGTGAAAGGTGTTGTGGAAGCACAAATTCCGAACACCTCGCTCGGATGGGAAACGGTGGCTCTGACCGATATTGGTCTTGATCTGGATGTACTAGACAACAAATTAAGTATTTCAGCAGACTATTATATAAAGAATACCAGCGACATCCTGCTTGGTTACAATGTACCGAGAGAAACCGGTATCTGGTCCAATCCCAGCCTGAACCTCGGTAAGGTGCGCAACAAAGGATTCGAAATGTCGGTAACTCACCGCAACCAGATAGGTGATTTCTCTTACTCAATCAGTGCCAACATCGCCACAAACCACAACGAAATCACTGACCTGGCCGGTTCTGACAACATGATACAGAATGCTGGCGACAACATACGCTGGATTTTAAAAGAAGGTGAATCCATCGGCTCCTTCTACGGACTGAAGACCGACGGGCTCTACACACAGGAAGAAATAGACGCAGGCCGCTACTACATTTACGGACGTGCTCCACAAGCAGGTGACATAAAATATGTGCCACAGCGTGAAGGAGTGAAATACGTATGTGACCTGGCAAAAGGCGAGTCCACAGCCAATGCATCCATTACCGACGACGACCGTACTATCATCGGAAAAGATGTGCCCGACTTCACTTACGGTATCAACCTGAGTCTGCAATGGAAGAACTGGGAACTGAGCGCCTTTGGACAGGGTGTTTCCGGTACCAGCGTCGGCTTTGAATCAGAACAGGTGTTCGCTTTCATGCTGAACTCCAACCCGAGAAAATACCACCTGCAGCGCTGGACAGAAGAGAATCCGAATGCTCATGCACCAGTACCTCGTCTGTACGGAGGAACTTCCATGGATGAATACAACAAACATTTCTCTGACAATCAGTTATTCGATTCCGACTACTTCCGTATCAAGACCATGTCACTGGGCTACATGGTCCCGAAAAACGTTGTGAGCAAATGGGGTATCTCTTCCTTGAAACTTTTCCTTACCGGAGAAAATCTCTTCACACTCCGTGCGGACAAAATCATGAAAGACTTCGACCCGGAATCTTCTACCGGACGCGGTATCTCTGCTTTGGGAACCAAATCCATAGCTTTTGGTGTAAACTTATCATTCTAAAACATAATAATCGATTATCATGAAACTCAACTATATCACCTTCTCGGCACTCTTCTGTGCCGCACTAGCTACTTCCTGCGATCTGGAAGTGACCCCACCTTCAGACATCTCTACTGAGACATTCTGGAAAAACGAAAATGATGCCTGGAGCGCTCTGAACGGCGTATACGCACAAATGCCAGGCTTTGACATCTGGGATGAAATGTACACAGACAACGCTCACAGCCATAAGCCTTGGGAAGGTCCTTACGAACTGCTTCAAATGAACGGCATCACAGCCGGGAAACGACTTCGGCTACGACTACAGCACCGTGCGCATCGTCAACACCTTCCTGCAGAACATTGATCAATGTGACATGGACGAAACCCTGAAAGCACGAATGAAGGCAGAAGCCCGTTTCTTCCGTGCCTGGAATTATCTCCAACTTGTGACCCGTTTCGGCAAGGCTTACTTATTCGAGGATGTACCAGAATACAATGCTCCCCAAGTACGCTGCAATTCCAAAGAAGATGTACAAGCCTATGTACTGAAGGAACTGGAGGAAATCGCCGAACTCCTACCGGATGAATACAATGGCAACAAATTCTATGAAGCAGGACGTATCACCCGTGCAGCTGCCCTGTCTGTACGTGCACGTGCCGCACTCTATTTCGGGAACTATCCAGAAGCGGAAAAATCAGCCGGATTAGTTATCAGTGAAGGCCACCACGACTTATTCTATGTGACCAGTCTGAATGCTAATCAGCAAAAAGAAGCCCAGGAAATGGAAAAATACATAGACTTCAATCAGCATCCAGAAATCAACAAAGATAAATTCATCAAAGGTATATTCAACTACGAAAACCTGTGGCATGCTGAGAATGCGAATCCACAGAATCCGGAATACATCCTGACCAGAGAATACATGGCCGATGACAACAACAACGACGGCTCACGCTACACTTACATCCGTCCGAGTCAAATGGGCTCCGGCTATTGTTCTTACGAGCCTATGCAAGACTTGGTGGATGCCTATTGGAGCATTGACGGAAAAACGCTACCTACCCCGATTACTCCGGAGCAGCGAATGAGAGCCTATGCGGACATGTGGCAGACCTACTTCTTCACAAAAAAATGAAGACACAGGACTCAACGAAATTGATAAAAACCCGATAAATATCGGGAGAAAGTGGCTACACTGGATATCAAGGCCATCCCCTACATGCAAGAATTCCGCAACCGCGACAGTCGTTTGTACGCTTCCATCCAATTTCCGCTGAAAGGCTGGCAGGAAACTGATTTCCCTGGAGAATATTACTTCATGTGGGACCCGTTGAAAGCAGGTATAGACGGAAATGAGTCATGGACAGGCTACTGCTACCGTAAGATGGTATCGCTCACTCCCTACAAAGGCTACAATAGTGCAGAAGACTATCCGGTGCTCCGCTATGCGGAAGTGCTGCTGACTTACGCCGAAGCACATATCATGACCACAGGATGGGACGAGAAAGTAACTACCGAACTGAACAAGCTACGTGACCGCTGCGGTATGCCGCCTGTACCGACCTCTTTATCCAAGGACGATGCCATTGAGTTTGTACGCAACGAACGTCGCATCGAACTGGCTGGAGAAGGACACCGCTACGAAGATATCCGCCGCTACGGAACAGAGTACTGCGCCAAGGTCATGAATGGCACAACCTATGCCCCATGCGGAGTATATGACTCTCAAAAACAAGCATGGAGCACCACCCCCTATAGAGTAGTAGAAAAAACATGGGATGACCGTTTGATGTGGATGCCAATACCGACTTCTGCTATTGATGTCAATCCACTGCTAAAAGAGGATCAGAATCCTGGATATTAAAGTAACTTTACAAATCACTCATTAAGAGAAAGGCTGCCAATTTGTATTCAGATACACTCGTCAGCCTTTCTTTATAATAATCAATACTTTACTATAAAATAACAACTCTTATTCTCAAAATGTAACACTATGAAAATGAAACTAGAATGCTTGGCATTGTTTGCCGTATTCTGCCTCCCTTTATGTGCACAACATGTGTATGACATGGCTCGTTTCGGTATTCAACCGGGAAAGAAGAGCAACATGTCTACTCGTATGGAGAAGGCACTTGCAAAAATTAGAAAAGAAGTAAAAGAAGGCAAAGCAGTAACCTTACGCTTTCAAAGCGGGACTTATCATTTCTATCCTGAAGGAGCTGCAGAACGTACTTACTACATCTCCAACCACGACCAGGATAATCCTAAAAGAGTGGGACTGGCACTGGAGGATATGAAATCGCTGACAATAGAAGGAAACGGGGCAGAATTCATCTTCCACGGACAGATGATTCCGGTATCCCTTCTCAGAAGTACAGACTGTACCCTACAAAAACTTCAGCATCGATTTTGCCAACCCACACATAGCTCAAGTGGAAATTATAAAAAATGAAGGAGAAAAAGGAATCACCTTTCAACCCGCTCCATGGGTAGAGTACCACCTGACAAAAGACTCAGTTTTCGAAACAAAGGGAGAAGGTTGGAAACTTCGCCCGATGTCGGGTATCGCTTTTGAAAAGGCTAGCCGACATATTGTATACAACACCAGCGACATCAGCTGCCCGACCAAAGGTTGTTCCATGGTAGGAAAGAATTTGATATATGCTCCTAAATGGAAAGACAAACGACTTCCGGCAGGGACTATTGTTGCCATGCGTTCATGGGACCGTCCGACTCCTGGCATTTTCTTGTCACACAACACCCCGGACCACAATAAAGAATGTCAAGGTACACTATGCACAAGGTATGGGCCTACTAGCCCAGCTATGTGATGACATCACGATGGATGGTTTTTGGTGTATGTTTGAAAGGAGAAAAAACGACTCCCGCTATTTCACTACTCAGGCCGATGCAACCCATTTTTCTCAATGCAAAGGAAAAATCATCTCTGTCAACGGATTGTATGAAGGCATGATGGACGATGCCATCAATGTACATGGAACCTATCTGAAAGTTCTCCAACAAATTGATGCCCACACCCTCAAAGCACGTTACATGCACGACCAGTCATGGGGATTTGACTGGGGGATTTCCCGGCGACAGCGTACAGTTCATCCGTTCACAAACCATGGAACTGCTGGATGGAAAGAATTGTATAGAATGCATTACAGCCTCAGATAAACCAACAGCAGACGGCGCCCGTGAGTTTATCATCCGTTTCAGTCAGCCACTTCCTGAAGCTTTAAACGAACAGACTGACTTCGGCATTGAAAACCTGACATGGACACCAGAGGTTTATTTTGCCGGTAATGCCATCAGCAATAACCGCGCAAGAGGTTCTCTGTTCAGTACACCTAAAAAAAACAATCGTAGAAAACAACCTGTTTGACCATACTTCAGGAGCAGCGATTTTGTTGTGTGGTGACTGCAACGGCTGGTATGAAACCGGTGCCTGCCGGGAAGTAATCATCCGTTACAATCGGTTCATTAATGCACTGACCAACATGTTTCAGTTTACCAACGCCGTGATTTCCATTTATCCGGAAATTCCCGATTTGGAGCATCAGGTAAAATATTTCCACGGAGGAAAACCAGGCGCCATCCAGATTACAGACAATGAATTTGATACATTCGATGCACCTATTCTATATGCCAAATCGGTAGACGGATTAATCTTCAAACAAAACAAGATTAAAACGAACAATGCATACAAGCCTTTCCACTGGAATCAAAACCGATTCTTACTGGAGAAAGTAAACCGAGTAGAAATCACTGAGTGACATTGCTTCAAGGAGTACTCAAAGCCTTTTGCACTCAACTTATACCATCAAATAAAGCTGTCAAAATAAGATTTGAACAGCTTTATTTGTATGGTGATATCCACTTATTTTCAGGCTTTCTTTTCCTTCACATCCCATGAGCCTCTACCACATTCACCGCATAATCGCCTAACTTCTCACATTCGGCGATAATGTCCATGTAGTGTACACCCATCTGATAATCGTATTTCTTTTCATTGACGTCAATCACATTCTGGTTCTTCAACTGGTTACGATAGTTGTTGATTTCCATCTCGATATTGAAACGACTTGTTGACATCCACCTGCTGATGCATGTCTTCCACCAGTGCAATCATCTGTGTCAGGGCATCGTCCGTCAGTTGGAACATCTGTGAGATATGCTCATATTGCGCACCCGTGAAGTCTTCATTTCCACGTCGTTTCCGGTTGATGGTACGGGCCAGATTATAGCAACTGTCGCCAATGCTTTCTATCTCCGTCACCTCGCGGAGCATCCCCCGTATCTGCAGCTTGCTTTCGGAACTTAACCTGCCCTCCGACACCTGCGTAAGATAATTGGCAATCTCCACTTCCATGTTGTCGCTGATATTCTCATACTTCTCAATCCGGCTGAACAGCTTGTTGAAATCATTTTCATTCTCCGTATGCAACAAGTCACGCACCATGCGGAACATACGCTGTATGCGTTCGGCAAACAGATTGATTTCCTTCCCGTGCCTGAAGGATAGACAACTCTGCCGTAGAAAGCATGCCCCCCGTAATGAACTGCAAGCGGTATTCTTCCTCCTGCTCTTTCTGGGGAACAATCTTGCAGACCGTTTTCTCGATAAGATGTACGAACCATATCAGAATCAGCACATTGCAGACGTTGAAGCAAGTGTGGAACGCAGACAATTTGAAAGAGACAGCCACCCCGTCGGCCTCACTTACCTTCATAAAATCGGAAATAATCCAGTCTACCATCGACAAGAAAGGCTCAAACAACATCAGTACCCAGATTACACCGAACACATTAAACATCAGATGAGCCATTGCCGCCCGGCGTGCCTGCGTATTGGCAGTCAAGGCCGCCAGGTTGGCCGTAATCGTGGTTCCTATATTTTCTCCCAGCACCAAAGCGGCTCCCAGTTCAAAACTAATCCATCCGTTGGCACACATAATCAACGTAATGGCCATGGTAGCCGCCGAAGCCTGTACAATCATGGTCAGTACAGTACCAATCAGGACGAACAGCAGGACAGAAAAAAAGCCCATGTCCGTATAATTCTGAACAAAGGCCAGCATATCCGGATTCTGACTGAGGTCCGGAGCGTTCGTCTTCAGGAGATTCAATCCCATGAACAGAAATGCAAACCCGAAGATAAACTCACCCACAGATTTACGTGAACTTTTTTGAGAGAAAAGCAGTGGAATACCAATCGCCAGAAGCGGCAGAGAAAATGCAGATATATCTACTTTAAAACCGAGAGCTGAAATAATCCACGCCGTCACCGTGGTTCCGATATTCGCTCCCATAATCACCCCGATAGACTGAGAAAGCGTCAGCAAGCCGGCGTTACAAAGCTGACCACCATTACTGTTGTAGCAGAAGAGGACTGAATCAGAGCGGTAATCAACATACCTGTCAGCACCCCCGTCACACGGTTCGTGGTCATTGCGGTTAAAATACTACGAAGGCGGTCGCCCGCAAACTTCTGAAGTCCCTCACTCATGATTTTCATTCCATAAAGGAACAGCGCCAGTGATCCAAGAAGCGCTAAAAAATCATAAAAAGAATATTCCATTTGTAATTTAGTTAAAGTTGGAAAGAGGCTTTTTAATTGTTTAATGAGTAAATTAAACTGCCTATTCACAAGGTTAGTAACACATATTACATTTATGCTACAAATATATTGCAAAAATAATAAATTCGACAAGAGAATTCCCGGAGGAAGCTCACTTTTGGATATTTATAACGGTTTTAATCTGGCCATGCCCTACGGTCCGGTCAGTGCCAAAGTCAACAATAAGGTAGAGAGTCTCGACTTCCGGGTGTACTACAATAAAGACATTGAATTTCTTGACATTACCAGCTCTTCCGGTATGCGAACTTATGTCCGTTCACTCTTTTTCATCCTGGTCAAAGCGGTAGAAGAGCTCTATCCGCAAGGCAGTATTTCACTGGAACATCCCATCTCAAAGGGATATTTCTGCAAACTGCATATCGACCGTACCATCGGACTGGATGACGTGCAGCGCATCAAACAGAAAATGCAGGAAATCATCGCGGCCGATATTCCCTACACACGCACTGAAAGTCACACGGAGGAAGTGGTTCGTCTGTTCGAAAAACGAGGGATGATGGATAAGGCACGACTGTTGGACACTTACGGTCAGCTTTATTCTTACTACTATCAATTGGGCGACACGGTGGACTGTTATTATAGCAGCCTGGTACCCAGTACAGGATACATCCGCCTGTTCGACATTGTGAAATACTACGACGGACTGTTGCTGCGTATCCCCAGCCGTGAAAACCCGACCAAACTGGAAGAAGTGGTGAAGCAGGAAAAAATGCTGGAAGTGTTTCAGGAATACCATCGCTGGAACCAGATTCTGGGCATCAGCACGGTAGGCGACCTGAACGTGGCCTGCAACGAAGGTCATGCCACCGACCTGATAAATGTGTCGGAGGCCTTGCAAGAAAAAAGATTGCCCAGATAGCCGATGAGATTACCCACCGCGACCAAGACGGGAAACGGGTAAAGCTCGTGCTATATCCGGTCCGTCTTCTTCCGGAAAAACCACCTTCAGCAAGCGGCTGAGCATCCAGCTTATGACCAACGGCCTGAAGCCTTACCCCCATTTCACTGGATAACTATTTCGTCAACCGGAACGATACCCCGCTGGATGAAACGGCAAACACGACTTCGAATCGCTGTATGCCGTAGACCTCCCTTTCTTTGAAGAACAGCTGAGCACCCTGCTCAACGGAGGAGAAGTGGAACTGCCACGCTACAACTTCACCACCGGAAAACGAGAGATGAGCGGCAAGAAACTCCGGATAGACGAACACATGATACTGATTATTGAAGGTATTCATGCACTGAATCCGGCACTGACCCCGCACATTCCCAACGAGAACAAATACAAGGTGTACGTGTCGGCACTCACCACCATCCTGCTGGACAACCATAATTACATTCCTACCACCGACAACCGCCTGCTGCGACGTATCATCCGTGATTACAAGTACCGGAACTATTCGGCAGAAGAAACCATCGCACGCTGGCCAAGTGTACGGGAAGGAGAAGAAAAATGGATTTTCCCCTACCAGGAAAATGCCGATGCTATGTTCAACTCGGCCCTGCTGTTCGAACTGGCTGTATTAAAAAGACTACGTGGAACCCGTTTTGCGCAAGGTGCCCAACCGTTGTCCGGAATACTCCGAAGCACACCGTCTGCTCCGCTTCCTGAACTATTTTGTTTCCGTACAAGATAAGGAATTGCCCCCTACTTCCCTGCTACGAGAGTTCTTAGGCGGCAGCAGTTTCCAATATTAAAAATTTTGCCTTTTTCTTTGAAGTTCATTTTAATTATTATTTTTGCACGCTGTTAACTCAAGACAACAATAAAAATGGTACAAGGTTCACGTCAGGTACAGACACAGGCACAACAACAAGTACAGACCCTGTCTCCTCAACAGATACTGGCTGTCAAGTTGCTGGAACTTCCGACTCTGGAGTTGGAAGAACGGATTCACGCTGAATTGCTGGATAATCCGGCACTCGAAGAAGGAAAAGAAACTTCCGACGCTTCCGATGCCCTCAATGATGAGTACAATACGACTGACCAAGACGGAGAACCTAATACCGATTCAGGTGAGGACATCGAGCTGGGTGATTACCGCACGGAAGACGATATTCCGGATTACAAATTGCAGGAGAACAACCGCTCCAAAGAAGACCGGGCGGAAGACATTCCTTTCTCAGACAACGTATCTTTCTACGAAACGCTGAAAGAACAGCTCGACATGCAACACCTTACTCCGGAACAGAAGCAATTAGGTGAATACCTTATCGGCTCACTTGATGACGACGGACTGCTGCGTAAATCCACTGAAACGATTCTCGATGAACTGGCTATTTACCAGGGAGTCTACACTTCCGCAGAAGAGCTGGAGCATGTGCTCTCAGTGATTCAGGACTTTGACCCTGCCGGCATCGGTGCCAGAAGTCTGCAAGAGTGTCTGCTCATCCAGATTCGCCGGAAAGAAGATTCTCCGCTCAAGCAGATTGAGCTGGACATCATCGGAAAGTGCTGTGAGGACTTCACCCGCAAAAATAAAGACAAGATTATTCAGAAACTGAATATTACAGAAGAACAATATAATGCGGCTGCCGCCGAACTGACCAAGCTGAATCCGCGTCCGGGAAGTTCCATGGGAGAAGCCATCGGGAAAAACCTGCAACAGATTATCCCTGATTTTCTGGTAGAGACGGAAGACGACGGCACGATTAACCTCAGCCTCAACAACCGGAACGTGCCGGAACTGAGGCTGAGCCGGGAATTTACCGAGCTGCTGGACGAACACACCCGCAACAAGCAGAACCAGAGCAAAGAATCAAAAGATGCCCTGATATTCCTCAAGCAGAAGGTAGATGCGGCACAAGGATTCATCAACGCCGTGAAACAACGCCAGCAAACGCTGCTCAGCACCATGCAGGCCATCATCGACTTGCAACGCCCGTTCTTCGAAGAAGGGGACGAGTCTCTGCTTCGTCCGATGATTCTGAAAGACGTGGCTGAACGTACAAAGCTGGACATCTCCACCATTTCCCGTGTGAGCAACAGCAAATATGTACAGACCAACTACGGCATTTACCCGTTGAAATTCTTCTTCAGCGATGGCTACACGACTGAAAACGGTGAAGAACTGTCCGTCCGTGAAATCAAGCGCATCCTGAAAGAATGCGTGGCCAGTGAGAACAAGGAAAAGCCTTACACTGACGATGAGCTGGCCGATATGCTGAAGGAAAAAGGATACCCCATTGCCCGCCGCACTGTGGCCAAGTACCGCCAGCAGTTGAATATCCCCGTAGCAAGATTAAGAAGATAACATATTGATATGGAAGAAACCAGTATCCCCGATGAACTGACTTATCATGAACCCGCTCCCCACCATGCTGGGGACCCCGCGATGCCCTGTTTATGACTGCCCGCATCGTATCGCTCATCTTTACGCCGTTCATGGTACCGTTTGTGGCATTCTGCCTGCTTTTTTTCTTTACTTATCTGAACATCATGCCCCTGCAGTACAAACTGACGGTTTTAGGGCTGGTGTATTGCTTCACCATCCTGCTACCGATGCTGGGCATCTATCTGTTTCAGAAAATCAACGGCTGGACACTCCACGAACTGGGACACCGCGAAAAGCGTTTTATCCCTTACGGAATGACCATACTGAGCTACATGGCCTGCCTGCTGACGATGTATCGCATACACCTGCCACGCTATATGAGCGGCATCATCGTAGCCACCCTGATTTGCATGGTCATCTGCACAGTCATCAACACACGCTGGAAAATCAGCACCCACATGGCCAGCAGCGGCATGATGGTGGGCGGATTACTGTCCTACAGCTTCATCTTCCAGTTCAATCCAGTGGAATGGCTCTGCTTCTTCATCCTGCTTGCCGGCATGTTAGGTTCAGCCCGCATCATCGTCAAGCAACATACTTTAAATGAAGTGACAGGCGGGTTTTTCGTCGGTTTATTTTGTGGTATCACGGGAATTTTTGTTTATTTGAAAACTGATTATCTTAAACTTTAAATTTATTCAATATGGAATTCCCGACTAACATCAAGTACACCAACGAACACGAATGGATTCGTTTGGAAGGCGACACTGCCTATGTAGGTATCACAGACTATGCACAGCAACAGCTGGGCGACATCGTTTTCATCGACGTAACCACAGAAGGTGAAACGCTGGATAAAGGCGAAGTATTCGGTACCATCGAGGTAGTGAAAACAGTTTCAGACCTGTTCCTCCCCATCGGAGGCGAGATTCTGGAAGTCAACCCGCAACTGGAAGAACATCCGGAACTGGTAAACCAGGATCCTTACGGCGAAGGCTGGATTATCAAGCTGAACCTACGGATGCCAGCGAACTGGACGATCTGCTGGACGCTGCAGGCTACAAAGAGATTATTAACGAATAACTAAAATAAAAACAACGAATGAAGCCAATTGTAAGTATCATTATGGGCAGTACTTCTGACCTTCCAGTAATGGAAAAGGCCGCCAAGCTGCTCGATGAAATGCAAGTCCCGTTTGAAATGAATGCCCTGTCGGCTCACCGCACTCCTGCTGAAGTAGAGAAGTTTGCGAAAGAAGCTGCCGGACGTGGCATCAAGGTAATCATCGCGGCTGCCGGAATGGCTGCTGCACTGCCGGGAGTAATTGCAGCCAACACCACCCTTCCGGTTATTGGAGTGCCTGTAAAAGGTTCTGTACTCGACGGTGTAGACGCACTCTACTCTATCATCCAGATGCCTCCCGGAATACCTGTGGCTACAGTAGCCATCAACGGTGCCCATGAATGCTGCGATCCTGGCCGTACAGATGCTGGCCCTGAGCGATGCAGAACTGGCTCAAAAAGTTTGCAGCTTACAAGGAAGGTTTGAAAAACAAAATCGTAAAAGCCAACGAAGAGTTGAAAGAAGTCAAATACGCTTATAAGACAAACTAACTGAATGAATTACTTCAACTATTCTCGCCGACAGGCGAACGAGGTATATGTAGGCGCCACTCCTATGGGTGGCGCTTATCCTATCCGTATACAGAGTATGACGAATACCGTCACCATGGATACAGAAGCTTGTGTGGAACAGGCCAAGCGTATCATTGAGGCGGGAGGAGAATACGTACGTCTCACCACACAAGGAGTACGTGAAGCAGAGAACCTGCAACATATCAATGCATCTCTGCGTGCCCAGGGATACCAGACTCCTTTAGTGGCCGATGTACATTTCAATCCGAAAGTAGCCGAGGTAGCGGCCTTGTACGCTGAGAAGGTACGTATCAACCCAGGCAACTATGTAGATGCTGCCCGCACCTTCAAGCAACTGGAGTATACGGATGAAGAGTATGCAAAAGAAATCCAGAAGATACGCGACCGTTTCATCCCCTTCCTGAACATCTGTAAGGAAAATCACACAGCCATCCGCATCGGAGTGAACCACGGTTCGCTGTCCGACCGCATCATGTCGCGCTACGGAGATACTCCGGAAGGCATGGTAGAATCGTGCATGGAGTTCCTGCGCATCTGTGTGGAACAGAATTTCATGAACGTGGTCATCTCTATCAAGGCTTCCAATACGGTCATCATGGTACGCACCGTCCGCCTGCTGGTAGAACAGATGGAAAAAGAAAATATGGCCTTCCCGCTCCACTTAGGAGTGACAGAAGCCGGTGACGGAGAAGACGGCCGTATCAAATCAGCCTTGGGTATCGGTGCCCTGCTGTGCGACGGACTGGGTGACACCATCCGCGTATCACTGAGTGAAGCGCCCGAAGCAGAAATTCCCGTAGCCCGCAAACTGGTAGATTATGTATTGAAACGCGAAGGACATCCCTATATTCCAGCTACCGAAGCTCCGGAATTCAACTACACGCACCCCAGCCGAAGAGAAACCGTAGCCATAGGTAACATCGGAGGCGACCAGCTTCCGGTAGTCATCTCAGCCCGTCTGAACAACGACCTGGAAGTAAGCGAACAGTTCAAGCCCGACTATCTGTACTGTGGCCAACGCTTGCCAGAAAACCGCAGAGCAGACATCGGTTATATTGTGGATGCCTGTGCATGGGAAGGCAGCGAGCACACCTATCCGGCTTTCAACTACCAGCAGTTGATTGAACTGCATCACCATCCAGCCAAAATGAAGTTCCTCTTTACTTCTTATTTAGGACTGAATGAAGAGGTAATGGCTTGCCTGCGTCTGCATCCGGAAGTGGTCATCGTAGCTCAAAGCAACCACTACAACCGCTTAGGTGAGTTCCGTGCATTGGCACATCAGCTGATGAACCAGGGACTGAAAAACCCGCTAGTATTCTTCCAGCTTTATCAGGAAACCGAAACAGAGGATTTGCAAATCAAGTCGGCTGCCGACATGGGTGCCCTGATTATCGACGGTCTGTGCGACGGTATCCTGCTCTACAACCACGGCAACCAAATCAGTAACCTGAAAGTGGACGAAACCGCCTTCGGTATCCTGCAGGCAGGACGTATCCGCACTTCCAAAACCGAATACATCTCTTGCCCGGGCTGCGGACGTACATTGTACGACTTAGAATCAACCATTGCCCGCATCAAGGCTGCTACGGCTCACCTCAAGGGACTGAAAATCGGTATCATGGGCTGTATCGTCAATGGCCCGGGTGAAATGGCCGATGCCGACTATGGCTATGTAGGTGCCGGAAGAGGCAAATCAGTCTGTACAAAAGAAGGAATGTATTGAAAAGAACATTCCGGAAGAACAGGCTGTAGAAAAACTGATTGAGCTGATTAAGGCAAACGGAGATTATAAAGACTGATTCTCTGGCTCAGATATACAAAACCGTCTGCATGGATCTTGATTTTTTCCAAGGCATGCAGACGGTTTTGTTTTATGCAGAATAAGAGTAAAATATGCTATAAAGTACTTATTTTCTTTTGAGTTCCCCTTAAATACACGAAGCCCACGAAAATCATCTCACCAGAGACTTTTTCTTAATATAATTGTCCTTTTATTGCTGTAAAAGTATATGTTTCTGTTTCCAAGTCTAAAACTATCTGAACTGTTATATTTTCTTTTGAAGGATATCCATTGGGGTACCCACCTAAATAATGGGTAGCATTAAAATTAATATTATATGTACATCCTTCATTATAAGTTATTTTGGGATTTCCTATAACTTTATAGTCTGGATATTCTTTCATCTTTTCATAAAATTGTTGTAATACGAAGCAATACTTCGGTTAATTTTAACCGAAAAATTAAAAGTTAAACAATAGAACCGGCAAAAGCTGGTTCGGAAACACTAAAGAGGTCATTGAAATGTTGTCAAAAACGAATGGTTAAGCATGAAGAAATGTGCTGAAAAAAGAGAGCTAA
>ENA-OPYV01000180-OPYV01000180.1-human-gut-metagenome-genome-assembly--contig:-NODE-180-length-20092-cov-3.162384_pt1 | contig 20092 bp, 20 predicted proteins | sample MGYA00242474_ERZ504485 | MGnify/ENA primary metagenome ERZ504485 (study PRJEB26092, sample SAMD00036263) | human gut metagenome | host: Homo sapiens | study: EMG produced TPA metagenomics assembly of...
TGCATTGCCTAATCCAGATGAACAGACACGTCAGAGCCCACGCCGATATGAATATAGTCTTACCGTTAAAAGACCTATATAAACAAAATTATGCCCGAAAGGTACAATTCGTGCTTATAAGGTCTCCACGGGGTTGATATAATCACACCCGGGACATCTACCGTTGCTAAGTTCAAGACTGGATTTTGAATTTGCAAGATTCGGTACGTCTTAAACAGAGCGTTAGTAAACGCCTTAAATATGTAACGGACTATTATTATCCCACCCATGACCCGCTTCATGCAATTTGCTCTTGGCTCGGCGTAGGCGTTTCATTTGTGGTCTTAGAAGAATACATCTTCAATGGTGACATCTGAAACTTTCATAGTCCTAATGCAAATATCGAAAGAATATTCCAAAATACATAAAGAAAGGGAAAGAAAATGGCGATAGTAGCCAAATTTCAAGCATTTTTTAAGATTTAAAACTTCTAAATTTCAAATAAAGGTTCAAAAGGGAATAAAAAAGGAAAAAGAAAAACGAGGGCACTGAAAAAGGTATCCTCTTAAGATTTAATCCCAATCTTTAAAAAGACGAAAGCAGATTGTATTAGCCTTTTATATCGGTTTTTGCAATCTGCTTTTTATATATCTTGATAGGAGTTTTATATTCGGCCTTGTATAGTCAGTAAGGCCATCATATTATACGTGGGTAATTTTTTATAAGTGTTTTTTAGCTTAGTTTCAATATTCTCTTGATATTTGCGGCAAAGATGGTCATAGCACCTTGCATCTGCATACCATCCAGCCCATACGACAGTGCCTTATCATAACCGTATACCTGCTTTAATTCTGCATTCTTTGCCTCAATCTTGTATCTTTTGACGAGCTATATCTTTAAAATTTCTTGTGATTTCTGGAATCCAAGCTGCCTTTTCTGTTCTTCATTCCTGATAGGTATACTATAGGTCTTGCTTTTTAGCCCCCCTCCTTGTAGCATCCTTCTCTTCGTGAACAAGTCTTGCATTTCTCTATATCAAAGAAATAAGTCATGGATTGATTCCATTTCCCATCCTTTTTCCCCTGCCTTGCTTTTCTGATTGCCATATGACCGGCAGGACAAACAAACATGCCTGCATCCTTGTTATAATCAAACTTGTCTTCATCTTTCCTGAGTCCATGACTTATGGCCGGATGTAATTTTGATACCAAAGTAAATCCCTTCTCTTCATCTTCTGCCAGTCTAAGGTTTTCCGATCCGGAGTATGCGGTATCACCAATGACAGTGTTCACTTCCATTCCGTTTTTCTGCTTTGCTCCACAAGCTCTTTCAACTGAGCCCATCGCCCTTTTCGCCAGAAGTAACAGTAGCGGCTGTTATGATACGCTCATCACTCATTGCAATGTGAGTCTTACAGTAAGGGCTTGCGGCGTATATTTCTGCAGGTAAAGTTAGGTATTTCTAACTTAATGCAGCAACTTTTAAAGCACATTATCCAGCCTGCGCGGAGAAAGCAGCGCAGGCACACAAGGAAGAAGGATTGAATGGCGGATTCTCAGATCCATGTCGCGCTGGCGGGTAACCCCAACTGTGGCAAGACCACGCTTTTCAACCTGATCACGGGCGCCAACGGCTACGTTGCAACTGGCCCGGCGTCACGGTTGAGAAAAAGGAGGCCAAGCTCCTAAGCGACAAGAACGTTACCATCACAGACCTCCCTGGCATCTACTCGCTTTCCCCTACAGCCCCGAGGAGCAATGCTCGCGCGATTACCTCATGAGCGGCGAGCCCGATGTCGTCGTCCAGGTGGTCGACGCCACCAACCTCGAGCGCAACCTGTACCTGGCGCTTCAGGTTATCGAGACCGGCCTGCCCGTGGTCGTCGCCCTCAACATGGCCGACTTGGTCGAGAAGAACGGCGACAAGATCGACACGGACAAGCTCTCCAAGAAGCTCGGCTGTCCGGTCATGATGATCTCGGCTCTTAAGAACAAGGGCATCAAGGAGCTGTTCGAGCAGGTCAAGAAGTCCGCTGCTTCCAAGGGCCAGGTGCCGGAGCACAAGTTCGATTCCTCCATCGAGGACGTTCTGGACCACATCGAGAATAACCTGCCTGCGAGCGTTCCCGCCAACAAGCGTCGCTACTACGCCGTTAAGCTGTTTGAGCGCGACGCGGACGCCTGCAAGCTCATCAACCTCACTAAGGAGAAGGCCGCTCGCGTGGAGCAGCTGGTCGCCCAGTGCGAACAGGACTGCGACGACGACGCCGAGTCCATCATCACCGGCGAGCGCTACGGCGTCATTGCCCACATCATTGACGAGTGCCTCACCAAGGCTCCGGCCAAGATGAGCACCTCCGAGAAGATCGACCGTGTGGTTACCAACCGTATCCTGGGCCTGCCGATCTTCGTAGTCATCATGTTCTGCGTGTACTACATCGCCGTTTCCACCTTGGGCGGCACGGTAACCGACTTCACCAACGACCAGCTCTTTGGCACCGACGGTTGGTATGTGCTCGGCCAGGGCCGCGACGCCTACGACGCAGCTGTCGAGGCTGCGGGTGACGCCGCCGACTCGATCGATCCGGCGCAGTACGGCCCCTATGTCCCGGGTATTACCACCGTGGTGCACGACGCCCTTGTGGCGGGTGGTACCGAGGACGGCGGCCTGGTTGATTCGCTGGTCTGCGACGGTATCGTCGGCGGCTTAGGCGCCATCTTCGGCTTCGTTCCGCAGATGTTCCTGCTCTTTGTGATGCTGTCCTTCCTGGAGGACTGCGGCTACATGGCCCGTGTCGCCTTCATCATGGACCGCGTGTTCCGCCGGTTTGGCCTGTCCGGTAAGTCCTTTATCCCCATGCTCGTGTCCTCGGGCTGCGGCGTCCCCGGCGTCATGGCCACCAAGACCATCGAGAACGAGAAGGACCGCCGCATGACGGTCATGACCACCACGTTCATTCCCTGTGGCGCTAAGCTGCCGATCATCGCCCTGCTCATGGGCTCCATCATCGGCGATTCTCCACCACCGCCGCATGGATCAGCCCGCTCTTCTACTTCTTGGGCGTCTTTGCCGTCATCGCCTCGGGCCTCATGCTCAAGAAGACCAAGCTCTTCGCCGGTCGCCCGACGCCGTTCGTTATGGAGCTTCCCGCCTACCACTTCCCGGCGATCCGCTCTTGGGCGCTGCACGTGTGGGAGCGCTGCTGGGCCTTTATCAAGAAGGCCGGCACGGTCATCTTCGCGTCCACCGTCGTCGTTTGGTTCCTCTCCAACTTTGGTAGCTACAACGGTTCCTTTGGCTTCCTGCCCGCGATGGACGGCATCCCCGAGGAGTTCATGGACTACTCTGTGCTTGCCATGCTCGGCAACCTGGTCGCTTGGATCTTCGCCCCGCTCGGCTTTAGCACCTGGCAGGCAACTGCGCTGACTGTCTCTGGCCTTGTCGCTAAGGAGAACGTCGTCGCCACCGCCGGCTCGCTGCTGTCGGTTGCTGACGCCGCCGAGACCGACCCGAGCCTGTGGACCGCGTTTGCCGGCATGTTCCCGACTATGGGCGCCTGCGTTGCCTTCGGCGCTTTCAACCTGCTGTGCGCCCCGTGCTTTGCCGCCATGGGCACTATCCGCAATCAGATGGACTCCGGTAAGTGGACCGCGATTGCCATCGGCTACGAGTGCGCCTTCGCTTGGGTCATCGGCCTGTTCATCAACCAGTTCTACAACCTGCTTGTCCTTGGCCAGTTTGGTATCTGGACGGTTGTGGCCATCGTGCTGCTGGTTGCGATGCTCTTCCAGATCTTCCGTCCCATGCCCAAGCACGCTTGGACCGACGAGGATGAGACCAACACCGCTTCCGCCGCAGTTTCCGCTTAAGTCCGAATAAGGATTAGCCCCTTTCCACGAGCCGGGTGTCCCAGCGACACTCGGGCTTTTTGGTAGGGGAGATGTGGCGTTTCCGCAGATAAAACCGACCAAAATAAACCTGTCCCTTTTGGTAGGTGGAGAATGGGGTAAAGTAAGTGGTGGTTAACTAGAGGAGGCTTGCTATGGCACCTATCGATATTGTTGTACTGGCTGTTGTCGGCATTGCGTTTGTCGCGGTGTGCGTGCGCATCTACCGCAAGGGCACCTGCGCCGACTGCGCTCAAGGTGGCGTTTGCACCGGGCATTGCTCCAACAAAAAGACGTGCGCCGCGCTTAAGGGCGTGGACAAAATCGCCCGAAGACTTGGGCCGTGGTATCAAGTAAGGCCCGGACATCAAAGCGCCCCGCGAGCATTCGTTCGCGGGGCGCTTTGCGCATTTGGACGCGAGCGCGGCGAGTTGAAGAGTATTTTTAGGGTATCGTTAAATCAGTTGCGGTGAAATACGGACTGTTTTGGCTGTCAAAGGCCTTATCTACTCCGTATTCCACCGCAACTTTTTTGTGGGGTGGGCTAGAGACGCTGCATGCGGTACCCGACACCCATGTGCGTCTGAATCATCTTAGGGTGAGAGGGGTCTGCCTCGATCTTCTTGCGCAGGGTGCGCATGAACACGCGCAGGCTCGCCAGATCGCTGTCCCAGCTCGTGCCCCATATCTCGCGGGTGATGAAGGTGTGGGTGAGCACCTTGTCGACGTTTTTCGCCAGAAGGACGAGCAATTTGTACTCGGTTGGGGTGAGCGAGAGCTCGCGTCCGTCTTTCGTCGCGTATCCCGCGGCGTAGTCGATATGCAGCGGACCGTTGTCGAACGTGCTCGCTTCTGTCGACTCACTCGACGCCATCGAGGAGCGCCTCAAATTCGCGCGGACGCGCGCGAGCAACTCATCCACAGAAAAGGGCTTGGTGAGGTAGTCGTCTGCCCCTGCGTCAAGTGCTGCAATCTTGTCGGAATCTTCGGTGCGCGCCGAAATGACGATAATGGGGACTGCCGACCAGCTTCGGATCTTCGTGATGACCTCGATACCGTCAATGTCGGGAAGGCCGAGGTCGAGCATGATGAGGCTAGGGCCGTGCGACACCGCATCCATGATGGCGGCCTGGCCGTTGCAAACCTTGCTCACGACATAGCCGTGGAGGTCAAGCGCGGTCGAAACGAGGTTTTGAACGGTCAGGTCATCTTCGACCAGGAGGATGCGTGGCTTAGCGGCATTATTCATGAATCTCGATCTCCTCGGCGGGCAGGGTAAAACGGAAGACGGCCCCATGGGGGTGGTTGTCGCGAGCTTCGATGACGCCGCCATGCGCCTCCACGATGGAGCGGCAGAGCGACAGCCCAAGGCCGATGCTTCGACGCGAATCCACGGGCCGCATATTGCGTGAGGTGAAGAAGCGCTCAAAGATATGAGGCTTGTCGCAGTCTGCCACACCCGGCCCATCGTCTGCGACGTCCACCACGACGAACGCGCCCTCGCGACGTGCGCTGATGGTGACAGTCGAGTCCTCGGGCGTGTATTTGAAGGCGTTCATGATGAGATTCGTAAGCACCTGCATGATGAGATGGACGTCGATGCGTACCAGCAGGATGTCGTCAGTGTGCTCGATGGTGACAACACGTCCATGCGATGCTTGTGCGACATGGCTGAGGGCGGCCTCGATGACCTCGTCGATAAGCTCGGATGTGAAGTTGAGGCGAATGGTGCCGTCCTCGACGCGTGTGATGGCGAGGAGGTTCTCCACGGTATCGATAAGCCAGAGGGAGTCGTCGTAGATGGCATCGGCGAGATCGCAGCGTTGTTCGAGGCTGAGCTTCTCGTCGCTCTTCCGAAGGATTGCCGCAGATCCGGATATAGCCGTGAGGGGTGTCCTCAAATCATGGCCGATGGAGCGCAAAAGGTTGGCGCGCAGCTGCTCGTTTTTCGCCAAGACCGCAGCCTCTTCGCGCTCTTGCGCCGCCCGGTCACTTTCGAGCGCCAAGGCGCATTCACCTACGATAGATAGGACGATCGAATGCTCGAAGGCTTCGATCTCGCGCCCCTCCAGGGCGATGCCGATGACACCGAATACCTTGTCGCCGGTGCGAACCGCGAGGTAGAGACAGCGCGCCTCAGGCAGGGTCCGCGTGCTTGCGCCCGCGCGCTTGTTGTTGGTGAAGGTCCAGGTTGCAACGGCGCGCTCGTAGTCGGTGAGCAGCGACGCGGATCGGTTTTCGGTGCCAGCGGACTCATAGAGCGCCTTGCCGAGCGTGCCGTGTTCGGCGGGGTAGAAGACCACGTCGAGTTTTAGCAGTTTGACGAGTTGGTTCATGGCGACGCGGGCGCACTCCTCCGCGCTATGGGCTTGCTGTAAGAGCTGGTTCGTTTCGAGGAGTACGCGCGTTTTGAATGCGTTCTCGGCGGAGGTACGGGCATTGTCGGCGATGCGCGCAGTTAACTCGCCGGCGACCATAGCGGTAGCGAACATGATGCCGAACGTGACCAGATAGCTTCGGTCGTAGCTGGCGAGCGAAAACAGAGGCGTTACGAAGCAGAAGTTGTAAAGCACTACAGAGAGCACGCTCGATACGATCGTGCAGATACGCCCCGTCGTGGTGACGGCGGTCAGCAGGGCCGTGAGGATATAGAGGGATATGATGCTGGAATCGGCAAATCCCAGATGGCGGAAAGCCGTGCCGATCGCCGTGGCGACAAGAGAGAGGGCCAGCGTGCGAAGCACGTTTCGGCTGCTGGGCGGCTGCAGGGCGAGCGCATGGCGGCGTCCTTTGGGTCGGGAGGGCGGAGTCGACTGGTCTGGAATGATGTAAATGTCGAGGTTCGGGGCGAATGTTATGAGCTGTTCTACGAGAGATTTGCGGCCAAAGAGGGCCTGACGGACGCTGCTGTGCTCGCCCGTGCGCCCCATGACGATCTTCGAAATACCCGACAGCGCGCGAACTCGGAGATCTGAAACGCGACGTCGTCGCCATAGACGGTTTCCATATGTGCTCCGAGCTGCTCGGCTAGGGCGATATTGTCTGCAAGCTTGGCGCGCTCATCATCGCTCATGGCTTGCGTGCGTGGGCTCTCTACGAACAGGGCGACGAGCTCGCTGCGAAACGCTTTCGCCATGCGTGCGGCGGCACGGACGATGCGGGGATTGGTCGGCGCGGGGGAGACACAGACTAAGATACGCTCCTTGGTGTAGTAGTCACGGTTTCCCAGCACGCGTGCGGCGTCTGTGAGGTGGCCGGTGCGATCGGCGCAGCGGCGCAGCGCGATTTCTCGGAGTGCGGTGAGGTTCTCGACGGTAAAAAAATGCTGTTGCGCTCGCTCGGCTTGTGCGGGACGGTAGACGAGGCCGGCGCGAAGGCGCTCAAGTAGGTCTTCGGGCTCTATGTCGACGAGCTCGACCTGGTCGGCATCATCGAAGATGCGGTCGGGGATTCGTTCGCTCACGACAACGCCGGTGATGGATGCAACCATGTCGTTTAGGCTCTCGATATGCTGAACGTTTACGGTCGTATAGACGTCGATGCCTGCATGTAGAAGTTCCTCGCGTCTTGATAGCGTTTGTCGTGGCGAGACCTCGGCGCATTCGTATGGGCGAGCTCGTCGACAAGGATGAGCTGAGGGGCGCGTTCGATAGCCGCATCTAGATCGAACTCGCTGAGCGCAATGCCGTTGTGCTCGATGAGTTTGCAGGGCACGTTCTCAAGCCCTTGTGCAAGATGGGCAGTTGCCGGACGTCGTGCGGCTCGATGTATCCCGCGACGACGTCGACACCTCGCCGCTTGGCGGCGTGGGCGGCTTGAAGCATCGCATAGGTTTTGCCTGCACCAGCAGCGTAGCCAAAGAAAATCTTGAGGTGTCCCCGGCTGGTTCGAGCGTCATCGGCGACCTCGTCTTTCTCAATTGCCTTGAGGATGAGGTCTGGATTGACGCGAGTGTCCGATGCGTCGCGCTGCATAGCGTAGCCTTTCTGAAACGTTGTCCATGCGTGCATGCGCGGTGAGGACGCCACTGTATGCTCGCGAGGTCGAGTATAGGCGCACTGCAGCCGCAATAGTGCTTTCTACCTGCATCTTTACGGCGTCTTAAGGTCGTGAGCCCCGGCCCTCACGCCTCTTTAATCTCTAGAAGCGTTTACTGTCCCCAGGCGCTTGCGAGAGCAGGCGTCCGAGACATCGGACCGCGCGTGAAAGGGGCGGTAATGGACATCCTCATTCCCATTATCGGAGTCGTCTGCATCGGACTCCTTATCTATTACATCTACATTCTGATGAGGAGTGATTCGTAAACTATGGACGCTGCGATTCAGTACATCTTGTACTTTGCCGTGCTCGTCGTCCTGGCCGTTCCGCTCGGTCGGTTCATGGCCCATATCATGGATGGCGAGCATACGTTCCTGTCGCCTGTGATTGCTCCTGTGGAGCGTGGCGTCTATCGTCTGCTTCGCATCGACGCGGCAGAGCAGATGGGGTGTAGGCGCTATCTGGCAAGCGTGCTGGTCTTTTCGGGGATCGGCCTCGTGGCTCTTGTGGCACTCCAGGTGCTTCAGTCCTTCTTGCCAGGCAATCCCCAGCACCTGCCGGGTGTGCCATGGGACCTGTCGTTCAATACGGCTGCTTCCTTCATAACCAACACCAACTGGCAGTCCTACTCCGGTGAGACCACCCTGTCCTACTTCGTGCAGTTCATGGGCCTCACCGTGCAGAACTTCGTTTCCGCTGGTACCGGTATCGCGGTCATGTTCGCGCTGATCCGCGGCTTCCGTCGGGTCAAGGAGCAGGGTCTGGGTTCCTTCTGGGTCGACCTCACCCGCACCGTCCTGTATGTGCTCATTCCGCTGAACCTCGTGTTTGGCATCTGTCTGGCTGCCGGTGGCGTCATCTCCAACTTCCAGCCGGCTCAGAAGGCTGAGCTCGTAGAGCCCGTCGCTGTCCAGCCTAATGCAGACGGCGGCTGGAGCGTCATCGACGGCGCCCAAATCGAGGGCGACACGGTCAAGGTCGACGGCAAGGTTGTCGAGGGCGCGCGCGTGGTCACCGAGCAGTTCCTGCCCCAGGGTCCCGCGGCTCCTCAGGTCGCCATCAAGCAGTCCGGCACCAACGGCGGCGGCTTCTTCGGCGTGAACTCCGCCCATCCGTATGAGAACCCCAGTGCCTTCACCAACATCATCGAGATGACCAGCCTGCTGCTGATTCCGGCCGCCTGCTGCTTCGCCTTCGGTATCGGCGTCAAGAACACCAAGCAGGGCAAGGCCATCTTTGCCGCCATGTTCATCCTGCTGGTGATCTTCACCGGCATCATCGCCGTCAACGAGCATGCGGGCACCCCGCAGCTGGCCGATGGCGGCGCGGTCAACATCGAGATGACCGACGGCCAGGCCGGCGGCAACATGGAGGGCAAGGAGAGCCGCTTTGGTATCGCCACCTCCTCCACGTGGTCGGCTTACACCACCGCCGCTTCCAACGGCTCGGTTAACTCCATGCACGACTCCTACACCCCGCTGGGCGGTTTTGTCCAGATGCTCCAGATGGCTCTGGGCGAGGTCGTCTTCGGCGGCGTAGGCTGCGGCCTGTACGGCATGATCGGCTTCGCCATCCTCACAGTGTTCATCGCCGGGCTTATGGTCGGCCGCACGCCCGAGTTCCTGGGCAAGAAGATCGAGCCGGGCGAGATGCGCTGGGCAGTTGTCCTGTGCCTGGCAACTCCGTTTGCCATTCTGGTGTGTTCGGCCATCGCCTGCATGGTGCCCGGTCTTGCCGACCAGCTCACCAACGGCGGGGCGCACGGCTTCTCCGAGGTGCTGTATGCCTTCACCTCATGCGGCGGCAACAACGGCTCGGCGTTTGCAGGCATGAACTGCAACATTCCCTGGATCAACGTCATGCTCGGCCTCGAGATGCTGTTCGCCCGCTTCATGCCCATCATCGGTACGCTGGCTATCGCTGGCTCGCTGGCCAAGAAGGGTAAGGTCGCCGAGAGCGCCGGTACCCTGTCTACCACCAACGGCATGTTCGTATTCCTGCTCGTGTTCATCGTTCTGCTGATCGGTGCCCTGAGCTTCTTCCCGGCCCTGGCGCTTGGCCCCGTTGCCGAGTTCTTTCAGATGATTGCGTAAAGGAGGGCGCAGATTTATGGCTATGCAAAAAGACATGATGGGCCGCGCGGTCCGCGACTCGTTTGCCAAGCTGGATCCTCGCGTCCAGATTCAAAACCCGGTCATGTTCCTGGTGTGGCTTTCCGCCGTCATGACCTCCGTCCTGGCCGTCGCTTCCATCTTCGGTGTGCAGGACGCGGGTGTGCCCACCTACTATGTGGTCGCCATCGCGGTCATCCTGTGGCTCACCGACCTGTTCTCGAACTTCGCCGAGGCGCTTGCCGAGGGCCGCGGTAAGGCCCAGGCCGATTCCCTGCGTGCGGCCAAGAAGGATGTCGAGGCCCATCGCATCGAGTCCGTTGAGGACAAGGAGCACTTCATCGTCGTTCCCGGCACCGAGCTCACGCGCGGCGACCTGGTGATCGTACGCGCCGGAGAGCAGATTCCCGGCGACGGCGACGTCATCGAGGGCGCTGCCTCCGTTGACGAGTCCGCCATCACCGGCGAGTCCGCCCCCGTGGTCCGCGAGGCCGGCGGCGACCGCTCTGCCGTTACCGGTGGTACCACGGTGCTGTCCGACTGGATCATCGTCAAGATCTCCAGTGAGCCCGGGCCAGAGCTTTCTGGACAAGATGATCGCGATGGTCGAGGGTGCCGCGCGCAAGAAGACCCCTAACGAGATCGCTCTGGAGATCTTCCTGGTGGCCCTCTCCATCGTCTTTATCCTGGTCACGCTGGCCCTGTATTGTTACTCCTGCTTCTCGGTCGGTCTTAACGACATGGACAACCCCACGGCCGTGACCACGCTCGTGGCGCTGCTCGTGTGCCTGGCTCCCACTACCATCGGCGCCCTTCTGTCCGCCATCGGCATCGCCGGCATGAGCCGTCTGAACGAGGCCAACGTGCTGGCCATGTCCGGCCGCGCCATCGAGGCCGCCGGCGACGTCGACATCCTCATGCTCGACAAGACCGGTACCATCACCCTGGGTAACCGCCAAGCCGCTGAGTTCATCCCGGTCGACGGCGTCGATCCCGCGGAGCTGGCCGATGCCGCTCAGCTTTCCTCGCTGGCCGACGAGACCCCCGAGGGTCGTTCCATCGTCGTGCTCGCCAAGGAGCAGTTCGGTCTGCGCGGTCGCACGCTCGAGGATAAGGGTATGGAGTTCATCCCGTTCACCGCGGCAACGCGTATGTCCGGCGTGAACTACGAGGGCAATGAGATCCGCAAGGGCGCTGCCGATTCCGTGCGCACCTATGTGGAGGCAGCCGGCGGCGTGTTCTCCCAGGAGTGCGACGAGGTCGTCGAGCGCATCGCCAAGCCGGCGGCACCCCGCTGGTCGTGACCAAGAACTGCCGCGTGCTGGGCGTTGTGTACCTCAAGGACATCATCAAGTCCGGCGTTAAGGAGAAGTTCGCCGACCTGCGCAAGATGGGCATCAAGACCATCATGGTGACGGGCGACAATCCGCTCACCGCCGCGGCAATCGCCGCCGAGGCCGGCGTTGACGACTTCCTGGCCGAGGCCACCCCTGAAGGCAAACTCGAGAAGATCCGCGAGTTCCAGCGTGAGGGTCACCTGGTCGCCATGACCGGCGACGGCACCAACGACGCGCCCGCTCTGGCCCAGGCCGACGTCGCCGTGGCCATGAACACGGGCACCCAGGCTGCCAAGGAGGCCGGCAACATGGTCGACCTCGACTCCAGCCCCACCAAGCTCATCGAGGTCGTGCGTATTGGCAAGCAGCTGCTCATGACCCGCGGCTCGCTCACGACCTTCTCGGTGGCCAACGACGTGGCGAAGTACTTCGCTATCATCCCGGCCCTGTTCTCGCCGATCTATTCGGGACTGGGCGCCCTCAACATCCTGGGCCTCACCAACCCGTTGACGGCCGTGCTGTCCGCCATCATCTACACGCGCTGGTCATCGTCGCGCTAATTCCGGCGGCTCTCAAGGGCGTTAAGTACCGCGAGGTCCCGTCCGGACAGCTGCTGACCCACAACCTGCTCGTGTGGGGTCTGGACGGCATCGTTGCCCCGTTCGTATTCATCAAGATTATCGACATGCTGCTGGCCTTGTTCGGCATTGGCATGATGTAGACGGAGGTTTGTATGTTCAAAGGTATCGCATCGCGCGCACTGGGCGTGTTCGCGCTGTTTACCATCGTCTGCGGCCTGGGATACACGCTCGTGGTGACCGGCATCGCTCAGGTTACGTTCCCGTATCAGGCGAACGGTTCGCTCATTACGGTCGACGGCAAGGTTGTGGGTTCCGAGCTCATCGGCCAGAACTTCGATGACGAAGCCCACATGTGGGGTCGTATCCAGAACGTATCAATTGTCGAAGGCGAAGACGGCGAGCTCATGGCGTATGGTGCCCCGTCCAACCTGTCCCCGGCGAGTGAGGAGTATCGGCAGCTTGTGGATGCGCGCGTGAAGAAGATCCGCGCCGCCAACCCCGATGCCGATATGGACGCTGTGCCCGTCGACCTGGTGACGTGTTCGGGGTCCGGCCTCGACCCGGAGATCTCCCCCGATGCCGCCGAGTACCAGGTACCGCGCCTGGCGAAGGCCACGGGCAAGAGCGAAGGCGAGGTGCGCGACATCATCGCCCAGTGCACCAGGGGCCGATTCCTGGGCGTCTTCGGCGAGCCCACGGTCAACGTGCTCAAGGTGAACCTTATGCTGGACGGCGCGCTGTAGGTGAGGGAGTGGCGGATGAGGGCATGACTGACTATCTGAGCCCTCAATTCCACCCCGCCCATCAGTTGCGGTGAAATACGGACTGTTTTGTCTGTCAAAAGCCTCATCTACTCCGTATCCCACCGCAACTTTTTGTGAGGGTCGGGATTGAAGGTGGAGAGTGCGAGCGAGTGCGGATACGGCAGTTACTGCTACGATAGGTAGGTCAGCAACTGCCGCCGAGCGGCTCAAACGAAAGGAAGCCTGCATGGAGTCCTCCTCCTACCCGATGCTCTTTAGCCCGATCAAGGTCGGTACGACCGAGGTCAAGAACCGCGTCTTTATGCCGCCGGTGTCCACCAACCTGGCCGACCACGGCTATGTGACCGACGATCTGGTCGACCATTACCGCGCCCGTGCCAAGGGCGGCGTGGGCCTGATCATCACCGAGGTCGTGACGGTCGAGCCCACCTATACCTATCTGCCGGGTGACATGTGCTGCTACGACGACACGTTTATCCCCGGCTGGGAAAAGCTCGCCGCCGCCGTCCACGAGTATGGCTGCAAGATCATGCCGCAGCTCTTCCACCCCGCCTACATGGCCTTTAACATTCCGGGCACGCCGCGCCTCATCGCCCCGTCCTTTGTGGGCCCGTCCTATGCCCGCGAGGCGCCGCGCCCCATCACGGTCGATGAGATCCACGAGCTCACGCATCAGTTCGGCGACGCGCCGTGCGTATGCAGAAGGCCGGCGTCGATGGCGTTGAGGTCCATGCGGCGCACGCCCATGGCATGCTCGGCGGCTTTTTGACCCCGCTATACAACAAGCGTACCGACGAGTACGGCGGCTCGCTCGACGCCCGCATGCGCTTCTTGCTCGAGGTCATCGCCGAGATTCGCGAACGCTGCGGCAAGGACTTCATCATCGACGTCCGCATCTCGGGTGACGAGTACACCGATGGCGGCCTGACCCTCAACGACATGATCTATGTCTCGCGTCGCCTGGAGAAGGCCGGTGTCGACATGATCCACGTGTCGGGCGGCACCACCATCAAGCGCGGCTCCGCCATTCCCGCCGCCGGTACCCAGCAGGCCTCGCACGCCGCCTGTTCGCGCGAGATCAAGAAGCATGTGAACATTCCCGTCGCCACCGTCGGCCGCATCAACGAGGCCTGGATTGCCGAGGAGCTGATCGAGGACGGCGCTGCCGACATCTGCATGATGGGCCGCGCCAATCTGTGCGATGCCGAGTTCTGCAACAAAGCGGCTGCCGGTAACGCCGACGAGATCCGTCCCTGCATCGGCTGCCTGCGCTGCCTGAACGGCATTATGTTCGGCAAGCGCATCTCCTGCACCGTCAACCCGGACGTGGAGCGCGACGAGGCCGGCTACGAGCCTGCCGCCGAGGCAAAGAACGTGCTCATCGTGGGCGCCGGTCCCGCGGGCATGGAGGCGGCCTATATTGCCGCCAAGCGCGGCCATAACGTGGTGCTCGTGGATAAACAGGACGAGCCGGGCGGCGAGATGCGCATCGCGGCCGTTCCGCCGGCAAAGCAGGAGCTCACGCGTGTGATTAAGTATCAGTACCGTCGCCTGGCTGATGCCGGCGTCACGTGCGTCTTTGGTACCGAGCTTTCGGCCGAGGACATTCAGCGTGACTACGCGGGCTACGAGGTCGTCCTGGCTTATGGCGCCGAGCCCATCGCTCCGGCTTTCATGCAGGGCTTTAAGCAGGTTATGACGGCTGACGACCTGCTGGGCGGCAAGGCTTTCCCGGGCAAGAAGATCGTCATCGTGGGCGGCGGCACCGTCGGCTGCGAGACGGCCGATTACCTGGCCCCGTTGGTCAACGACCTGTCGCCAGCCAATCGCGATGTCACCGTCATCGAGATGACCAAGACGCTCGCCGCTAACGAGGGCGGTGCCGGTCGCGCGGTGCTCATCACGCGCATGCTCTCCAAGGGCGTTCACGTGCTGACCGAGGCCAAGGTGACCGAGATCACCGAGGACACCATCTCGTACGAAAAGGATGGCCAGATCCACACCATCGCCGATGCCGATACGCTGGTGCTTGCCATGGGCTATCGTCCCAATAGCAAGCTTGCCGACGACCTTGCCGCGGCCGGTGTCTCCACCCACGTGCTGGGCGATGCCCAGAAGTGCGGCAACATTCGTGATGCCATCGGTGACGGATACAAGATCGCCTGCGAGCTCTAGCTAACCCCTTGGTGCATGGGGGACGGGTGTCTCTGCGCCTTCCGATAGCAAAACAGCGGCGGCGTTCCGGGTTCGGGATGCCGCCGCTTGCTCTTGCGATCCTGGCGGCGCAAGCAGTCCCTATTTCACCGCAACCGAGCGGACGGAGGATGCGATAGTATAACGTGATGACATTCGGCAAACCGTGGGCTTCATCCGAGGGCTTTATGGAACAACACCAGCATTATCAGAGCTTGCAAGATCAGGCATACAACGCATTGCGCTCCAAGATCATCTATGCCGAGCTCAAGCCTGGCACGCGCCTTTCGGCGATTGGTCTGGAAAAGGAGACGGGAATCGGGCGCACGCCCATTCGCGAGTCCTTTGTGCGCCTGCGTGAGCAGGAGCTAGTGGAAACGCGTCCCAAAAGCGGCACCTATGTCTCAAAAATCAGCATGGAGCGCGCCGAGAACGCCTGTTTCTTGCGTGAGAAACTCGAGAGAAGCGTACTCATTAAATGTTGCTCTGCCGCCACGCCTGAGCAAAAACATCGGCTCGAGCAGATTCTTGCCGAGTCCGAGTCGCTCGACCATAGCGAAACGCGTCGCTTTTTTCGATCTGGACAACCTATTCCACGAGACGTGCTTTGAGATTGCGGCCGCCACATGTTGTGGGATTGGATGAAGAGCGTCAATACGCATTTTGAGCGGTACAACTGGTTGCGTATGGTGTCGCAGGATCTGGATTGGGAGCCGATTCGTCGTCAGCATCGCCGGATTCTCGAGTCCATTAAGAGGGGCGATACCGACACGGCGAGCTATCTGGCAGAGACACACCTGCATCTGATGCCCGAGGAACAGGGCCCGGTTATCGCCTTGCATCCCGACTATTTTGAGCTGCCTAAAGACTCGAATATCTAGCCCATCATCGCATCTGCTCGAGACACAAAAACGATGTTGCTCATCTACAACGTTTTTGCAAGCGAGATTTTTAAAAAAATGCCTAAAATGGCTCAGACTGCCGACAATTGGGAAACGGGGTGCGCTATGGCGCAGATGAGGATTAAGGACATTGCTGCCGAGGCGGGCGTGAGCCCGGCCACGGTCTCGCGCTATCTCAACAACCGCCCTGGGCAGATGACCGAGGAAACCCGTGCTCGCATCGCGGCAGTTATCGAGCGCACCGGCTATCGTCCACGTGCCGCCGCGCGCAATCTGCGCAGCTCGCGTACCAACCTCATCGGCGTGATCTTGGCCGACATTGCTAACCCGTTCTCCAGCGCCATGCTCGAAGGGCTTTCCGCCAGCGCCGCCGCGCGCGGCTGCTCGCTCATGACGGCCATTAGCGGCAACGACCCCGCCAAGGAGGCAGAGTCGCTCACCAGACTTATCGATGCCGGCGTGGACGGCCTGGTCGTCAATACCTGCGGAGGCAACGACAAGGCGATCGCCGAGGCTGCGGGACGCCTGCCCGTCGTGCTGCTCGACCGCGATGTTGCCGACGGCGGTGTCGATCTGGTGACCTCCAACAACCGTGAGCTGGTCGCCGGCCTGGTAGACGCCTTGGCCTCTGCGGGCAGCGAGCGCCTGTGCCTGCTCACCGAGGCAAGCGACGACAGCCCCGTGCGTCGCGAACGCGCCGAGCGTTTGCCGACGAGCTTTCGCGCCGCGGTCTTGCGGGCGAGGTCGTCACCCTGGCCGACGGTGGCGTCGAGGGTGTCAGTCGCCTGGACGAGACCATCCGCGGCTATGCGGGTAAAAAGCTCGGCCTCATTGCCGTCAACGGTCTGGTCTTCCTGCGCCTGACCGAGGCGCTGGCACAGTTGGGACCTTCGTTGCCGGCGGGTCTCAAGATCGCAACGTTTGACGACTATCCCTGGAACCACGTGCTCTTTGGCGGTGTGACCACGGCAGCGCAGGACACTCTTACCATTGCCGAGCGCGTAGTCGAGCGTCTGTCCGAACGCATCGACATCGTTACCACTACGGTGGGCGATGCCGCAAAGCTCGCCCCCAAGCGCATCGAGATCCCCGGCCACATCGAACACCGCGCCTCGACCTTACGCTAGCCGCTCGTTCGCAACGGTCTGCTCGCGCACGTTTTTTGAGCGCTTGATACGCTTTAACCCTGCGGAAACATTTTTCTGCGATAGTATCTGCGATATAGACCAGTCGAAACCCGCCCGAAAGAAAGGGGAGCGACATGAACCAGCAGAACATCGATTACGTACTCCGCTCCGTAGAGCAGCGTGACATCCGCTTTGTGCGTCTGTGGTTTGTCGACATTCTCGGCCGCCTCAAGAACTTTGCCATTAGCCCCGAGGACCTCGAGGTCGCTTTTGAAGAGGGTATCGGCTTTGACGCTCCGCCATCGAGGGTTTTGCCACGCCCGAGGAAGCCGACATGCTGGCGTTTCCCGATGCTTCGACCTTCCAGATTTTGCCGTGGCGTCCGAGCCATAACGGCGTTGCCCGCGTGTTCTGCGATGTATGCACTCCCGATCGCAAGCCGTTTGCCGGCGACCCGCGCGATGCCCTGCGCCGCATGTTCCGCAAGGCCGAGAAGGCTGGCTATCTGCTCAACGTGGGTGCCGAGCTGGAGTATTACTACTTCCCCGACGAGCACACTCCCGAGCCGCTCGACAACGTGGGCTACTTCGATCTTTCGGTGAGCGATGCTGCCCGCGACCTGCGTCGCAACACGGTCCTCACGCTCGAGAAGATGTCCGTGCCCGTGGAGTACACCTTCCACGCCGCCGGTCGCTCGCAGCATGGCATGAGCCTGCGTCACGCCGAGGCCCTGAGCATGTCCGACGCTATCACCACGGCCAAACTCATCATTAAGCAGCAGGCCTACGAGAGCGGTTGCCACGCCTCCTTTATGCCCAAGCCGTTGGCGGGCGAGGACGGCAGCGCCATGTTTTTGCATCAGTCGCTGTTCGACCACGACGGCAACAACGTCTTTTGGGGCGAGGACGACGAGAAGTACCACCTCTCCGAAATCGCCAAGCACTACATGGCCGGCATCTTGGCGCACGCGCGCGAGATCAGCGCCATCACCAACCCCACGGTCAACTCGTACAAGCGCATCACCACGGGTGGCGACTCCGTGCCGCAGTACGCCACGTGGGGCCTGCGCAACCGCGCGAGTATGGTCCGTATCCCGGTCTACAAGCCCGGCAAGCCGCTGTCCACGCGCATCGAGCTGCGCAGTCCCGACCCCATGGCCAACCCGTACCTGGTCAACGCCGTCACGCTGGCGGCTGGTCTGGACGGCATCGAGCGCAAGCTGGAGCTCCCGCCCGAGGCAACGGCCGAGACGCTCAAGCTTACCGACCGTCAGATGGTCGAGGCCGGCTACGCGCCGCTGCCGCGCTCGCTCAAAGAGGCGCTCGACGTGTTTGAGGACTCGCAGTTTATGAAGGATGCCCTCGGCGAGCACATCCACAGCTTCTTCCTCAAAAAGAACGCGACGAGTGGCATAAGTTTGAGTCTACGATCACCGAGTGGGAGATCAAGCACTACCTGGCGAACTCCTAATCGCGCTGGCTTGTTCCAGTACGATTGAGCTCATTTCTTTGGAGGCCGATATGTCCGAAAAGAGTGCCCTGTTCATGGCGCGCACGACGCGCTTCCACGAGTTTGCCCGCAGCTTGACGACTACCCTGGGTGTCGAGGTGAACCTGGCAACCCCCGATTCGCCAACTGCGGCGCACGACTTTGACCTGCTGATTCTCGATTCAGATGGCATCCGCAGCGACCGCATCGATCAGATTGCCAAGTGGCTTGACGATCGTGGTGGCGTCCCCATGTTGGTGATCGTTGACGACGAGGCGCTCGGTACCTTGCGCCTGCCCAATCACGCGCATGCCGACTTTGTATGCCCCACGGCGACACCCAACGAGCTCAAGGCTCGCGCGCAGCGCCTGATGGGCGAGGAGGAGACCGTCACCGCCGACGATGTACTCAATATCGATAACCTCGAGATTAACCTGGCTACCTACCAGGTGACACTCGATAACGAGCCCATCGACCTGACGCTGATGGAGTACTCGCTGCTGAGCTTTTTGGCGACGCACCCCAACCGCGCCTACAGCCGCGAGGTGCTGCTGCACCGCGTGTGGGGCTTTGAGTACTGCGGCGGCACGCGCACCGTCGACGTGCACATTCGACGCATCCGCTCCAAGGTGGGCCCGCAGATCGCGGCGCACATCACCACCGTCCGCGGCGTGGGCTATCTGTTTAAGGACTAGCAAGTAAATAGAGGAATGTGAGGGTACCGGAGATTTCTCCAGTACCCTTTTCTCGTTTAGGGCGAAAAGAAGAACTTTCACCGATTTAAAGTGTGTCAGTAAAAACAATATCAAACGTATAGCACTATCTCACGAATATCATTTAGTTACCGTATCTCCCTACTGCACGGATGGAGGAAGAAATGCGTTATTCGAGAAAGGTGATTGTCGGATTCATAGTATTGCTTGCCGCCCTGATGTCTCCAAGGTTGGTTTTTGGAGACGACGACTTGGTTCGTGTCACACCGCAAATAGCTGTGGAGCAAGCGCAAGCTTTCTTTGATGACGTATCGGATGAGCCGGTGACCGCTTGTGACCCAGTAAAAATGGTGAATTCCGATGGGGAATCAATCGGGTATATCGTTCGCGCGAAGCGGGATGACGTTAACTATGGCTACGTCGTATTTGATTCAGAGCGATCTTGGTGGATCAGCGAATACTGCTTGGCTCCGAACGCCCCTATGCCCATTGAGAATACAAGCGATGAAATAGCCCTTCTCGCATCCCAAGATGACATCGTTGCTTTGAAATTTGACGAGCTGTCTTTTGGTATTGCAGATCTGGATAATAACGTTGTTTTAGATGAGAAGGGATGCCGGTCAACAGCGGTGTTTTCTGTGGGAAATAGCCGCAGCGGATCTCCAGGCAGGTTCGAGGATGTTTTCGTATTGCCCAAAGACCTGTATAAACAAGGATATGTCATTGACGCAAGTAAAACTATTTCAGGGATGATAACGCCTACACAATCAGAGGTTATTAAAGAAACGGGGACCTATGCTTGCGATGTGTCTGCGATGTTTGCGGTAAGCAGCCATTATGTAACGCTAAACCGGCTCAAATTGCCAGACTTATATCATGAGCTTTGGCAGTTATCGGGAACATCCGGCAAACCAAATAAGTCATTCGATCAAGCTACGGGCCTTACTTACCCAAGGAGAGACTCCATCTCCA
>ENA-OPYV01000181-OPYV01000181.1-human-gut-metagenome-genome-assembly--contig:-NODE-181-length-20000-cov-1.913400_pt1 | contig 20000 bp, 29 predicted proteins | sample MGYA00242474_ERZ504485 | MGnify/ENA primary metagenome ERZ504485 (study PRJEB26092, sample SAMD00036263) | human gut metagenome | host: Homo sapiens | study: EMG produced TPA metagenomics assembly of...
CACCGGCGGGCCGAAGGCTGCCAATGTGATCGGCCGGGACGCTGATCTGATCATCGGCGTGGGTCACGCGGTTCTCCGATTTTACCACTTCTTCCAAGTGGCTGTTTAACGAGGACTCGCAAGGTGCTGGGGATCAATATTTGCCCCTTTGACGCGTATAAAATGGATGCCGAGGCCATTGTGGCAGATGCGAAGATGACCTTAGAGGCACTGCTGCCTGCTTTGACCGGGTACAAGACTGCCTATACCGGTGAGATTGCAGCCGCCAAGGCCGAGTGGGAAGCTATTGTAGACGATTACTATACCAAAGAGCTGCCCGGTGGGCTGAACCAAACTTTGGCTCTGGGCATTATCAACGAGTTTATGCCCAACGACGCCATTGCTCTTGGCTCTGCCGGTTCTCTGCCCGGGGATATGCAGCGTCTGTTCCGTCCCAAGGATCGGGGCACCTACCACATGGAGTACGGCTACTCCAATATGGGCTATGAGGTCAACGGCGCTCTGGGCGCTAAGCTGGCTTGCCCGGACAAAGAAGTGTACACCTTCTGCGGGGACGGCTCTTTCCTGATGGGTCACAGCGAGTTGTATACCGCTTTGCAAGAGGGATTGAAGATCAATGTGTGCCTGTTTGACAATATGGGTTGGGGCTGCATTGAGAATTTGCAAAACAATCAGGGCACCGATACCTTTGGCACCGTGTTCCGCGCCCGCAACCCTAAGACGGGTATGCTGGACGGGGCGGAGATCGCTGTGGACTTTGCCAAGATCGCAGAGGGCTACGGTGCAAAGGGCTACACCTGCCGCACCTCGGAGGAGCTGCGCGCCGCACTGGCAGACGCAGCTACCCAGGACCGGGCGTGCCTGTTTGACATTAAGGTGCTGCCCAAGACCATGACCCCCCGGCTTTGAGAGCTGGTGGCGCGTGGGCGTGGCGGAGGTGTCGAAGAGCGAGACCGTGGCCGCCGCCTATGCGGATATGCAGGCGAATATCGCCAAGACTTTTGATTATTAAGGAGCACAGCCTATGCTAAACCCGGATAAAGTAAAATTGGCCATTGCCCCCATCGGCTGGACCAATGACGATATGCCCGACCTGGGCGCAGAAAACACCTTTGAGCAGTGCATCAGCGAGATGGCGTTGGCCGGTTTCTCCGGCTCGGAGATCGGCAACAAATACCCGTCCGATCCGGCGGTGCTCAAGCCGTATTTGGACATTCGCGGGCTGCAAATTTGCAACGCCTGGTTCTCGTCTTACCTGACTTCCAAGCCTTATGAGGAGACCATTGCCGCCTTTAAGCAGCACTGCGACAAGCTGCACGCCTTGGGTGCCAAGGTGATCGGTGCTTCCGAGCAGGGCAATTCCATTCAAGGTTGCCTGGACAAATCCATTTTGGACGAAAAGCCGGTGTACACCGAGGCACAGTGGCAAACGGTGGCTCGGGGCTTAACGAGATGGCGCTTACGCCCGCTCCAAGGGCATGTACTTTACCGTGCATCACCACATGGGTACCGGCGTGCAGACGGCGGAGGAGATCGACCGCTTGATGGAATTGACGGATCCGGAACTGGTGTTCCTGCTGTTTGACAGCGGTCACCTGACCTTTGCCGGGATCGACCCGGTACCGGTACTGGAGAAGTACGCCCGTCGGGTCAAGCATGTGCACCTGAAGGATGTGCGCCTGGATGTGTACAATAACCGGGTGGTGCCGGAGCACATGAGCTTTTTGGATGCCGTGCGTGCCGGTGTGTTTACCGTGCCCGGCGACGGCGATGTGGACTTTAAGCCCATCTTTGATATTTTGGACCGTACCGGCTACGAGGGCTGGGTGGTGGTCGAGGCCGAGCAGGACCCGGCCAAGGCCAATCCTTTTGCCTATGCGGTCAAGGCCCGCAAGTACATTAAAGAGGTTGCCGGTCTGTAAAATAACGACAATGGGGAGTGGTTCATCGCCACCCCCCCCCCCTATTTTGTCTATTATCTTTTTCCGTTGTGGATTTTATTGCTTTTCGCAGTGAAATTTGATATAGTTAAGTTAAAGTTAGGGAAAGAATTTTGAAAGGAGTTCTTCTTATGAAAAGATTTTATCCACCACCTTGGCCCTGCTGTTGGTGCTTACCACCGTGTTCAGCGTCAGCCTGTCCGCCCAGGCGGCTACGGCTACCGACCAAGTTTATGAGCTGCATTATGGCGACAAGTTGACTGTGACTTTTCAGCCCGGCGAAGATCATCGGCTGATGTTCGCAACCATGACCGCTACGGAGACAAAATTCTATGAATTCCGTATGACCAACTGCGTTGACGGTGGAATTTTGATTGCAGACAATCCGAATTATAAAAACGGCTATGAGCAGGACAAGGAGAGCGGTACGGCTGTATTGGGCGCATATATGGAAAAAGGCAAGACCTACTATTTGGCCTTTATGAGCTGCCCGGTCAAGGATACGGACTGCGTGATCACCGTGAAGGATCATACCCATAGCTATAAGTATTACCTGAAAAAGGCCACGACGAAGGCCAACGGTTATGAAGCAACCGGCTGCATTGCTTGCGGCTACTTAAAAGCCGGTACCAAGGAGACCGTTCTTTATGCGGCAAAGAGCATGACCTTGTCTGCTACCTCTTATACCTATGACGGAAAGGTAAAAAAACCTACGGTAACAGTAAAAGACAGCAAAGGCAAGAAAATCAGTGCATCGAATTACAACATTTCTTATTCCGGCGGTCGTAAGAATGTGGGGCAGTATACAGTGACCGTGAAGTTTAAGAACCGATACAGCGGCTCTATGCGCAAGACCTTTACCATCAAGCCCAAGGGCACCGGCGTGTCTAAAGTGAAAGCTGCCAAGAAAGGCTTTAAGGTCACTTGGAAAAAGCAGGCTACCCAAACCTCCGGGTATCAGGTGCAGTACAGTACCAGCAGCAAGTTTAAGAAAGCCAAGACGGTGACGATCAGCAAGAATAAGACGACTTCTAAGAGTGTCGGTAAGCTGTCCGCTAAGAAGAAGTATTATGTGCGGGTGCGCACCTACAAGACCGTGAAAGTAAACGGCAAAAATGTAAAACTCTATTCCGGGTGGAGTAAGGCCAAGAGCGTGACCACCAAGAAATAAGTTTTGTTTCGGTTCTCAATACCCGTAGGGGCGGCAACCTGCCGCCCGCGGGCCGAAGAGGGCAGCGGCCCTACCGGTTCTTTTCTGTATTGCAAACAAAAAAGGCACCCCATCTCATTAGGAGATGGGGTGCCTTCCTATTATTTTTCACAGTAATAAAATGCCTACAGTTGGTGTACACTATGGGAAAAGTTAATTATTTACTTCTAGATATGTCTGTTTTGCCGGAAGTTTATGTAAAAGTGATTGAGGCAAATGGCTATTTGCAGTCGGGAGGGGCGGCAAACGCATTGCAGGCTGTAAAGATGGCAGGAATATCTTGCTCTAGTCAACAACCCTTCCGAGAAGGCTTTATCGTTTAGTTGATTCGCAAGCTTCATTAATTCAAATCACTCAAGTATTTTTCAGTTGCTTTCTTACCGGCGATAAAGCCCTTTAGGATAAAGCCGTGGTCGCCGTGAACCTCAATCAATTCGCAATTCTCATATCTCTCATTCGCTTTTCTTGAATATTCAATCTTAACGAGCTTGTCCTCAATTCCGTGAATAATCAAAACAGGCTTTTTGAAGGTGCAAATCTGCTCATAAGGGTCAAGAGTTCTTGCATCCTCAACATACTTTTTGCCGAGCTTGACAAAAACACCGTGAAAGCTGTCAGGCACATTGTTTGGATCGATCTTTGTTCCGATTACACATCCGCGTCTTGAATCATCGGGAATACAAAGGGCGGGATAATACATAATCAGCCTCTCGATTTCGTCCTCTTTTTCGGCCGCTACTAACGAGCATACAAGTCCACCCTGACTGCAACCGCAAAGGGTTATGTGATTGTTGTCAACAAAATCAAGAGTTTTGGCATATTCAAGCACATCAAAAAAGATTTTTCTTTTTGAGTCTGTACGCTCATATTTACACTTTTGCCACCGGAAATTCCACTGCCGGACATACAAAAATCAAACATAATTACGGCATATCCTGAATCTGTAAATGCCTTTGCATAAGGCGAGGTAATCAGCATATTGCTTGCAAAGCCATGGCATAAAATGACCGTCTTTTTAGGGGTTTTTGCATCACAGTTAAGCATGATTCCTCTTAATGTATTTCCTGCACTTATAATCTTGAATGGTTTATTTTTCATATACTTCATCCTTTCGTAGTTTCAATCAATAATTATAGTAAGCTGTTTAGCAATGCTTCGCAACCGGCATAAATGTCCTTGTAGCACCTGTCAAAATCACGGGTATACCATGGGTCCGAAACATCAGCGTTACTGCCGGTGTATTCCATCAGCTTATGGATTTTGCCCTGCTTATCTCCGCCGAGAATACGAGTCATATTGCGAATGTTGGCACTGTCCATACCGATGAACAAATCGTATTTATCGTAGTCGCTTGCTTTAAGCTGAACGGCTCTTTTACCGCTTGAGTCAATGCCGTGACCTTCAAGAACAGCCTTTGCAGGCGGATAAACAGGATTGCCGATTCCATTCCATATTTCTTCTGTACTGGTAGCAGAGGAGGCAATTACAAAATCTTTTTCCAAGCCTCTGCGCTTAACCATATCTATTAACACAAATTCAGCCATCGGCGAACGGCAAATATTGCGTGGCATACAAACATAATCTGAATCATAATTATATGATATTTTTATTCGTGTGTTGTTGTCAATAAAAAAGATTCAAGCCGAGAGCAGTTGAATCGCTCTCGGCTTCGTTTTGTTATTGCATTATTCTCGGTTGGCGTCAAAATCTAATTCTGTATGCGTGGCGCAGGCGCGCTTGAGCGCATCAAAACTCTCGGCGCTGATTACATGCTCAATGCGGCAGGCGTCCTCCACAGCGGTCTTTGGGTCCACCCCCAGGCCGGTAAGCCAGCGGGAAAGAAAGGTGTGGCGCTCATACATACGCTGGGCAATTTCCTCCCCCGGGGGCAGCAGCGTGATGTGGCCGTTGTCGTCCATCTCAATATAGCCGTTCTCCCGCAGGTTCTTCATGGCAATGCTCACGCTGGGCTTGGAAAAATCCAACTCATTGGCAATATCGATGGAACGCACGTCCGTGCCTCGCTGGCTGAGCATTAAAATCGTCTCTAAATAGTTTTCTGCGGATTCTTGAATTTTCATAAAATCACCGTTATTTTTTGTGTAATTTGTTTAGACGAATTGAACATATTATACAACATTCTGTGCAAATCTGCAAGAGTGGATTTCCCTTCCCAAAAAATAGGCGGAAAGGCTTGACAAATAAGTTAGCCGGTGCTAACATATAGACGGTTAGAAAGAGCTAACCTCGGCAGCTTGCCGGGGAGAAAAAGAGGATTTAGTATTATGATGCCTTTAACTTTAGCAGATACCGGCGCGACCTACACCATCTTAAAGGTAGGCGGCAAGCCGGAGGTGCGTGCCCATCTGACGACCTGGGCTTTGTGGCCGGGGGCGATGTGCAGGTGATTACGGATATGATGGGCAACCTGATCGTCAATGTGAAGGAGACCCGTGTGGCCATCAGCAAAGAAATGGCCGCCAAGATCATGGTATAAGGAGCAGAGCCATCTGCTTTGTATATAATTTTTCGTATAGGTGAGGAGGAAACAGCAATGAAAACACTCAGAGATGTTCCGGTAGGCGGCAACGCCAAAGTGGTTAAGCTCCACGGTGAGGGCGCAGTGAAGCGCCGCATCATGGATATGGGCGTCACCAAGGGCGTGGATGTGCATGTGCGCAAAGTCGCTCCCCTGGGCGATCCCATTGAGGTAAGTGTGCGCGGCTACGAGCTCTCCATTCGCAAGGCGGATGCAGAGATGATTGAGGTGGAATAAGAGGGCGACAGCCTTTTTATTTAGCCCAATGCGTTAGTCAACACTAATTAGTTATAACTAATTGTTAAGCACAGAAAGGAATGTGACGATGAAAATAACAATCGCACTTGCCGGTAACCCGAACTGCGGCAAGACCACACTGTTTAATGCGCTGACCGGTTCCAACCAGTTCGTAGGTAACTGGCCCGGCGTAACGGTGGAGAAAAAAGAAGGCAAATTGAAGAAGCACAACGATGTTGTGATTACCGACCTGCCGGGTATTTATTCCCTGTCTCCGTACACCTTGGAGGAAGTGGTTGCCCGTGACTACCTGATCGGTGAGCGCCCCAATGCCATTTTGAACATCATCGATGGTACCAACCTGGAGCGTAACCTGTACCTGACCACCCAACTGGTGGAACTTGGTATCCCGGTGGTAGTTGCCATCAACATGATGGATGTGGTCAAGAAGAACGGCGACAAGATCAACACCCAGGAGCTGTCCCGGGAGTTGGGCTGCCCGGTGGTAGAGATCTCCGCGCTGAAAGGCACCGGCATTCAAGAGGCTGCCGAAGCTGCGGTACAGGCTGCGCAGAACGGTCACACCGTTCCCCAGCACACCTTTACCGGCGTGGTAGAGCACGCGCTGGCTCATATTGAAGAGGCTGCCGTACATAATTTGCCGGAGGAGCAGCAGCGCTGGTACGCCATCAAGATCTTTGAGCGGGACGACAAGGTGCTGGCTAAGATGAATTTGGACGCCCGGGTGGCTGCTCATATTGAAGAGGACATTAAGGCTGCCGAGGAAGAACTGGACGACGATGCGGAGAGCATCATCACCAATGAGCGTTATGTGTATATCGCCTCCATCATCAAGGGCTGCTACAAGAAAAAGCAGGTCGGTAAGCTGTCCACCTCTGATAAGATCGATAAGATTGTGACGAACCGTTGGCTGGGCTTGCCCATCTTTGCGGTGGTCATGTTCCTGGTGTATTATATCTCCATGGTCACCGTGGGCTCCTCCGCAACGGATTGGGCCAACGACGGCGTGTTTGGCGACGGCTGGCACCTGTTTTGGACTCGGCGACCAGCCAGGCTGCGGACGCTGAGGAGACCTATGGCGACACAGACGATATTCTGGCCGGCTTTATTGACGCCTACGGCACAGAAGATATGGCAGATGCCATTGATACAGAGAACGAGAATTACAGCGACGCCAATGCAAAGGCTGCTTTGGATCAGCTGGTTGCCGCTACCCCTGCGGATGCAAGCGTGACCTACACCACCGAGGATGAGGAAACGCTGGAGAAAACGGACCACACCGGCACCAAAAAAGCTGCCCTGGAAGAGGCCGTTGCCAACTATGAGAACACCGATTATAAAGAGGGCTATGGTGCGCCGGACGCTGCTGAATACGGCGTTTGGGTGCCCGGTATCCCGGTTCTGCTGGGTAACCTGCTGGAGAAGGCCAATTCTCCCGAATGGCTGTCCGGTTTGCTGCTGGACGGTATTGTCGCCGGTGTTGGCGCCGTGCTGGGCTTTGTGCCTCAAATGCTGGTGCTGTTCTTCCTGCTGGCGATCCTGGAAGGCTGCGGTTATATGAGCCGTATCGCTTTCGTACTGGACCGTATCTTCCGGAAGTTCGGTTTGTCCGGTAAGTCCTTTATCCCCATGCTGATCGGTACCGGTTGCGGTATCCCCGGCGTTATGGCGTCCCGTACCATTGAGAATGAGCGCGATCGCCGTATGACCATTATGACCACCACCTTTATCCCCTGCGGTGCAAAGGTGCCCTTTATCGCCATGATCGCAGGCGCCATCTTCGGCGGCTCTGCTATCGTATCCACCTCCGCTTACTTCATTGGTATGGCCGCCATTATTATGTCCGGCATTATGCTGAAGAAAACCAAAATGTTCTCCGGCGATCCGGCGCCTTCGTTATGGAGCTGCCGGCTTACCATGTGCCCACCTTGGGCAATGTGCTTCGCTCCACTTGGGAGCGCGGCTGGTCCTTCATCAAGAAGGCCGGTACCATCATCACCCTGTCCACCATCTTTGTATGGTTCACCACTTACTTCGGTGTGGTTGACGGCCAGTTCCGTATGCTGTCTGAGGAAGAGATTAACTTCTCCATCCTGGCTGCCATCGGCGGCGCTATCAAGTGGATCTTTGCTCCCCTTGGCTGGGGCAATTGGCAGGCCGTTGTAGCCTCCATTACCGGCCTGGTGGCAAAGGAGAACATCGTAGGTACTTTGGGTATCCTGTACGGTGGCGGCGGTTCCGATGTGTACACTGCCATTGCTGACGCATTCAACGGCGTTCAAGGCTATTCCTTCCTGATCTTCAACCTGCTGTGCGCACCTTGCTTTGCAGCCATCGGTGCCATCCGCAGAGAGATGAACAATGCCAAGTGGACTTGGTTTGCCATCGGTTACCAGTGCGGCTTCGCTTATGTGATTGCTCTGATTGTAAACCAGATCGGTGCTATGTTCATGGGCAACGGCAACATTTTCGGCCTGATCGTTGCGATCCTGCTGATTGCCGCTATCGTGTATATGCTGTTCCGTAAGAACAAGTATGACGATAACACCTTGACCGTGACCGCAAAGAAAGCGAAGAGCAAGGCAACCAAATAATAAAACAAGAAGGTGTGTTTATGCTTGCCTTTCTGAAAGCGAATTATTTAACCATTCTGATCATTCTTGTGCTGGTGGCTATTGTAGTGGGGATCATCTGCTCCATTGTGAAAGACAAAAAAGCCGGGCGCAACACCTGCGGCGCCAACTGCGCCCATTGTGCCAACGCCGGCTGCTGCCACCAGCAGCCTAAGAAGAAAAAGAGATAGGAGGTATGCTTTATGACAAGAACCGTTGTTGGCATTGACGGCATGGCTTGCAGTATGTGCGAAAGCCATGTAAACGATACCGTGCGCCGCAACTTTCATGTAAAGAGCGTAAAGGCCTCCCATAAGAAGAAACAGGCTGAGATCATTTCGGCAGAGCCTTTAGATGAGGCGGCCCTGCGTAAGGCCATCGGCGACACCGGCTACACGGTGACGGATGTGCACACGGAGCCGTACAAGAAAAAAGGGTCTGTTTGGTCACTAAGCCTCCCTACGCAAATAAATCCCCTGTGGATTTTGTTTGACCCGCAGTGGAAGCCTACAATACACAGCAGGCGGGCAAAAACCGCCTGCACGGATAACACCCTCCCTGTACTTCTCCTTCCGGCTCCCTGCGGTAACGCTCTTTTTCCCGTGCCCTTTGGGCGCAAAAGAGTCTTCTCCTTTCTCGCAGACTTACCATTGTCTGCCACCCCGTGCTCTAATCGAGCGCGGTCCAAGCGGCGCAGTTTCTGCGCCGCTTGTTTTATGTGCCTTTTCTTATTATGGCAAAGGAGGCACCTGTGCGGCAAAAGACAGCAAAGCAGTCGCTCAATGCCATAAAGAAAAACCGACGGTGTCCCTTATGGACGCCGTCGGTTCCTGTTCCTATTGCAAATTATTTCTTTTTCTTAAAGGGATTGGACAGTGGCTTTTTCGGCTGGTCAGCGGCACGCAGCGTCGCTTCTGCTGCGGCCCGTTCCCCGTGCCGGCGGGTTGTACAGATGAATACGCCCGGTGTCGTTAAAGGCCTTAACGGTCATCACCGCCAACGGTACTAAGAACATACCGATAAATCCAAAGATCTTCAGACCAAAGTACAGACCCATTAGGGTCACCAGCGGGTTGACTCCCAAGGTCTGACCCACGATCTTTGGCTCAATGTATTGGCGGATCACGGTGATCACCACATAAAGCACCAGCAGCCCGATGCCCTGCTTGGTGTTGCCGACCAGCAGGCTAATCAGTGCCCATGGAATGAGAATGCCGCCGGAGCCTGCCACCGGCAAAATGTCAAAGATGGCAATGCCTATGGCAATTACCACCGCATAGGCATTGTGCATAATGCCTATGGTGTTCATAACGGTAAAGCCCAAAAACAGCTCGCAGAAGGTAATAAACATGATCAGCGCGTAGGCCCGCAGCATTTTGACAATGGTCTTGGAGAACAGCTGCTTGGTCTCGCTCAGCAGGTTTTTATGCTTTGCCGGCAGCTGCAACTTGATAAAGTGTACCACCTTATCATAGTCCTTGGTAAACAGGATCCAGGCGATAATGCCGATGACGACGGCCAAAAGGGCAGAGGGTAGGCTCTTGACCACACTGACCACGCCGCTGACGCCGTTGGAGATCCCGGATTTGACTGTTTCCAAATCCAGTCCGATCTTGCTCAAATCAAAATCCTGAATCAGGTTGTTAAAGAAATCCGTAACCGAAGTGGAGACAGAGGCGTAAATGCCGTCCGGTAAAAACTGCAAAAAGTGAAGCACATTCTTTTGCAAGGTGGTCAAAAAGCCGGGCAGATCGTTCATTTGGTCTCCCACATAGGAGATGAAACTGCCGATCTCCTGAAACAGCTTTTGAATCAGCAGACCCACCGGAACCAGGATAATGAGAATGGTAAAGAGAACCAAAAGCACGCTCCACAGGCCGTGGCACTTGTGGTGTGTCTTTTTTGTCCAGCCAGCGCAGGGGGCGCTGATTGATTACCGCAAAAAGAAAGGTGAGTAAAAAGGGAGCCGCCACCCAAAAGCAGTAGCGGAAAAACAGAAACAGCAGTCCGAAGATCACTGCTGCATAGGCCAGATTGATCAGCGCGTCGCGTCGCTTTGCTACTTTTTCGTTCATAAAGCCGTCCTTATATATTATTATAAACAATACCCATTACTAAGCATTTTATAGTATTTTGCCCTTTCTTGCAAGGGATTTTTGTAAATATTGCAAAAATCTGAATTTAGGTCTTGATTATGGGCGGAAATCGTGCTACTATATTCAAAAATGTTTTTTGACAAGCGTACATTTGTGCACGGGTGGTGAACACATCAAATGAGTAAAGCAGGTTATGTGCTGGTGGCGCCGGGATCTTGCCGGAGGTTACCGCAAGGTTTTAACGGCCAAAAAGTACCTGGCTACCGGCAAGGCGGCTTCCGTCAAGGAGGCGGCGCAGCTGGCAGGGATTTCTCGCAGCGCATACTATAAATACAAGGATGCCATCTTTGAGTACGGTACCTCTGCGTCAGATGAGGTGGCCACCGTCAAGGCCCGGTTGCAGGACAGCGCCGGCGTGCTCTCCGGCTTTATCGGCGCCATCTCTCGGGTGGGGGGCAATGTGCTCTCCGTGAACCAGAGCCTGCCCCAGGACGGGGCGGCGGATGTGACCGTGACCGTGCGCATTGCCGATCTGTCTGTGGAGCCTGCCCGTTTACCGGCGCTTTTGGAGCAGTTTGGACGGTGTTGTTGGCGCCGCATTTATTCAGTAAATTTATAAGATTGCTGCCCGGCAGCAAAATTTTCTCTTTCAGGAGGTTCAAATGAAAGTAGCAGTTATGGGGTACGGAACCGTCGGTTCCGGCGTGTGTGAAGTGATTGAAACCCACCAGGACACCTTAGCCAAGCGCACCGGCGGTAAGGCGCTGGAGCTGGTGCGGATCCTGGATTTGCGGGAGTTCCCCGGCGCAAGCACGAGGCGCTCTTTACCAAGGATTTAACGATATTCTGAATGATCCGGAGATCCAGATCGTGGCAGAGACCATGGGCGGGGTGAACCCGGCTTTTGACTTTACCATGAAGCTGCTCGCCAGCGGCAAGAGCGTGGTCACCTCCAACAAGGAGCTGGTGGCGCAAAAGGGACCGGAGCTGCTGGCCTGTGCCAAAGCCCACAATGTAAATTATCTGATTGAGGCGTCCGTGGGCGGCGGTATCCCCATTATTCGTCCCATGGCCCAGTGCCTGGCGGCTAATCATATTGAGGGCATTGCCGGCATTCTCAATGGCACCACCAACTTTATTTTGACCCAGATGATCGAGGAGGATATGTCCTTTGCGGATGCACTGGCGCTGGCCCAGGCCAACGGTTTTGCAGAGAAGGACCCCACCGCCGATGTGGAGGGCCATGACGCCTGCCGCAAGGTGTGCATTTTGGCTTCCCTTGCCTTTGGCAAGCATGTGTATCCCTCTCAGGTGGAGACGGAAGGTATCTCCAAGATCACCCTGGAAGATGTGGCCTATGTGGCCTCTGCCGGCGGCGTGATTAAGCTGCTGGGTCAGATCAAGGATCTGGGAGGCGGTAAGATCGCTGCCTTTGTTGGCCCGGCTGTGGTGTATAACGGCTCTCAGCTGGCTTCCGTTAAGGGCGTGTTCAACGCTGTTTTGGTGCGGGGTGACGCCGTGGGCGATGTATGCTTCTACGGACAGGGCGCCGGTAAGCTGCCCACCGCTTCTGCCGTGGTGGCAGATATGGCAGATTGTGCCGCACATACCGAGCAGCGCCGTATCTTTGGCTGGGGCGCGGTGAGGAGGACTATGTGGTGGACTACAAAACCGCCATCAAAATGCCCTTCTATGTACGGGTGCAGGGCGATGAGACCCACATTAAGCAGGCTTTTGATAATGTAAAGTTCCTCTCTCGCAGAGGGCAGCCTGCTGACGAAAAAAGCCTTTATCACCGACGAGATGACAGAGGAGGAGCTGGAGCGCCGCCTGGCCGGGTTCCCGGTCGAGGCTGTTATCAAGGTGGCAAGTTACTAATTCGGAGGATAGATAGACTATGGGACTGATTGTACAGAAGTTCGGCGGCTCCTCAGTAGCCAATGCCGAGCGTGTAAACAATGTGGCACGCATCGTGACGGACACTTATAAGGCCGGCAATGATGTGGTTGTCGTGGTGTCCGCGCAGGGCGATACCACCGATGATTTGATTGAAAAGGCCAAAGAGATCAACCCCACGCAGCAGCCAGAGAAATGGATCAGCTGCTGACCGCCGGGGAGCAGATCTCCATTTCGCTGCTGGCCATGGCCATTGAGCGTATGGGCTTTCCGGTGATCAGCCTGCTGGGCTGGCAGGCCGGATTTAACACCAACGCGGTGTACGGCGCGGCGCGGATCAAGAACATTAAGCCCAACCGCTTGCAGGCGGAGCTGGCTAAGCGCAATATTGTGGTGGTAGCCGGATTCCAAGGATTGAACCGTTATGATGACCTAACCACATTGCGCGGCGGGTCCGATACCTCTGCGGTGGCTATCGCTGCTGCACTGAATGCAGACAAGTGCAGATCTTTACCGATGTGGAGGGCGTATACACTGCCGATCCCCGCAAGGTGGAGAATGCGCAGAAGCTGAAAGAAATCACTTATGACGAAATGCTGGAGCTGGCCACCTTGGGTGCACAGGTGCTCAACAACCGCTCCGTAGAGATGGCAAAGAAGTACGGCGTGGAGCTGGAGGTGCTCTCCTCGCTGAATCCCATTCCCGGCACCATTGTTAAGGAGGTAGCAAAAATGGAAAAAATGCTCATTCGCGGCGTAACCAAGGATAAAGATGTGGCCCGTATCTCTGTGATCGGCCTGAAGGACACCCCCGGTGTTGCCTTTAAGATTTTCTCCAAGCTGAGCCAGCGCAATATCAATGTGGATATTATTTTGCAGTCTGTCGGCCGTGACGGCACCAAGGACATTACTTTTACCGTCAGCAAGGATAACGGCCCCCTGGCGGTGGAGATCCTGAATGACGAAGTGGGCGGTTTCCAGGATGTGGTGTGCGATACCCAGGTGGCCAAGGTTTCCATTGTAGGCGCCGGTATGGAGTCTCACCCGGGCACGGCTTCCAAGATGTTTGAGGCTCTGTATGAGCGGGACATCAATATTCAGATGATCTCCACTTCTGAGATCAAGATCTCCGTTTTGGTTGCCGAGGAGGACGCCGACAAAGCGGTTTCTGCCGTGCACGCTAAGTTCATTCCCAACGACTGATTTTTGTGCAAAACAGCAAAAAGCAAAACGCGCGTATCTGTTGCAGATGCGCGCGTGTGGCTTTTAGCTTATTTTTCTTTGTAGTACAGGCCGTATTGCAGTGCGCCGCCTTTGTAAGCGCCCAGGGTGTGCAGGGCGTTTTTCAAAAGGGTCTTGGCGTGAGCCTTGGGGTACAGGGAAAAGACGGTTTTGTCCGGGTTTTTGCCTGCCTCCAGAGCGGCAAAAAGGCGTCTCGCCCGGTGCCCGGGGTAGGCGGGGTGTGGCAGGTGGTTGGTTCTCTGCCGGCAGCCGCTCTGTCGCCGGTGCGTGTGCAGCGAGGCGCTTTCCATCAGCTGGCGGCCTTTTTCGCTTTGGCATAGCAGCAGCGACACGCCCCGGCGACGCTCCGTTTCCGGCAGGTCGGACTGCCAGGCGTCACCCAGGGTCAAGTCTGCCACTCGCTGAATAGTAGCGAATGGGCAGTGCAGGCAGCCGTCGCTTTGGCTGATGGTGTTCAAAAAGGCAGTGGTATAGCCGTCGTTCCCGGTGGGGGAAAGGGCTTTGTACCCGGCGAGCGGAGCCGCGCCCTTTTGGCGAAAGCGCAGATCCGCAAGTGTCGCCGGGTCAATGCCGTGACTGTTCAAATATTGCGCCGCACGGCGGGCATGGGTGTGCCGTGGCAGATTAGGTCAACGGTGTACAATTGCTTACCCAGTGCCGGACCAATAAAGTTCTTGGCAGCAGCCACTTGGCAAGGCAGGGCGATCAGCAGCACGGAGCGGCCGTCGGTCAGTCGTTGCCTTAAGGGGTGATACAGGTCTGCTGCCCGGCTTTTTACATATTTGGACCCGGCAAAGGCTGCCAATTCTTCCGTGGTCTCCGCAAAGGCAAATGTGCATTCACCGCTTTGAAATCGGCAGCTGCAAACCACGCCGCCGGTTTGGATAAAGGCCGCGGCAATGGCACTTGCCACGCCACCGGAGGCCCCTTGCAGACGCAGGTGCTCCGCCGTGCACCAGCCTTGATATATGGCGATGGGTTCGCTTTTTTTGCGGGGTGTGCAGGACCGGACACACCCCGGGTACAGCGCCGCAGCTTACGCATTTAGCACCGTCAATTCTTGCTTCGCTGCCCCGTAGCCGATCTGTTAAGGCAATGGCGCCCCGGGTGCACACGGCGGTGCAGGCGCCGCAGTAGGTGCACTGCGCCGGTGGACAAACAAAGTCGGTTTTTCCGTGTTCATTTTTCGATCATCTCTCGCAGTAGGGATAGGGAAGCGGTTCGAGCCCGTTTACATTTTTTGTGCACCGGCGCATAGTTGATGGGCGTAGCGGTGAGGGCCGTGTCTGCCGGGTCCGTGACCAGGCGGCTTTGCAGTCCGGTCAGGGTAAGCAAACTTTGATTGCGTGTGCCGGTACAGTTGGTCGGCAGCACCTCCGCAAAGGGCACCCCAAAGCGTAGAGAGAAGGCGGTGCCGTGAAAGCTGTCTGTGATCACACAGGCGGCATTTTTGATGTAGTGCAGGAACTGGCCGGGGGTGGGGGCGTAGATAAACTTGCCGCCCCAGGTGGCTTGGTGCACACTGGCAGAAAGGCGCAGCAGCGGCTTGCCTGCCGCCTTGGCCGCCGCCTTAGCGTAGGCGCAAAGCGCCGGGTCTTTATGAATTTGATAAACCAAAAAGTAGCTGTCGGGCGCTGCACTGATGGGTTCCAGCAGACTCTGCCAAAAGTCGTCATCCGGCAAAAACACCGGGTCGATCACCTGCTTGCCCTCCAGTCCAAGCTGCCGCAGCAGCGCAATGGCGCTGTCCTCCCGCACGGTGATGCTGGTATATTGCCGCAGATCTCGGCAGAACTGCCCCCGCAGGGGCTTGGACAGCTCTGTGCGGCCAAAGCTGGCGGCGTAGGCCACCTTTTTTGTGCCCTGCGGCGCAAAGGCCGAGCCGATAGACCGGATCGTAGGTGCCGTCCTCCATAGGACCCCACACCTGGTCGCTGCCCGGTCATATACACATCGGCTTTCGGTCCGTTGGCGGTCAGCTCTTGCGCCGTGCTGAACGGCTCGGTCAGATGCAGCATCTGCCGCCGGGCGCTCTCAAAACAACCGACCGGCCATCACATTCTCCGTATAGCGCAAGGTGCTGTACACCCGGCGGCGCAGGGGCGTGCGGTTCCACCGAGGCTTTTGTTGCAGCTGGCATTTGTGCAGCTGGGTGCAGACCTCGTTAGGGCGCACATAGTCGATGATGCGGCAGCTGTGCCCCAGCGCCTCTATGGCGTTTGGGTGGCAGCGGCTTGCAGCAGTGAGCCGTAATTGGCAATGGCGTGGCGGGTGATGACAGCAACCTCCATGGGGGTTCCCTCCTGTTCTTTCTGCCTATATTATACCTTGCCTCGGGGCGCGGGTCAATGATTTTGGCCTTTTGCGGGTATGACTTGACACTGCATAAAATTATAAATATATAATATAAACGAAATAAAATCTTTAAGTTAAGGAGTCGTTCCAAAATGGCAGAAAAAAAGTGTTTAAGATGACCGCAGAAGGCAAAGCCCAGCTGGAAGCGGAACTGGATTCCCTGAAGACCGAAGGCCGTATTGACATTGCTGAAAAATTGAAGGTTGCTCGCTCTTATGGCGACTTGTCCGAGAACAGCGAATATGATGAGGCCAAGAGTGAGCAGGCCAAGATTGAGGCTCGCATCAACGAGCTGGAGTACCAGCTGGAGCACGCCGAGATTATCGGCGCCACCGAGAAGGGCAGTGTGAGCATGGGCTCCAAGGTCACCGTGCTGCGCAAGTCCGACGATGTGCGCGCGACCTATGAAATCGTGGGCTTTTCCCAGTCTAACCCGGCAGAAGGCAAAATCTCTGATGAAAGCCCGGTGGGTCGTGCACTGATGGGCGCTAAGATCGGCGAGACCGTAACGGTGGAGGCCCCCATCGGCAACATTGATTATCTGATTGAAGAGATTGACTAAAGAAGAGGAATGACTATGGCAGGAAAGTTTGAGATCACCAAGGCCGGTGACGGTACTTTCAGTTTTGAATTTTTAATCGACGGCACCCCTGTGGCGCAAAGCCCTGTGTTTGAGAAAGAGGACGCTTGCCGCCGTGGCGTAAAGGCCGTAAAGAAGAATAGCCGCATGAAGGTGCAAAACGCCTTTGCCGGTGACGAAGAAAAAACCAATCCCAAGTATTTGGTGGAACCGGCGGAGAACGGCGCCCGCTTTACCCTGTTTTGCAGACCGGGGACCTTGCCTGACCGGTACGGCTGCGGACGAGGCTGCCGCCCTGGCCGTGATCGAACAGATCGGCAATAATGCCAACGCCGCGCAGATGGCCATGGCAGAGGTGGTGCTCAGCGAGAATGAACTGCGCCAGATCCGCCTGAACAAGTTGCAGGCGCTGCAAGAGGCCGGGCAGGATCCGTTCCAGATCACCAAGGCAGAGCAGACCCACCACACCGCCGATGTGCGCGCCGATTTTGACGCGCTGGAGAATACGGATGTGACCCTGTGCGGGCGAATGATGTCTCGTCGGGATATGGGCAAGGCCAACTTTGTGGATCTCAGCGACCGTACCGGGCGTATGCAGATCTATGTGCGGATGAACGATGTGGGCGAGGATGTGTTCCGTGCCTTTAAGAAGTGGGACATTGGCGACCTTTTCCAGGTGACCGGCTTTGTGTTTAAGACCCGCACCGGTGAGATCTCTGTTCACGCCAAGGAGCTGAAGCTGCTCACCAAGAGCCTGCTGCCCCTGCCGGAGAAGTTCCACGGCCTGCAAGATACCGACACCCGGTACAGAAAGCGCTATTTGGACCTGATTATGAACCCGGATGTACGCGATACCTTTGAGAAGCGCTCCGCCATTATCCGTGAAATTCGCAAGTTCCTGGACGGCGAGGGCTTTATGGAGGTAGAGACCCCCATTCTGGTGAGCAACGCCGGTGGCGCTGCGGCTCGTCCCTTTGAGACCCATTTTAATGCGCTCAATGAAGATTTGAAAATGCGCATTTCTTTGGAGTTGTACTTAAAGCGGCTGATTGTAGGCGGCTTGGAGCGTGTGTATGAGATCGGGCGTGTGTTCCGTAACGAAGGTGTAGATACCCGCCATAACCCGGAATTCACCTTGATGGAGCTGTACCAGGCATATACCGATTATCACGGTATGATGGACCTGACCGAGCGGATGTATCGCCATGTGGCCGAGGCTGTGCTGGGCACCACCAAGATTACTTATAACGGCATTGAGATGGATCTGTCCAAGCCCTTTACCCGCATCACTATGGTAGATGCGGTCAAGCAGTACAGCGGCGTTGATTTTAAGGAGATACACACCCTGGAGGAGGCCCGCGCTGCGGCGGACGCCCACGAGATCGAGTATGAGGAGCGCCACAAGAAGGGCGATATTCTCAACCTGTTCTTTGAGGCGTATGTAGAGGAGCACTTGATCCAGCCCACCTTTGTGATGGATCACCCCATTGAGATCTCTCCCCTCACCAAGAAGAAGCCGGAGGATCCGGACTATGTGGAGCGCTTTGAGTTCTTTATGAACGGCTGGGAGATGGCAAACGCCTATTCCGAGCTGAACGACCCCATCGACCAGCGTGCCCGCTTTGCCGCCCAGGAGGAGATGTTTGCCCAGGGCGACGAGGAGGCCAACCATACGGACGAGGATTTCTTGCAGGCACTGGAGATCGGTATGCCCCCCACCGGCGGCATCGGCTTTGGCATTGACCGGATGTGTATGCTGCTGACAGATAGCCCCGCCATCCGCGATGTGCTGCTGTTCCCGACAATGAAATCCTTAGATGGTGTAAATAAGAAAAATGATGTAAATAAATACAGCTTCTGAAGCACCTGAAAAAAATGTAAAAACTGAGTCTGAAAAGATTGATTTTTCTAAAGTAAAGATTGAGCCTTTGTTTGAGGAAATGGTAGACTTTGATACATTCAGCAAGTCAGATTTCCGTGCAGTAAAGGTTAAAGAGTGTGTTGCAGTACCGAAGTCAAAGAAACTGTTACAGTTTACTCTTGATGACGGAACAGGCACAGACAGAACCATTTTAAGCGGTATTCATAGCTTTTATGAGCCGGAGGAACTGGTTGGAAAGACTCTTATCGCTATCACAAATCTTCCACCGAGAGCTATGATGGGCATTGACTCTTGCGGTATGCTCCTCAGTGCTATTCATGAAGAAGAAGGCGAAGAAAAGCTTCATCTTCTGATGGTTGATGACCACATTCCGGCAGGTGCAAAGCTCTATTAAGATGATGTAAAGATGTACCGTTTTACCGAATAGACGGGACGTACTTCATTTGATAAAAACTAAAAAACAGCGATTTACATCAAACTTACATCAATTGATGCAGAATCGGTGCAAGCAAGAAAAATCGCATAATTGGCAGAATGAATGGGCAGTCCTGAAATCGGGATTGCCCATTTTTAGAAGAAAGACGAAAAAAACGCTTGACCTGCACGCAGCGTATACGCTTATACTATCAACATAAATCATAAGGAGGTGCATCGGATGTTATTAAATGAAATTATAAATGAGGTTGGAATGACAAAGCGTGCAGTTAAGTATTATGAAGAAAAAGGATTGCTGTCAGTGGATAAAGATAACAATGGTTATCGTAACTATACTGCACAAGAAATGTTTGAAACTTTAAAAAGATTTCAGTATATAGAAAACTCGGTATTAGTATTAAAGACATACAGAGTCTTTTGGAAACTGGCGACAAAAGTATTCTTCTTCGTATTTATCAAGAAAAAGTGCAGGAAAAAAGTTTTAAAAGACTCAGAACTTGAAGCTTTGAAGCAATTTATAGATGATGGTGACGCAGACAAAGCAAATGAGGCACTTGATTATCAAACCGTTGAAAATGCAATTGAGTCTTTGCTAACCGGGAAAAGAATGGGGAGATTATTTTAAAAGTCATTTCAAACCATTTCTTAATGTAAGGTTGAAGACTCTGGAACAGAAGCAGGCACTACAGAATATATTAGAATATTGCGATGAAACGACATTGAAAGTTCCTTTTTATTATGGGAATAGGTGCGAAGATGATAGGTGGGAATTGCACAAAAAACCAGAACCGCAGATGAGATGATAGCCTATTATCGTGATATGAGTGAAAGTGAATATGAAAGACTAAAAGAAAAAGTATGGAAAGGTGCTAAAATGAAAAACGGTATAATGAAATACCATCCAGCATTTATTGCACAGAGAAAAATGCAGAAAGAGTTACAAAATAAAGGATATA
>ENA-OPYV01000182-OPYV01000182.1-human-gut-metagenome-genome-assembly--contig:-NODE-182-length-19972-cov-1.642983_pt1 | contig 19972 bp, 35 predicted proteins | sample MGYA00242474_ERZ504485 | MGnify/ENA primary metagenome ERZ504485 (study PRJEB26092, sample SAMD00036263) | human gut metagenome | host: Homo sapiens | study: EMG produced TPA metagenomics assembly of...
ACGAACTGTAACTAATGCTGCGATTACCAGATAAATACATCGTATTTAAGTATGTTAATCTGTTGGTACTAATAAAAATGTATAAATTAATTTGTAACTGCTGATGCGATAGTAATAACGAAGAGAACGGCTGCACCCATTCCGGCTGCTGTCTCAACTTTCTTAGAAACTCCAAGGAAAGGACATAAACCAAGGAACTGGCTTAATACGACGTTATTTACCAGCGCTGAACCGATGGCAATTAACAGTAAACTTTTCATCTTAATCCTCCTTATTTGTCATCTACAGTTGTATCAAAAAAGCTTCTGGAACCGCAAGCGCTGTTTCCGCAGTGAGAACAATCTCCGCATCCACCACTCTGTGCTTCTCCGGCTTTTTTAGGTTTTTGTCTCTTAACATTTATTTCTTGGATCGCTACTAAGCATGCAAGTACGAAGAATGCTCCAGGTGCCAGGATAAAGATTGTGATTGGTTCGTATGCAGATGGCATTACCTGCATTCCGAAGATCTGACCTGCTCCTAATAATTCACGGAATGCTCCTAAAATTGTTAAGGCTACAGTAAATCCAAGTCCCATTCCAAGTCCGTCAAAGAAGGAGTTGATCGGTCCGTTCTTTGCTGCAAAGGATTCTGCACGTCCAAGGATGATACAGTTTACTACGATCAGTGGGATGTATAATCCTAATGCGTCGTTAACTGCTGGAACATATCCCTGTAATAGGAACTGTACGATTGTTACCAGAGATGCGATAACTACGATATATCCTGGGATACGTACACGATCAGGGATGACATTTCTTAATGCGGAAATGATCATGTTAGAAAACATTAATACGGCTGTTGTTGAAAGTCCCATTCCTGCACCGTTGATCGCAGATGTTGTTACTGCTAATGTAGGACACATCACCTAAGTTCATTAAGACGATGGTAGGTTTCTTTTACGATACCATTAATCAATTCGTTCCATTGGATTTGGTTCATGTTTAATTACCTCCCTTCAGGCTCTTTGAATATGCAACACAGCTGTTAACTGCACTTGTGACAGCACGGCTAGTAATTGTTGCACCACTGATTGGCATCTACTTTAGAATCATCGTTCTTACCAGATCCATCTTTTACAACTTCAAATTTGTCTGCTTTTTTGTTTTTAAAGTTACTCTTGAATTCTGGTTCTTTGGCTTTCATACCTAAACCAGCTGTTTCGCTGATGGATAATGTTTCATAACCATTAACTGTTCCATCATCTCTAACACCTACAGATAAAGATACATCTCCACCTATCCTTCTGGGTTTGTTACAGAGAATACGTATCCAAGTTCTTTTCCGTTTTTGTCAACTGCTTTTACAACTTCAGAAATCGTGTTCTGTCCAAGATCATTTTTCTTTAAGACAGCTGCTACGTCTTTCTGGTCTAATTTTACTGTATCGAATTTCGCTGCATCTTTGAATACGGCTTTGTAAGCTTCCTGTTTTGTCTTTTCTTCCTGTGCGGCGATCGGTGCTTTTGTTACATTATATACGATACCTAAAAGGAGTCCTGCAATTAATGTGATCACACATAATTTGATACAATCCATTACGAGATTCTTATTCATTGCTCTTACCTCCTTTTTTTACGATTCCAAATGGAGTTGGTACTGTCACTCTCTCGATCAGTGGAACTAATAAGTTCGCAATGATGATTGAATAAGATACACCTTCTGCCATTGGTCCGAACAGACGGAATAATCCAGTTAAAATACCAAGAACGATCGCATAGATGATCTTTCCGTTCTTGGTAATTGGAGATGTTACGTAGTCTGTTGCCATGAAGATCGCACCTAACATTAATCCACCACTGAAGATCTGTGCTGCCATGTAAGATAGATCAAATCCATGACCACCGAAGATCAGTACGAAGATTGCTACAACTGCAACGTAAACACATGGGATGATCGGAGAGATGACTTTCTTAAATACTAAGTATACTCCACCGATGATCAGTAATAATGCAGATGTTTCACCAATTGTTCCAGGAACGAATCCTAAGAATGATTTCATAACATCTACGCTTTTTCCCTGTTCCATAACAGCAGGTGGTGTTGCTGTTGTCACACCATCATATGTAAATGTTGTCATTCTTGCTGCAAATGAGATCATTAAGAAACATCTTGCACCAAGGGCTGGGTTCATAAAGTTTCTGTCCCAATCCACCGAACACCTGTTTTACAACGATGATCGCGAAGATTCCACCAAGGATCGGCATCCAGAATGGTGCTCCTGATGGTAAGTTTAATGCAAGTAACAGTCCGGTCAATGCCGCACTTAAGTCACCTACAGTGATTGGCTGTTTCATAAGTTTCTGGTAAATATACTCAACGACAACACAGGTAGCAACAGAAATTGCAACTGTCAGTGCCGCAGATGCTCCAAAGATATAGATACCAAAAATTGTAGCGGGTAGTAATGCGATGATAACATCTAACATAATCTTTTGTGTTGAGCCGTTATCTCTTACATGAGGATTGGCTGACACATGATATAATGTTTCGCTCATATGTATCTCTCCTTTATTTCTTTCTACGGTTAGCTAATACCTGTTTACGACCTGTCTTCATGGACTGTGCAAGGTTACGTTTTGCTGGACATACAAATGAACAAGATCCACACTCAACGCATTCTGCTCCATAAAGTTTCTCAAACTCGTCAAACTGATTATGATCTGCTAATACAGATAATTTTGCTGGCATCAGCTTCTGTGGACAGACGCTCACACATCTTCCACAACGAATACAATTGCTTGGTTGGTTCGCAGCAACTTCATCTTTTGTGAATGCTAAGAAGCATGAGAATGTTTTGACAGCTGGTACATCTGTTGTAAACATTGCCATACCCATCATAGGTCCACCAGAAATGATCTTCTCAGGCTGTGTCTTAAATCCACCGGCTGCTTCGATCAGTTCCTGTACGTTTGTTCCTGTACGTACTTTAAAGTTGCTTGGATTCTTGATCGCATCTCCAGTAACTGTCACAACACGTTCGTATAATGGTTTACCATCTTTGACAGCTTCTTTGATCGCTACGATCGTAGCTACGTTATCTACGATACATCCTGCATCTGCTGGTAACATGCTGGAGTTGATGCTTCTTCCTGTTGTTGCATAAATCAAAAGAACGTTCTGCACCCTGTGGGGTATTTTTGTCTTTTAATGTAGCAACGCTGATTCTTGCATCACCTTTTACTAATGCTTCTACTTTAGCAATTGCATCTTTTTTTTATTATCTTCAATACCAATGATACCTTTTGCTTTTGGGAACATATCAAGTACGATATTTAATCCTTCAATTAAAAGTTCTGGTGTCTCCATTAAGATGCGGTAGTCACCTGTGATATAAGGTTCACACTCCGCTCCATTTACGATGATATATTCGATCGCATCTGGATCTTTTTGGCGCTAATTTCACATGTGTTGGGAATCCGGCTCCACCAAGTCCTACGATTCCAGCTTCTTTGATCGCTGCTAAAACATCATCTTTAGACATCTGATCATAAGGTTTTGCCTCAAAGGCAGCCTCTTTGAATTCTCCATCATTCTCAATTACGATAGAGTTAACTTTTGCTCCGGCTGGAGTCATTCTTGGCTCGATCGCCTTTACAGTTCCTGAAACAGAGCTGAAAATATTCGCGGATACAAATCCTCCAGCTTCTGCCACCTTCTGGCCTACTAACACCTGGTCTCCCTTGCTAACGATTGGCTGTGCAGGAGCACCGATGTGCTGACCTAAAGGTAAAACAACATCTCCTTTTGGCAGGTATTCGGTGATTGGTGAATTCTTTGCAAATTCTTTTACCATCTGCCGGATGAACACCGCCGCTAAATGTAAACAATGCCATTTTAAGCCTTCCTTTCTTCTTTATCATTTTTTCCAATTGCGAAAAAAAGAGTTCTCATAAAATGAAAACTCCTTTGAACACAAGACTTATAATACCATAGTCTCTTTTATTTTTCAATTGTTTTTTTAACAATTTCTTTGCATTTGCATACAAAAAATCTATGTTTTTCTTCAGATTTTCTTAAGATCCTGAAATAACTTGTTGATTTCAGCTTTTATATTCCATTATTTACGGATCTGTCCATTTCCATAAATGATGAATTTGCTGGTTGTCAGTGCATCTAATCCCATTGGTCCTCTAGCATGAATCTTCTGGGTACTGATTCCGATCTCTGCTCCAAATCCAAATTCAAATCCATCAGTAAATCTTGTGGATGCATTAACATAAACGGCTGCTGCATCGATCTGATTTAAGAATTCCTGTGCATTCTGGTAAGAATCTGTGACGATCGCTTCCGAATGCCCCGTATTGTAATGATTGATATGTGCCACTGCTTCGTCAAAGCTGTCGACAGTTTTCACAGAGATGATAGAATCTAAGTATTCTGTTCCCCAGTCTTTCTTCTGTTGCAGGGATGACCTGGTCATTTAAAGCACAAACTCTCTCATCTCCACGTACCTGTACTCCTTTTTCTAATAAAGCATCGATGATCGCTGGACCGTGACTCTCCAAGATGTTCTTATGTAATACTAAAGATTCACATGTATTACATGTTCCAAGTCTCTGTGTCTTTGCATTGATGATGATGTTAACTGCCATGTCTTTCTGGGCAAATTCATCTACGTATACATGACAATTTCCTGTTCCTGTCTCGATCACTGGCACTGTAGAATTCTTTACAACACTTTGAATGAGTCCTGCACCACCTCTTGGAATCAGAACATCTAAGTATTCATTTAACTGCATCATCTTTGTAGCTGTCTCACGGCTTGTATCTGTCAGCAGCTGAATGCTGTATTTTGGCATATTGCAGGATTCTAGTGCACTCTGGATCACATTTGTGATCGCAAGATTTGAATTGATCGCATCACTTCCACCACGAAGAAGGCATGCATTTCCTGTCTTAAAACATAGTGCAAATGCATCTGCTGTTACGTTTGGTCTTGATTCGTAGATGATACCGACAACTCCTAATGGTACCGTTTTCTTACCGATCAAAAGTCCATTCGGTGTTTTCTGCATATGTTCTACAGAACCAATTGGATCATGTAGTTCAGCTACCTGACGAAGTCCTTCTGCCATTGCTTCGATACGGTCAGGATTCAGGGATAAACGATCGATCAACGCCTCGCTCATATCATGCTTTTTGCATTCTCTACATCTTTATAATTCTCACTTAAGATATATTCCTGATTCTGTACCAGACATTTGGCTGCTTCTCTTAATACTTCATTCTTATCTTCAATCCCTGCTTTTCCAAGAATTATCGATGCTTCTTTTGCCTGTTTTCCTAGTTGTTCCAACATTATGAATGCCTCCTTTTCGGTGCGGTTTGCATCTATCATCAATATGTTCTATCTAATCTGCTCTAGTTTAATCCTTTTGGTTTTTAATGGAGTAATCGATCCATCTTCATTTTTTAATACTTACATTATTAAGCTGCGCTCTTAAGTTTGCACGAACAGACTGGATGTATTCATGTCTTAACTTTCTCTGTTCTTCTTTCTGTTCTGGTGTTAACCCAATGGATTTATCCAGATTGTATAATTCATTAATTCTTTGAATATCTTTTTTCTTTCATCTGTAATATTTCCTTTCTATATAATACATTATTTTATCTTTATTATGCCTTAAAATATGGGCGTTCTGTTAAATATTTTCTTGAAATCAAGTCTGGTCGTTTGTGTGCTAAGAATAATGTTCCGATCTCTTCTCCTGCAACAACTTTATTGACATTATTTAAATTATTGCTGTTTACGATCACCATATCTGCTCCAGCATCTGTTACGATATTGGCTGCTGCGATCTTTGTTTCCATTCCGCCAGTTCCGACCTTAGTTACAGCTCCTTTTGCCATTCTTTCCGATCTTTTCATCTAAGACCGGTACTTCAGGATCAGTTTGGCCAGTGGATTCTTGTGTGGGTCATCCGTATAAAGTCCGTCAATATCTGTCAGGAGGATCAATAGATCACCTTGTACAACCGCAGTTACGACTGCAGATAAGGTATCATTGTCACCAAACTCGATCTCTTCTGTCGATACCGTATCGTTTTCATTTACGATTGGGATCACGCCGAGTTTTAGTAATTCTTCAAATGTATTCTTGGCGTTATATCTTCTCTCGTCATTGAGCATCGTCTCTTTTGTGATCAGAATCTGTGCAGATCCCTGATTGTATTCAGCAAACAGTTTCTGGTAGATCATCATTAACTGTCCCTGTCCTACAGCAGAACATGCCTGCTTCATTGGAAGGGATGTCGGACGGTTTTCTAATCCCAGGGCTTTAAATCCTACACCGATCGCTCCTGAAGATACCAGGATCACGTCTTTTCCGCTGTTATGTAAGTCTGTTAAAACACGGACTAATTTCTCTAATCGGAATAAATTGATGTTTCCTGTTGCTTTATGGATCAAAGAAGATGTACCTACTTTGACGACAATTCTTTGTTTATCTTTTAGTTTTTCACGATTATTCATTTTACATTCACTCCTTGAAAGGTATTTTACACTGTAACGAGGGCTTGTGCAACCTTAATTCCATCCATTGCCGCAGAAGTGATGCCGCCAGCAAAACCTGCTCCCTCTCCGCATGGGTAGATTCCTTTGATATTGCTCTCAAATCCTTGATCTCTCTCGATTCTTAACGGAGAAGATGTTCTTGCTTCAATTCCGCACAAAATCGTATCTTCTCGATTAAATCCTTTGATCTTTGTATCAAAATATTCCATTCCTTCCGAAATCGCTTCACTGACCGGTCTGGAAGACAGTTTCTTAAGTTTCCAAAACTTGTCAATCCTTTGGTATTCGGTTGTGATCTCGCCAAAGGATTCTGTAATCTTTCCTTCTCTGAAATCTTTTAATGTCTGAACCGGGATTCTTCCTTTTCCTTCGCTAAAAGCTTTTTCTTCCCATTTCTGCTGAATCTTACGCCTGCTAATGCGTCATTTCCATCAAAATCCTCTGGTGTAACACTTGCGATGATCGCACTGTTGGAATTCTTTGCTGCTCGATCGTGATTGCTCATTCCATTGACCGTCAATCGTTCTGGCTCTGAAGACGCGTTGACCACGAAACCTCCCGGACACATACAAAAGGAATACACACTTCTTCCATTGTTTGCATGATATGTTAGTTTGTATGATGCAGCTGGAAGATCATATTGATCTGCTCCCTTTCCATACTGCGAATGGTCGATCATCTCACGCGGGTGTTCCACACGAAGTCCAATCGCAAAAGCTTTAGGATTCATTTCCAGATCACGATCTGATAAGACCTTAAATGTATCTCTGGCACTGTGTCCCGGTGCTAAGATCGCTGCTTCTGTTTTAATTTCTTCTTTATCATTGATAATCAGCCCTGTTAATTTTCCATCCTGGATCACGAAATCTGTCACTTTCGCCTCAAAACGGACATCTCCTCCAAGAGATCTGATCTCTTCTCTGATCCCTGCAACGCATTTCTTAAAAGATCCGTTCCGATATGTGGTTTATTTTCATATAAGATCTCTTCTGGTGCACCATGTTCTACAAAAGTTTCTAAAACGAATCTATTCCTTCCGAATTTGTCTTTTACTAAGGTATTTAGTTTTCCGTCTGAAAATGTTCCTGCTCCTCCTTCTCCAAATTGTACATTGGATTCAGGATTCAGTTCACCACTCTCCCAGAAATGTTCTACATCTTTCATACGGTTTGTGACATCTTTCCCTCGTTCTAAGACGATCGGATGTAATCCGGCTCTTGCAAGCATCAGTGCTGCAAACAGACCTGCCGGTCCCATTCCGATCACAACCGGTGGATATTTAAATTCCCGTTGATTTTCTGGAAATTCAAACTTCTTTTCTTTTACTGCCATGATATTACGATTCTTGTTCTTTTTGAGGAATTTCTCTTCTTGACCCTTACCTAATGTCACATCAACTGCATACACATAAGATAATTCTTCTTTTTTCCTCGCATCAATAGACCGTTTTACGATCTTTGTATTGTTTATATTCTGTATTATGTAATGCTTTTTTTATCTTCTTCTCAAGTGCTGCCTCTTTGTGATCGATCGGCAGCTTGATCTGGTTGATTCTTATCATTGTCTTCCTATCTGGCTTGCAGCGATGTATCCAGATGTAAATGCCCACTGAAGGTTGTACCCTCCGCATGTTCCATCGACATCTAGTAATTCACCGACAACATAAAGCCCTTCTAATAACTTTGATTCTAATGTTCCTTGTATGATTTCTTTTGTGGATACGCCTCCGGCTGTTACCTGTGCCATATCATATCCTTTATATCCTTTGATCTCAACTTCAAAGTGTTGGATCATATCTAAGATCCTGTTAAGATCTTTCCTGGATATCTGAGCAACTGGTTTCCTTGGATCAATCTTTAATCTCAGTAAGATTGTATATACCAGTTTTTATTTAAAATCCTTGGAAGAATTCTTCGACTGTCTTATAATTGCAGCTCTTTAAGAATACTTCTGTTGTTTCTTCTAAGGTTACCATCTGTGGCATGAGATTTAAATAGATTTTACTTTTTTCTTTCTTCTTAATGCTTCGATCGCAAAATGACTGATCTGGAAAATCGGGGATCCCTGAAACCCCATATTTTGTAAACTGAACTTCTCCATGTTCTTTGGCGATCAATTCATTATTCGCGTAAACGCTGACATTACTGACATTTCGAACTCCCGAGGTGTCTTTTTAAATATTTTCCTTCTGCTTCTAATCCTACCAAAGACGGGAATGTATCCGTGATCTTATGATGAAAGTCTTTGGCAAGCTTGTATCCACTTCCGTTGCTTCCTAAGTTTGGCTGTGCACATCCACCAGTTGCAAGGATCAGATTGCTTGACTGAAAACATTTGTCATTTCCATAGACATAAAATGTGGACTTACGTTTCTCTGCTTTCGTGACTTCAAATTCTGTCAGAATATCCACGTGCAGATGCTTTAATTTCTGTGTCAATGTATCAACAACAGTTGCTGCCTGCAAAGATGCAGGATAATAATATCCATTTTGCTCTGTCACAAGCATTCCGAGAGATTCAAAGAACTGAATGAGATCTTCTAATCCAAATTCCTCGATCATCGGATAGGCAAAGGAAGGTCTCTGCCCTCTGTAGCAATTCTCGTCCATGTAAGCATTTGACAGATTGCATCTTCCATTTCCCCGTTGCTAATATTTTCTTTCCTAATTTATCCATCCGTTCAAGCAAGAGAACTTTCTTATGATGACTAGCTGCTGTGATCGCTGCCATCATACCAGAAGCCCCTGCTCCAACGATGATCACATCATATTTCATTCGTTATTTTTCTCCAAATTTTTATTTTAACTACTGTATGATTCCAGAAAATGATATACTTCTTCTCTGTTTTTCAAAGATAAAAATTCTCTTTCAGCATATTTTTGATGTCTGCTGGCAGATTCTCTTTCTTCATATCTGTATATTCAAAAACTTCTTTGGTCTTATTATTGATCACAGCCAGACTTCCATCAAGAATCTTCAGACTGTACGTTGCTTTAACCTTCTTGACTGCTTTGGTCTGTTTTTTTCAGCTGTTGTTGTTATCTGAGAACGAACTTCCTTGAGGTTGTCCTTCTTTTCATTTGCTGAGAATGCAAGATAACACATACAGATGCACAAAACTGTGATCACAACCATATATATCATCAAAAATCGATTGATCTTCTTCATAATGCAACCCTCCTTTGGCTATATTGTTACCAAAGATAAGGGAATTTATACAAAAAGCCCAAATCATAGCAGATCTGGACTTTTTCTTCCTTTTATAAATGGAAGCCCTTACGATCCTTACAGCAAATGTAATTTCTTTGCTAATCTGACGATCAGATTTCCTTTTGGAATCTTAGTAAGTTCTTCTTTCTGTAAATACTCTTAACTTAATGATCGCTGCAAAATAGATCAGTGCTCCAACTGGCACTGCAATGATCACGCAGACCGCAAAGCATACTCGCCCGAATGGAAGAACGCTTTGAACCCGCATACTGAATCAAAAAACAGACAACACCCATCACTGCTGCACTTAATGCAGGCTTGATAAATGTCTTTGTGATCTCCTGATGAAAACCTGTGTATTTCTTGATGGAGTGTGCATTTAATAGACACATCACAAGGGAAAATGCCATAGTCGCAAATACCAATCCATATGTTTTACAATCTGTGTATGTTAATAAAAGCCATAATACAACGATATTGACCACAACGGAAATCGCAGAATGTCTGACTGGCACTCTCATCTTTCCCATTCCCTGTAAGATACCATTTGTCAACGTTGACAGACAGTAGAAAATAACAGAAACTGCACCGATCCGAAGCATGGCAGCTCCTAATCCCTTAGCATATGTTGCACCGAAGATCAATCCATTGATCGAACTATTTAACACACCTAGTCCAACCGCACATGGGATCGCGATCATCATCGTAAAACGTATCGCCATCTGGATACTGTCGTTCATATCGTCCTTCTTGCCTAACGCATAAGCTGCAGAAACATTTGGCACGATCGCATTGGAAAGTGCAGATGCCATCGCAACTGGAACGTTGATCAGCACGTTATACTGACCGCTGAACAAAAACCATAAAAATTCTGAAAACTACTTTTCGCCGTAATTCCTTTTCCTACTAAGATATTACTAAAGATCGTCTGGTCGATCGTTGCACTACAGTTATAGATCGCTGTACTAAAAGATAACCGGTGTGATCGTTAATAATAAGATCTTTAAGATATTCCCATAAGATTCAATATATTTTGTACGGTCATGTTTCATCTGAATCTTGACCTTTGGCTGGTATGCACGATAAATGATAGAGCAGAAGATCAATCCTGTTAAAACACCGACTCCTGTACCGATCGCACTACCTGCTGCCCCCATGTCTTGCGATCTCATATGTGATCTTGTTAGATGGCAGATATGGTAAGATCAGTACATATGCCATCAAAATACTAAAGATCGCATTCAAGATCTGCTCAATGATCTGGGAAATGGATGTTGGCACCATTGTATTATGTCCTTGAAAATATCCTCTAAGTACTCCAAGAATCCCAGAGAAAAAGATCGTTGGGGAAATGACCTGAAGGGCAAGTGCTGCACCTTTTTGATGTCCGACAAAGGTTGGTGCTCCAAAATATGCGATCATGGACGCGATACCACCAACGACAACTGCATAAACTAATGCTCCATAGAAGATTCTCTGAGCATTGATATATTCTTTCTTCGCAAGTCTTGCAGAAATTGATTTGGATACCGCAAGTGGAATACTAAAGGATGCGATCAACAGAATAATGTTATAGATATTATATGCATAAGAATAGTACCCCATACCTTCTTTGCCGATAATCCCAAACAGTGGACTACGATATAATAATCCGATCACACGGCAGACAATGGATGCTGCGGCTAAGATCATTCCTTGCATTAAAAATGAGTTTTTACTGCTTTTACTCATACTAAACCTCTTTCATCTCTTGTATATTTCGTCTTTGTCAAAATCTCTTCCTGACGTTTTTCCATATCTTTTCGTTCTTCCTCTTCCATATGGTCATATCCAAACAGATGTAACATACTGTGAGCGATCAAAAAGGCATATTCTCTCTCTCGGCTGTGGCCATAATTCTCAGCCTGTTCCCATACCTTGTCCATGGAGATCACGATATCTCCAAGTAGAAATTCACCGCTCTCCGGATCAAATGCCATCGGATCTTCTTCAATCTTTGAGAAATCCGCTGGTTCTTCGTATTCTGCCATTGGAAAAAGACAGTACGTCTGTTGGCCGGTCGATCTCTCTTTGTTCTTTGTTGATCGCATGAATCGTTTCATTATCGGTTAGCATTAAATTCACTTCGCACTCATAAGGGCAGTCCACATAATCAATCGCTGCCTCGATCACTTCATGTGCGATCTTCTCATAAGGGATATTGACTCTCCCCTTCGTATTCATTCTCGATTATAATACTCATAACATTCCTATCTTCTGTTCTTTTTGTTATTGTTATTCTTATTCTTTTTCGCAGATCTGGCTGCTTCATATTGGATCATATGCTGCAACAATCTTCTGTACTAATGGATGTCTGACAACGTCCTTATTGGTAAGCTCACAGACCCCGATTTCCTTAACTTTTCTTAACACTCTTAGAGATTCTTCTAATCCTGAAATACTGTCAAATGGCAAATCTTTCTGTGTTAAGTCACCCGTGATGATCGCTTTGGACCCAAATCCAATACGTGTTAAGAACATCTTCATCTGAGCAGGTGTCGTATTCTGTGCCTCATCTAAGATAATGTATGCATTATCCAGTGTACGTCCTCTCATGTAAGCCAATGGAGCGACTTCGATCAAGCCTTTCTCCATATTCTTCATAAATGCGTCTGCCCCAAGGATCTCATATAATGCATCATATAATGGTCTTAAATATGGATCAACTTTACTCTGTAGATCTCCAGGCAAGAAACCTAGCTTCTCTCCTGCCTCAATCGCTGGTCTTGTTAAAATGATACGGCTGACTTCATCATTCTTAAATGCTGTGATTGCCATTGCCATTGCAAGATATGTCTTACCAGTTCCTGCAGGACCGACTCCAATGTGATCATTCTTATTCTTGATCGCATCGACGTATTTTTGCTGTCCTAAAAGTCTTTGGTTTGACTGCTTTGCCCTGGATCGTATGACAGATAACATCTTTATCAAGCTCCAAAAAGACTTGGAGATTTCTCTTCCATTGATAACGATAACGCATAGTTACATTCTGCTCTGTGATCACATTTCCTCGTTTGGATAATTCGAGTAATTCATCGATCACGGAGATCGCATGATTGACTGCCTGCTGTGTTCCAATACATTTTAAATGGTCACCTCTCAGGATCAGACTCACATGCAGTGTTTTTTCGATTTTCTTCATATAGGCATCAAACTGCCCGAATACATTCCCGCCATGTTCTGCCGGAAAATTCATTTCTATTTCAACTGGATTCATCTAATTCTCAGTCTCCTTCTTTGTGTATATTCCTTATGTATTCTACCATCTGTTACAAAGTTTTTCAACCTGAGTGGCAAATCCATATGGCCTGATTCATAACTTTTATTTATTGCTGCGCTGTTGTTGGTGTAATCATTTTTTCTTGTTTCTTTGTTAATTTCTTGATATTTCTGATCTTTCCACACTTTCTTCTTTGATGATCGATGCCTTAACTTCATATCGGTTGTTCTTTTTTTTATAATTTCCTTCACAGTGAACGATCTTTGCTCCTGCTTTTGCTTTCTTCATAAGATATCGTTCCAGCTGTTTTTTTAATTTTAACTGTGCTTCTTTTTTTGTCAAGATTTTCTTCTTTGGCCTGTATCTTTCAGTTATCTGCATCGTGATCCCAATAGGCAGATAAAAAGATTTCCCTATCTTTAATGATCTTCTCTTTGTCATAACATTTGTATGATCCTGTCTTTCCTTTTCGGGAAAGTCGAATTGATACTGTCCAAAATATAAATTTTTGATGCTCTTTTTCTTGCCTGTGATCAGCTTTTCGTAATGTTCCATGGGAATTGAATTGTTGTACACCTCTTTAGTGCGCATCACGATCTCTCCGTCCGCTTTGATCTTATCCGTCTGTGTCACGGTAAAATCATCACTGTAGTAATAGATCAATCCAGAAATTAAAGTTGTTCCGCTTTTGACACTGTCCCCAACACTTACAAGCGGTGTTCCACTTTTGACCGCCATTTTTGTAATGATCCCTGATTTATTTGCCACGATATCACATGGTTTCTTTGGATTCTGCTTTGTTTTACGATCTAAAGTTTCTTTTATCTCAATATGCAGTCTTGTTCCCTGAATCGAACAGGATACCCACGCAATCTCAGCATAATCTTCCCTCAGATGGTCTTCCAATGCATCACAGTCAATCTGGTATTTTAATGTTCCAATATGGTAGTAGTTATCCGTAACATACTTTAATATATCACTTTCTGAATATACTTCTCCTCCAGAAACTGTAATCTCCCATAAAAACTGACTCAGCGAAAGGATCATTAAACCGCACAAACACATGGAAAAAATAATATTTTACGTTTTTTTATGTTCTTTTTAAGAAATATGGCAGTCCTTTTTGCCCTTGTAACGCAAGATCAAACGTTTGCTTTCTCTGCTAATGCTTCCAACATTTGATAAGAACTTCGTCTGATAAAAAAACACATAGCCGTCTGATACTGGTTTTAATTCCCACAATACAAGATGATTTTTTGCACAGAGATTCAAAAAAACGCTCTGTCTGATATCCTTTGACTTGAAATACAGCCTTCCAAATATAAAGTGCAGAATTTTTAAGCATTTCTCATGCTCCTTTCAAAAGAATATCATACATATTCCAGCCTTTTGATCTTTCCTTTGATCTTCATTGATTCCTGTGAGTAAAAATCAACCTCCAGATCACATCCACAGATATTTAATACGACATGATTCCCCTGAATTGAGATCTTATTCTCATCATATGATACGATCCCCCCTGTAATTTTCTATGTATGCTTCACAGTTTCCTGTCAAGGTTATAATAAATCTCCAAACACCACATCTCTTGGAAGAGAAAGTCCTTTAGCAATCACTTCTTTTGGTTTCTTCTTCATGCAAAACTCCTTTTGTGGCATTTGGTTTAATATATGCCGAAAAAAAGCACCATATACCTGTTCCCAGGTAAATGATGCTTATCTTTTCAATTAAGTAAAAATTATTTAGATTTTCTCTTACGAGCCGCTTCAGACTTTTTCTTTACGTTCTTACGCTTGGGCTTTTCGTAATGTTCTCTTTTACGAATCTCCTGCTGAATTCCTGCTTTTGCACAGTTTCTCTTGAATCTGCGAAGAGCGCTATCTAAAGATTCATTTTCTTTAACGATTACGTTTGACATTCTATTCCCGACCTCCCCTCCAGTCTTGTACTTGTGCATAGGACTGTTTGGGTTTAATTTTTGCACTAGATTAGTATATCACATTTTAGATTTTTGTCAACTATGAAATTTGACTTTCTAAAATTTCTTTTACTTTTGCTACTGCTTCTGGGATTCCGGCTGGGTTCTTTCCTCCGGCCTGGGCCATATTTGGACGTCCTCCACCGCCGCCTCCAACGCATCCGGCGATCGCTTTGATCAGGTTCCAGCGTGTGCTCCTGCTTTCTGTTGCCTCGTCTGTTACCATGGCAACTAAGAATACTTTTCCGTCTTTCTGGGAAGCAAGGACAATAACACCTTCTCCTAATTTCTCTTTTAAGTTATCTCCAAGTTCACGAAGTCCATTCATATCGACGTCTTCTATAGAAGTTGCAAGAAGTTTCACTCCTTTTACTTCTTCTACCTGATCCATAACATCTCCCAGAGCGTCTTTTGCAAGTTTGCTCTTTAAGGATTCGTTTTCGCTCTTTAATTCTTTTACTTCTGCAAGAAGTGATTCAATTCTTGTCAGCAGTGTTGCTGGTGTAGCTTTTAATGCTTTGGCTGCTTCTTTTAATTCTTCTTCCTGCTTATGGTAGTAGTTAAATACTCCCTGATCTGTCACTGCTTCGATTCTTCGAACTCCTGATGCAACACCAGTTTCAGATAAAAATCTTGAATGCTGTGATCGCTCCTGTATTCTTCACATGAGTACCACCACATAATTCTACAGAGAAATCACCCATGGATACAACGCGTACTTCGTCTCCGTATTTCTCTCCAAACAGTGCCATAGCTCCTGTTTTCTTAGCTTCTTCCATAGACATAACTTTTGTCACAACTGGAAGATCCTGAGCGATCTTTTCGTTGACGATCTTCTCAACTCTTGCGATCTCATCATCAGATAATGGTGAGAAATGTGTAAAGTCGAATCTTAAATGTTCCGCATTATTTAAAGATCCTGCCTGCTCTACATGAGTTCCAAGCACTTCTCTTAATGCTTTCTGTAATAAATGAGTTGCACTATGGTTCTTTGCACCTAATGCTCTGTTCTTCTCATTCACTGTAAAGACTGCTTTGTCTCCTACGTTGAATGTTCCTTCGACTACATGTCCAACATGTCCAAACTTACCACCGGATAATTTAATGACATCTTCTACTTCAAAAGATGCATCTCCGCTGATGATCACACCTTTATCTGCTTCCTGACCACCACTTGTAGCATAGAATGCTGTCTGGTCAGCGACGATCGTTCCTTTGTCTCCTTTGTTCAGAGTTGAAACAACTTCTGTCTCTGTTGTCATAGCTGTGATCTCACCTTCACAAGTAAGTTCATCATATCCAACGAAATTTTGTTGTCATGGCTGGATCTAACTGTTCGTATACAGTTGCATCTGCACCCATGTAGTTTGTTGTCTTTCTTGCAGCTCTGGCAGTCTCTCTCTGAACCTGCATTTCTTTTTCAAAGCCTTCTTTATCTACAGTAAATCCCTTTTCTTCTAAGATCTCGATCGTCAGATCTAATGGGAATCCATATGTGTCATATAATTTGAACGCATCTGCACCAGCAAGCTCTTTGCTGCCTTTCTCGTTCATAGCTTTTTCCATATCTGCTAAGATAGACAGTCCCTGATCGATTCGTCTTGTTGAACTGTTTTTCTTCCTGAGATAAATGATTGAAGATAAATTCTGCTTTCTCTTCTAATTCTGGATATCCATCTTTAGATTCACGGATCACGACTTTACTGATATCTGTTAAGAACAGGTGATCGATTCCTAATAATCTTCCATGTCTTGCTGCACGGCGGATCAAAACGGCGAAGTACATATCCACGTCCTTCGTTGATGGTGTGATACCATCAGACAACATAAATGTAGCAGAACGGATATGGTCTGTGATTACACGGATCGATACATCTGTCTCGTGGTCTGCACCATATGTGACTCCTGCAACTTTACAGATCTCATCGCGGATCGCTTTGATAGAATCTACGTCGAAGATAGAATCTACTTCCTGTACAACGACTGCAAGACGTTCCAGTCCCATACCTGTATCAATGTTCTTATTCTCTAATTCTGTATAATGGTTGTGTCCATCATTCTCAAACTGTGTAAATACGTTGTTCCATACTTCCATATAACGGTCGCAGTCACATCCTACCGTACAATCTGGGCTTCCACATCCATATTTCTCTCCACGGTCATAGTAGATTTCTGAACATGGTCCACAAGGTCCTGCCCCATGCTCCCAGAAGTTGTCTTCTTTTCCAAAACGGAAGATTCTCTCTGGTGCGATTCCGATCTCTTTCTCCCAGATCTCGAATGCTTCATCATCATCTTCGTATACAGATGGATATAATCTGTCAGGATCTAATCCGATCACTTTTTGTTAAAAAATTCCCAAGACCATGCGATTGCTTCATGTTTGAAGTAATCTCCAAAAGAGAAGTTTCCTAACATCTCAAAGAATGTACCATGTCTTGCTGTCTTACCAACATTCTCAATATCTCCTGTACGGATACACTTCTGACATGTTGTCACTCTTGTTCTTGGTGGTACTTCCTGTCCTGTGAAATAAGGTTTCAGTGGTGCCATACCAGCGTTGATCAGTAATAAACTGTTATCGTTCTTTGGCACGAGTGAAAAACTCTTTAATGCTAAATGTCCTTTACTTTCGAAAAACTCAAGATACATCTTCCTGAGTTCGTTGACTCCATATGCTCTCAACGTTTCATCCTCCTAGTGTCGTTTCATTATATTTAAGAAGACCTTGCCTTTACGGCTTTTTAGCTGCATGAGCCTGTATTCTCATGCAGCTAAATGATCTTCTCTTAATCATGTATGATCTTATGATTCTTTCTTCTTTGCCTTCGCACGACCGACTCCGAAATAAATTCCTGCCGCAGAGCATGCAAAAAGAATCGCAAACTTCAATACATAAGAGACTAATTCTGATAAAAAATGCTGTCATAATCTTGCCTCCTTATCTTATAAAGTCGATTATACCAAATCGAACTTAGAAACACAAATATTTTCTCACAAAGATTACGTTCTTAATCTTCTTTTTCTAGTAAATCTGTGTAGAAGCAAGAATAATTTCCTGTATGGCAGGCAGCCCCGATCTGTTTTACCTTAGCAAGTAAGGTGTCTCTGTCGCAGTCAATATATAAATCTTTGACATACTGATAATGTCCGGATGTCTCCCCTTTGATCCATAATTCATCACGGCTTCGGCTGTAATAAGTCATAATCCCTGTCTCGATCGTCTTATCATATGCTTCTTTTGTCATATATGCGACCATCAAACTCATTTGTCTTATGATCCTGTACAACAACGGTTAACATTCCGTCGCTGTTTAATTTGAATTCATCAAAACTCATCTTGCTATTTAATGGTTTTGCCTCATTACTCATCTTATAAGGCTCCTTTCGTGGAAAGTACATCTGTGATCCTTGGATCCATACTGGTTGCTTCATCCAAAGCTTTTGCAAATGCTTTAAATGCTGCTTCGATCATATGATGATTATTCTCTCCATGTAATTTCTTCAAATGAAGATTCATCATGCTACCTAAGATACTGCATAAAAGAATTCTCTTACCATCTCTGTGTCAAATCTCCAACGCGATCAACCTAAAATCACAATCCATCACAAAATATGGTCTCCAGACAGATCGATCGCACATAACATAATGTCTCATCCATTGGAAGCATAAAGTGGCCATAACGTTTTGATTCCGGCTTTATCTCCTATTGCTTCCAGAATAGCCTGTCCAAGTACGATTCCCGTATCTTCGATGGTATGATGACTGTCCACTTCCAGATCCCCTTTCGCATGTACCGTCAGATCGAACAATCCGTGTCTTGCAAATCCATTCAACATATGATCAAAAAAACCGATTCCTGTATCAATCTCCGTCTTTCCGGTTCCATCCAGGTTCAGAGTTACCGTAATATCCGTCTCCTTTGTCGTTCTTGTCCTGGTGACTGTTCTGTTCATAGCTCCTCGCCTCCTTATTTTTCTGCTGTCTTCTACTCTTCGCCCTCAAAACGGACTTTGATAGAATTGGCATGTGCCGTCAGCTGCTCTGCCTCGGCAAATGCTTCAATATCTTTATGTATATCGCGTAATGCTTCTTCCGAATATCCGATGATACTTGATTTTTTAATGAAATCATCCACAGAAAGCGGTGAGAAAAATTTTGCTGTACCATTGGTTGGAAGAACATGGTTCGGTCCTGCAAAATAATCTCCCAGTGGTTCACTTGCGTATTCCCCGATAAAGATGGCACCGGCATTCCTTACTTTTGTCATCACATCATATGGATTCTTTGTCTGGATCTCCAGATGTTCGGATGCGATCTCATTTGCAATATCAATCACATCATCCATCGTATCTGCGACCAGGATATAACCGTAGTTGTCCAGTGATTTCCGGATGATCTCACTTCTGGAAAGTTCTTTTAAGAAACCATCCACTTCATCCGATACTTTCCGGGCAAGTTCTTCAGATGTTGTGACCAGAATTGCAGATGCAAGTTCATCATGCTCTGCCTGTGAAAGAAGATCTGCTGCCACAAATCTTGGATTTGCCGTCTCATCTGCAATAACAAGAATCTCGCTTGGTCCGGCAATTGCATCAATGCTTACATAACCATAAACTGCTTTTTTTCGCCCAGAGCAACATATATATTTCCAGGTCCTACGATCTTGTCGACTTTTGGAATGCTCTCTGTTCCGTATGCCAGAGCAGCAATCGCCTGCCGCCCCGCCGACTTTATAGATGACATCCGCGCCAGCTTCATGTGCTGCAACCAGTGTGTTTGGTGTCACTTTTCCATCTTTTCCCGGGCGGTGTGACCATCACGATCTCATCGACTCCTGCTACCTTTGCAGGTACAAATGTTCATCAATACAGAAGATGGATATACCGCTTTCCCGCCCGGCACATATACACCAACTTTGTGAAGTGGTGTGACCTTCTGTCCCAGGATTGTTCCGTCCCGGTTTGCTG
>ENA-OPYV01000183-OPYV01000183.1-human-gut-metagenome-genome-assembly--contig:-NODE-183-length-19954-cov-2.357291_pt1 | contig 19954 bp, 28 predicted proteins | sample MGYA00242474_ERZ504485 | MGnify/ENA primary metagenome ERZ504485 (study PRJEB26092, sample SAMD00036263) | human gut metagenome | host: Homo sapiens | study: EMG produced TPA metagenomics assembly of...
GGATTATGATTTTGGCTGATTTCACGGCATGACATTTGTCTGTTCAAGGGAAAAAACAAGAAAGGTTATGGATAATATTTTTGAATGCGATGCCCTCGTAGCAAAGGCCGGAAACAGGGACTAATAAATACCCGGCTTATTATTTTATATTTTGGGAGTGCTGGTATTGGTCGAAGCTGGACTGTTTGCTTTGTGTGCCGGGGTTTCACTTTTGTATGAAGAACCTGATTATATTTATTTTGTACAAACCATGGGTATCAATATTGCTCTTGGAGGAAGTATGGTGCTGGTGGGCAAACGAACCGACAACCTGATTAGTCGCCGCGACGGGTACTGCATTGTCAGTGTGTCGTGGCTGTTGTTTACGGCATTGGGGATGTTGCCTTTTACTTTAGCGGATACATTCCTTCTGTGGCAGATGCTTTTTTGAGACCATGTCTGGTTTCACCACTACAGGAGCGACCATCCTGGACGACATCGAGTCATTACCCTATGGGTTGCTGTTCTGGCGCAGCCTGACGCAGTGGATTGGAGGACTGGGTATTGTGTTGTTTACCATCGCGTTGCTTCCACTTTTCAGTGGTAGCAGCCAGCAGCTTTTCCTTTCGGAGGCTACCGGCGTGACGCATGACAAGATTCATCCCAAAGCGAAGATTATGGCCCGTTATCTGTGGCTGATTTATATAGGCCTGACGCTGGTGGAAACGATTCTGCTGATGTGTGGAGGAATGAACTTGTTTGATGCAATATGTCACTCTTTTGCCACCACGGCTACCGGCGGATTCTCTACCAAACAGGATAGTGTGTCTTACTGGCATTCTCCGTTTATTGAATATGTGATTTCTATTTTTATGATTCTTTCCGGCGTAAATTTCTCGTTGTATTATATGGCGCTAAAGGGAAAGTATCAAAATTTGTTGAGGGATAGAGAGCTGCACTGGTTCCTCAAATCAGTGGGTATACTGACGGGAATCATTACCATAGCTTTGTTCGTGACAGATTATTATGACCTGGAAACGGCATTCCGCAAAGCCTTGTTTCAGGTAGCTACTACGCATACCTCTTGCGGGTTTGCAACGGATGACTACAACCTATGGCCTCAATTCACCTGGATGCTGCTCCTGTTTGCCATGCTGTCGGGAGGTTGTACGGGTTCCACAAGCGGAGGAGTCAAGAACCTGCGTTTGCTCATCATTGCCCAGAACATCCGTAACCAGTTCAAGCAGATGCTTCATCCGCGTGCCGTATTGCCGGTGCGTGTCAATAAAGAAGCAATATCCTCGCAGGTATCGGCTACGGTATATACTTTCTTTGCTACGTATCTGGTTTGTATTTTTGTGGGCTGGACGCTGCTGATGTGCTTTGGAGTGGGACTGACGGAAGCAATGAGTACGGTTGTGTCGGCTATTGGTAACGTAGGTCCGGGGTTGGGTGCTTTTGGTCCCGTGTTCTCATGGGCTGCCTTACCCGATGCGGCCAAATGGATATTGTCAGTACTGATGTTTATCGGTCGTCTGGAGATTTTTGGTATTCTGCTGTTGTTCTATCGTGGATTCTGGGAAGATAATTGATAGACAGGTTATGAGGCTGGGAATTATATTGTATAAAAGTTTGACGAAAAATGGAAGAAAGAGAGCATAACGTACCACATTTTCTGGATTTAATCCGTCGTTCTCGCCGTGGTAAATTCAAGGTATACATTGGCATGATAGCCGGTGTGGGAAAAACCTACCGGATGTTGCAGGAAGCACACGAGATGATGGACAATGGCATTGACGTACAGATAGGATATGTGGAAACTCACGGGCGTGCCGGCACAGAGGCGCAGTTGGAAGGATTGCCGGTAATTCCTCGCAAGAAGATTTTCTACAAAGGAAAGGAACTGGAGGAAATGGATCTGGAGACGATTCTTCAGCTTCATCCGGAACTGGTTGTGGTAGATGAACTGGCCCATACGAAATGTGGAAGGATGCCGCAATAAAAAACGCTGGCAAGATGTGATGGAACTGCTGGATGCGGGCATCAATGTGGTGTCGGCCATTAACATTCAGCATATTGAGAGCCTGAACGATGAAGTAAAGGAAATTGCCGGCATCGAAGTCAAGGAACGGGTGCCCGACAGTGTACTGCAGGAAGCCGATGAGGTGGTCAACATTGACCTCACGGCCGAGGAACTGATTGCGCGGCTCAAATCGGGAAAGATATATCGTCCGGAGAAAATTCAGACGGCCCTGCACCACTTTTTCAAGACCGAGAATATTCTGCAACTTCGTGAACTGGCCTTGAAGGAAGTGGCTTTCCGCGTGGAGAAAAAAGTGGAAAGCGAAGTGCTTCCGGTAGTGTCACAGCCGGCCCGGCGGGAGCGTATTCTGGCATGTATCAGCAGCAATGAACATACTCCGCGTCACATTATCCGCAAGGCTTACCGTCTGGCTTCCCGCTACAGCACGTCTTTTACGGTACTTTATGTGCAGACTCCCCGTGAGAGTACAGAGCGTATCAGTCTGGCTTCACAACGCTACCTGCTGAATCACTTCAAACTGGTGACGGAACTGGGGGGAGACGTGCTGCAAGTATTTTCGGAGAGTATAACTGAAGCCATCATAGAAACCTGCAGAGAAAAACAGATTACGACCATCTGTATGGGGCATCCTGCCTTTAAAATGCCTCAGACCATCTTTCAGATAGGGAAATACAAAAAGTTTTGCAGGCTTTGGCCGAGATGAAAATAGATTTGATTATAATTGCATAAAATTCAATGAAAATGAATGGTATGAATATTAAAGCAAAATCGCGCTTACGATAGGCGTGCTGGTATCTATGATTGTGCTGCTGGTAGCACTCTCTGTGGCTAATCTGCAGATTCTGACGGCTACGGAACCGGATAGCCCGGCTGCCGGTCCGGGATTGAACCGGGCCTTGATATGGATTACGGTAATCGGAGGCATTTGCATCTTGATAGGTATCGGTATGCTCATCAAGTTGCCTGCATCTATTAACTCGCCAATCAAACAGCTGGCCGATGGCATTCTGGAAATAGCCAACCATAATTACGATGTGACTCTGAATTTGAAAGGAGGCGAAGAACTGGTGGAAGTTTCGAAGAACTTTAACCGGATGGCCAGACGACTGAACGAGTATCATAACAGTACCTTGTCCGACCTGATGGCTTCCAAACGCTACATGGAAACTATCATCAACTCCATTAATGAACCGATTATCGGACTGGACAATGAAATGAATATCCTTTTTATCAATCATGAGGCACTGAATGTGCTGAACCTGAAGCGGGAAAACGTCATCCGGAAGTCGGCTCAGGAAATAGCCATGAGCAACGACTTGCTGCGCCGTCTGGTAAGAGGGTTGATAGAAGAGGGTGGAAAGGTGAAGAAGGAGCCGCTGAAAATCTATGCCGACAATAAGGAAAGTTATTTTCAGGTGAAGTACATGGACATCACGATGCCGGGAAAAGATGGGGTGACAATGGAGAAGAGGGGCAATGTGGTGCTGTTGAAAAACATCACAGAGTTTCAAGAACTGGATACGGCAAAAACCACGTTTATCTCTACTATCTCGCATGAACTGAAAACACCGATTTCCGCCATCATGATGAGTCTGCAATTGCTGGAAGACAAACGTGTGGGACATCTGAATCCGGAGCAGGAGGAGCTTTCGAACAGTATCAGGGAAAACAGCGAACGTTTGCTGAGCATTACGGGTGAATTACTGAACATGACACAGGTGGAAAGCGGTAAACTGCAACTGAAACCGAAGATAACCAAGCCAATTGAACTGATAGAATATGCTATCAAGGCTAATCGGGTGCAGGCAGAGAAGTTTGGTATTCAGATTGAGGTGGAATATCCGGAAGACAAGATTGGAAAACTCTTTGTAGACAGTGAAAAGATTGCATGGGTGCTGACCAACTTGCTGAGCAATGCCATTCGTTATTCTTCAGAAAACAGCCGGGTTATCATTGGCGCACGACAGGTGAATGGAAACAAGGAAATTGAGATGTATGTACGCGATTTCGGAAAGGGTATTGACCCGCGCTATCACAACAGCATTTTTGAACATTATTTCCGTGTGCCGGGTACTAAGGTGCAGGGCAGCGGACTTGGACTTTCCATCTCACGCGATTTTGTAGAAGCACATGGCGGTACGTTGACCGCGGAAAGCGAGATAGGTAAGGGTAGTTGCTTTACGCTTCGGCTGAAAGCCTGAAAAACTTTGTGTTAGGCAGATTTGAAAAACACGTGTACGAAGCTTCAGAGCAAGAATCCGCATAACAGCAGAAGGACAAGTATGACTAACCCTAGAATCAGTTTGATTTTAAAGGCTCGGCTTTGATCCGCTTGTTCTTTCTCTTGTGTCTGTTTCTTTATCTTCTCCAGCTTTTCCACGGAAAGTGTAGGAGGTATCTCCGTGTGCCGGCATTCGGTCATTCGCCGGCGCGTTTCCTTCATACGTTCCCGGTCGCGTTGACGGAGTTCCCTGTTTTCTTTGTCCCTCCGCATCATGTCGTGGATGCATCCTAATGTTCCCATTACGGTTATTATTTAGTGACAAGATAAGCAATAAACATCAATACCAAGATGATGGACAAACCGATATATCTGTATTTCTTGCAGAAAATCGTTGCGATACATAGAATGGCTATTAGTAGCTGATAGCAGATTTCTCCTGTCGTGCAGTTGCTCATAAATACATTCATGATTGCTACCCCAGCCATCATGAAGAGCAGTAGATTAAGAAGAACCTTAAAAATGTTGTTTATTATTCTGTGTACTTCCATTGCTCGGTTTTCTGAATAGTTATTGAATCGAAGTCGCAATATGACTCTATACAAAGATAGTAATTATGACTGTAAAGGACGAGTGATTATCCATCTAATTTTCAGATTCCTATTCTTTGTCTGTTTGAATGTTCGCTGAAAATTACTACATTCGCAGTAGAATCTAAATCCAGTGGTTATGAGCAAGCTATATCCGGTAGGAGTACAGAACTTTGAAGGTCTGATACATGATGGTTATGTGTATGTGGACAAAACTGCACAGATATATGAATTGTTTAATACAAATAAATACTATTTTCTGAGCCGTCCGCGACGCTTCGGAAAAAGCCTGCTGTTGTCAACCCTTGAAGCCTACGCACAGGGAAAGAAAGAGCTTTTCAAGGGACTGGCACTGGAGAAACTGGAGAAGGACTGGACGGTATATCCGGTACTACACCTGGATTTGAATACGCAGAAATACGATACGCCGGAATCACTGACCAACGTGTTGGAGGAAAACGTACAGAATTGGGAAGTACTTTATGGAGCATCTTCCAGTGAAATCGGTGTGGCCCGGCGTTTCAGGGAGTCATCCGCCGTGCCTGCGAGCAGACAGGCCGCCGCGTGGTGATTCTCATCGACGAATATGACAAGCCCATGCTACAGGCCATCGGCAATGAAGCCTTGCAGAACGAATACCGCGGTACCCTGAAAGCCTTCTACGGAGCTTTGAAATCCATGGACGGGTGCATCCGCTTTGCCCTGCTTACGGGAGTGACCAAGTTCGAGCAAGGTCAGCGTGTTCAGCGATTTGAACAACCTGCGTGACATTTCCATGATTGACCAGTATGCCGAAATCTGTGGTATCAGTGAGAAAGAAATTTATACCTATTTTGAAGAGGATATTCACGAATTAGCCGCAGCTACAGGCATGAGCTATGAAGAAGCTTGTGCAGAACTGAAAACAAACTACGACGGGTATCATTTCACGGAAAATGCCATCGGTATGTACAATCCGTTCAGCCTGCTGAATACCTTTGCCAACCGACGGTTCGGCAGCTACTGGTTTGAGACTGGAACACCGACCTACCTCGTCGAACTGCTCAAGCTCCATCACTATCCGATAGAAGAACTGGAACATATCGTCACCAGCCAGCCGGTGCTGGACAGCATTGATACGGCCTCAACCGACCCGATTCCGGTTATCTACCAGAGTGGCTACCTCACCATCAAGGGTTACAACAAGATGTTCGAGAACTACACGTTAGGCTTCCCCAACCGCGAAGTGGAACAAGGGTTCTTCAAGTTCCTGCTGCCCAACTACGCATCGGTGAGCGTAAGCAAGTCACCCTACCAGATTCAGTGCTTTGTGGAGGAAGTAATGGCGGGCAAAGTGGATGATTTTTTCGAACGGTTGAAGACCATGTTTGCCGACATTCCATACGAACTGGCACGCGACCGCGAAGTGCACTATCAGAATATCCTCTACATCATCTTCAAGCTGATGGGCTTCTACGTGCAGGTGGAATACCGAACCAACCGTGGTCGGATTGACCTGGTGCTCCAGACGCAGGACTATGTGTACATCAATGGAATTCAAGTTGAACGGCAGCGCGGACGAAGCTTGGCTCAGATTCGGGAGAAAGGCTATGCCGCACCCTTTGCCAAGGACAGCCGTACGGTCTACAAGATTGGTGTCAACTTCAGCGATGAGCTTCGTAACATTCAGGAAGTGAAGGTAGAGATGGGACAATAAGAAGAAACTACAAAACAAATACGTATGAAAAATTATGTGATGGCGGGTGCCGTCGTGTTGTCAGCCTTCTTGTTTTTGGTTGCGGAGGCAGAATAAACAGAAAACAGAGAAAGAAATGAATGCAGATACGATAAAGACCGTATGTACTCGGGTAACATTACAGAAAGATAGTTTGTTGGCCACGTTGACGCTGGACAGTATGAAGGTGACATGGATTCGTGACAATGCCAGCTCACGGTTGATGCCGCGTACTCTCTTTCCGGATGCGACAGATGCGCTGATGAACAGCCTTTCTCTTCAAGAGGGTATACCAGCTTCCGTCAGCACGTTTTTGATTGAATGTGATGGCAAGCGGATGCTTTTTGATACCGGTGTCGGTGCTCCTGATAGCCGGATGATGGAGGGCTTGAAATCGTTGAATGTAAAGCCTGAAGATATTGACTGCTTGTTTATTACCCATTTTCATGGCGACCATATCGGCGGAATGATGAAGGACGGTAAGGTTGTCTTCCCGAGGCTGAGGTATATGCTTCAAAGGCGGAATATGATGCCTGGATGAAAATGCCGGCTGATAAAAGGGCACAGGTAGAGACCACGATGAATGCCTATAAAGACCGTCTGCATCTCTTTGCTTTTGGAGATACGCTTCCCGGAAATGTGCTCCCTATGGAGGCCATAGGACATACACCGGGACATACCGTTTATAAGGCGGGCAAACTGCTGGTAATTGGTGACTTGTTTCACGGGTTTGCCTTGCAGAAAGATCATCCGGAAATCTGTGCGCAGTATGACATGGATAAGACCGGAGCCATAAAAAGCCGCAAATACTACCTGCAATATGCCCGTGAAAACGGAGTGGTAATGGCAGGTATGCATTTGCCTGTTCCGGCTTTTGCGGAATAGGAAGACGCCGAATAGCTTGCTAACTTTACATATTGGAAAACGCCTTGAGGACATAATCGTTTCTTCAAGGCGTTTTCTATGTTTCCCGTAAGAGAACCGTATGTTCTTCGGTGCGGAACTATACGTTTCTGCTTTTGAAAACATACGGTTCGGGGTTGGGAAACGTAAAAATAAAACCAATATTTCTCGGAAAACGGAGCTTCGTTTTTCTAATCCTTTCCACAACTTTGAAATGCCGTTTCTTTTCCGTATCTTTAAAAACTAGATTTACCTAACAATCAGATACGTATGAAGAAAATGATGCTGCTTATTCTGCTGTGTGGTGTGATGCTGACGCTTAAAGCCACAGGGCAATCGGGCGATGTGATTCGTCTGGAAGGAGAAGAATGGGTTTTGATGGCAAAGCCGATAGGATACGATTCCCTGCTGTGCAGGCGGATGGGAGATTTTCTTCCGGAAAATGTTACTCGGTCTACGGGCAATTATAGCGGCTATACCGCTTTCTGGGAGGTGCGTGATGGGTATCTTTGCCTGCAACGGGTAGAAGCGGATGTCTACGATGAGGTCAGCAAGAAAGAATATACACGAATGTATGAGGTGAAAGACTTGCGGCCGATTTTGCGGCCTATTGTCTGGCGGGGACAATTCAAGCCCGCTGGTTCAGTGGGGAACTTCGGGCCGGGAAAGGAGATGTGGTGAGATACGTGCATGATGGGTTCGACCGCAACATGGAAACAGAACGGGTGCTGACCGTTCGGAGCGGTAAAGTGCTGGAAACGCAGACTTACCACAATTACCGGAGAGCCGGATTGAATCTGACGAAGGCACAAGGGGAAATCGTGCATCGGTTTCCTTGGAAGCGGTTTCCTGAATACCGTGGAGAACGAATTCGTTTTTCGCTAAGTGATTTCCAGTTGACAGCCGACGGTCACTTTATAGACTGTGACGTACGTTTCATTTATCTGCGTTCTTCGCAGGAAATGATAAACGACGGGAATCATCCGCTGGCTCTTGCCCTCAAAGAAACGCTGAAATCCATTTATCCGTGGGAGGTGCTCTTCATCAACGGAAAGTACACGAGCGAAATATCGTAATCTTACTATAACTTTGAGGGGAGATATAACGCATATAAGGGTGATTCTGCAAAATACACGATTGTGGGTCGGGGTGTATGGTGAATCCGTCCGTCAACGTCCTCCTTATGATGTGGTACATGCTGTGCTTGTTGGCTCCAATTTGAGCATGGTTGAACAACCGTTTCAAGGATGGCTGACAGATTCCACCGGCTGCTTCCGGATGACGGGACTGGAGGCCGGAACTTATCATCTGAAGCTGAATATGTGGGACTCGCTCCTTGTGATACGGTAGTAACCCTCCCTTCGCAGCATAATGACACGCTGCGTATGGTGCTTCCTTTATGGTATGATTATATTTTGAAATATGACTGTTCGCCGGAGTTGTCGAAAGAAAATATCCTCAAGGGACATCCCAAGCTGCGCCTGGTAATACCGGAAGAACAGGAACAAAAAATCCGCACACACTTTTTCTGGATAAAGTACGGCGTGAGTTATGACGTTTTTATCCATTGAAAAAGATGGAACACTGGACTGTTATCTGGGTGTTCCCAATCATATGCTGACAGCTTATAATCAGGTGGTTTTTGATTATCTGGATAAGAAGTTTGGCACTTCATGGCGCAAGGAGGCTCCGAAAGGAATATTTGGTCTGGATAAATCTTTAGATGAATTTCGTGATTATAAATGGTTTATCAAGACTTTACATAAGGAAAGCAAATATCCGGTAAAGTTGCTGGCCAAAGGAAAAGAGTGTCTGCTACGCATTGAATATGCAGTGGACAGTAACGGATATGTCGTGCAACCGAAAATCATTTCTTGCAGCAACCGTTCGTTTCGGAAAGCAGCATTGGACACTTTTAGAAAGGTGATGAATGTCCCTACTTTATTGAAGGCAGGTAAAGATACACTTGTAGTTCAATATAAACTGAATTCTTCTGCTACTGTTAATCCGGATACTGATGTGCTGGTTATCGGCTATACACCGTGTGATAAACCGATACTGATGAAATAGATAAAAGGAATAATTGTTTTCATTAAAATGGAATGAATATGAGAAAAGAGATTGCATGTGTTATATTGATTTTGCTGGCGGCCTGTGTAAATAAGCCTGGACAGCCTGTACAGGAGGCTACCTCTACAGCTGTTATCGGAGGTGCGGACAGCATGACATCCATTGTGGTTGCTGATACCTGTGCTTCATTTCAAGATACAGTAACATACGAATTACGTCAGTGTCAACTTTGGTATACAAAAGATTTACCTGAAGCATATAACGGAGAAACCCGTCTGTGGACAGAATATGAAGTATATACAGAAAATGTGCCCGTGATTAATATATTTGTAAGCAATCCGACGGACATTCTGTTGGAGTTCGGACGGGATATGCGTTTCTATTTGTGGAAAAATGATAAATGGTGTCCGCCGGAGCAAAAGGATACCTCCTATACGATTGTATGGAATAGTGATGCGTTTATGATAGAGAAGGCTCCTTTGCTGTATTGCTTCCGTTATAAACTGAATGAATATTGCATTCCAAAAGGGAAATACCGTGTTCAGAAATCATTTAGTAGAGGTGATGAACGCATTCTTTTGACAGACAGTTTTGAGGTTAAATAAAAAATGTGTGGAGTATGAAAAGCTGGTATATTTATTTCGTGGTGATGATGGCAATATGCAGTTTGGGATGCAATCGCACGGCATCAAAAAAAACAGGTTATGCAGATTGGGCCTGCCGATGCACAATGCCTGAACTGTGATACGCTGGGGACTACTGTGAGGATGAATATGATACAGAACCATTATCCGCTTGATACGAAGAATGTGTATGCTATCCTATTGAATCCTAAGCGTAAGTCGCTGATTTTTTGGTGGTGACTGGACATTTGCAGAAAATGGGAAAAACGGTTCGTGGATGGGTGCAAAGATGAATGGAATGTATGGCTTTGGAGATGTAGGTATGCAGTTAAACTTTGCTCCTGATTATTATTGTTTTTAGTTATCCTGTCAGTTGCTATAGAATTACATCCGGAAAATATCGGATTATTCAATCATTCCATGACGGGAGGGAAGAAATTACAGTAAGTGCCGAGTTCTGGATAGATAAATAACGGACAATTGTTTCACGGAAAAATCGATAATACAATGAAAGGAAGATGAGCAAACAGTTTATCAGGTAGTGGAGGAGATGCCGGAGTTTCTCGGTGGTATGTCTGCTTTAATGGAGTTTATCCGGAAAAACCTGCGGCATGACAAGGCTGAAAAGAGGGAGCGTGTCATCATTCAAATAGTAGTAGATAAGAAGGGAAATGCCACTAACCCTGTGGTGTTGCGGAGTACAAATCCGGCGTTGGATGAAGAAGCCTTGCGTATCGTCAGTCTGATGCCGAAATGGAAACCGGGCAGACAAGCCGGGAAGAACCGGAATGTAAAGTTTGCTTTTCCTGTTGCGTTTAAACCTTCTGTGCAGAATACAAATTAATTATCCCAATAGCGTATGAAAACAAATGCATTTTTCAATTGTTTGTGGCGGTGGTCTGTGTGATGTGTGTTGGTTGTACAGGCAAGCGTAAGGCACAACCGGTAGATGTTCTGGCAAAGGAGACTCCTCCAGCAGTACAGAGTCCGGAAGTAACGGATGATACGCTTGCAGCAGAGGAGCCGGATACGGAAACTTCTACAGACATTCCGCCTCAACCGGTGGCGATGGTGCTGGAACCGGTGGTACGGGATATTCCTGTCGGCCGTCCTCTTTCTGCGGATTCGCTTTATATGCATACAGAATATGATTATTATCCTGTAGCGACTTCCAAAGTCAAGGTCTTCATTACCAGTCGTGCGAACCGGGAATATGACAGTGGAGAAGGGTACAGTCTGGTATATTACAATGAAGCACTAAAGCAATGGGAACCTCAGCCTACCAATCCGATAATCAACGATGTATTGTGGGTGTTTACGCCCGATTATCCTACAGACCGGCAGACTATTCAATTTTTATACGGACAAGAACCGTCCCGGCAGGTATCGCATTTACAAATCATTCAACCGTAATACATGTACGGCATACGCGGAGTTTGAACTCGTATCCAAGGCTCAGCATCGGAAACTGCTTGACAAAATTAGCCAGTATGGGAAGGAACATCCCAAGGACCGTGTCATAGAAAACTTGAATACTTCGTTTTTCGGGACAATGACACGTTGTATATGTCGTGGATGGTGAACTCGGAGGCATTGCAGAAAGAGTTCCGGCAGAAGGTGCTGAATTATGCGGCAATCGTAGTGAACGACGGAAAAGAGGATGTAGCTACTTATTTTACTCAACCGATGTGTACGGATACTTTCGGCATCAAGATGTACACGGAGAAGGCGGTGTATCCGCTGAATACGGAATCTGTGGCGGTGAGAATCGTAAACCGGAGCGGGCGGAGCATCTCAATGGGGTCGCCGTACCGAGTGCTTCGGAAGGAGGGAGAAAAATGGCTGTCTTTACCGAGAGCAACAGTTTGGACACTTGAAGAACGTATTCTTCCATCCAATAAGATTTATCCCTTTTCTGCCAGTTTGTATACGTCACTCCGTATGCTTACGCCGGGCATCTATCGTGTGGTGAAGAAATGGATATTGGGGATAATTATCACGACTGGTATTTTGCGGCGGAATTCCGGATTGGCCACAAGGTGGAAGAACGGGATGCTTCGGACAAGGAGCCTTCTTCAAAGCCTTTGCAGGAAGTGGCAGAGGAAAAGGATCTGGATATTGCGTATGACGAGGTAGAGGAGATGCCGGAGTTTCCCGGGGGCATGTCGGCCTTGATGGATTTTATTCGGAAGAATCTGAACTATGACAAATCGCTTGTGCCTGAAACGGTTGTAATTCCTCGAGTCATCGTGCAGTTTGTGATAGATGAGGAAGGAAACATTATTCATCCGGTGGTGCTGCGGGGAGTGAATCCGGCATTGGACGAAGAGGCTCTTCGGGTAGTAAAGCTGATGCCGAAATGGAAACCGGGACGGCAAAGCGGAAAACCGGAGAAAGTGAGGTATGCCATTCCGGTTACTTTCGAGCGTGCCGCCAAAGTTTCTTGATTTTATCGGGGTGGTTTAGACAAATAAGTCTGTCAGAAATAATTATTTCTTTCTCAAAAAGTCGTTTTTAGGTAAGTTTTTGTATCTTTACGCTTGTAATCAAAACAAATGCCTATGAAAATGAAACCGTTGTTATGGAGCTTGGTGGTCACAGCCGTAGTGTGCAGTCTCTGTCTGTTCGTCACACAATGGATGGGCCTTGCCGATGATTGGCGCATCTTTGTGAGCGTATTCTTGGGGGGTACTGTTGGGAAACGGTTGTAACCGGTGGTTGCAGCGTGCAGCTCATTGAAAAATTCTCAGGCAAGCGGAATACTTACCTGAGAATTTCTTTTTTCATCGGATAATCCCCGTGTCACTGTCCTTCAGCTGGATGGAGCGGTTGACAGCGCGGAACTTGCGTCCTTTAGTCAGTCGCCACGTTACGGTCAGGTTGACGAGGTTACAGGCGTCGCGACTGTAGAGGGCAGTGGTTTTCTGGAGGTTCCGGTTCAGGACTTCCGATTCGAACATTTTGTATTTGTGTTGAAAGGCTGTTGCCAGATAAGGGCAAACTGCCAGTCTTTGTAGCTGTAGGCGGCCTTCATGGCGATGTCGCCTCCGCTGTAGCCTTTGGTTTCCCCTTCCAGGAAGCGGGAGCCGTTGTCGGCGTAGGCATGGAGGGAGAGGTTGCCAGGTAGGCGTTGACGGCCCCTGTGAAGAAGTAGGACGTGTAGCAGTGCGTGTAGTCCTGGCCGAAGTTGAAGCAGCGGAACAGTCCCCCGTAGGCCGTGACGGAGAGCTTTTCCGGCATCAGCCAGTAGCTTGCATAGGCCATGGCGTGCAGGGCGTCAATCTCTTTCTGGTTGCGCTGGGTATAGATGAACCGGTCGTCGGACGTGCGTTCGTACACCGCCATGTTGGGGTGAGGACATTTCTTGTAGAAGCCTTGCGCATAGGCTTGCAGGCGGGTGTTGTTGTACGACAGCCGGAGGGTGTGATACGTCTCCCGGTTGGGCTTGAGGTCTGGACTACCTACGGTCCATTCCATGCGTTGGTGCGAATGGCGGCATCGCTGATCATGGCCACCCGTGAGGTGCGTTCGTTCAGCTGGAAATTGTAACTCAGTTGCAGGGAGTGGGTGAAGTTGTAGTTCAGGGCTGCTTTCGGACAGAAACTCCAGTAATCGTACGAATGGGCTTGCTGACGGTAGTGCAGGTAGCTGCCTCCGATGCCTGCCGAGTAGCCGGAGCTTGTCCCACGTTCCCTTGATTTCGGAGACAGATACACGCGGTTGTGGTGCATGGGGGTGACGGAAGAAACATCGCCCGTGTATTCATTGTTCGTGTATTTCTGGTTGTAGTTGAGGCCGGGCAGAAAAGGGTAAAGGGCTTCAACCGGTTTTCATAGATGGCTTCGCTCAGCAGGGAGTAGGTGCGTCCGTCCACATTGTAACGGTAAGGCGAACCTTCGTCGTAACTGTCGGAGGATTGGGTGCCGATGTATGTGCCCACGGCATTGAGGGTAAGCGACTGCCGGGGGGTGAACTGCTGGAAGTAGTAGAGGTCGAGCACCGGACTGCTGCTCTGGCTTTGTTGCTGTTCGAGGGCGGTGTATGTCTGTGCCCCGTCTACAATCTGTTTCTGACTGAAATCGCCCGGCACGTGACTGAAGTCGCCGCTCAGTGAAGCCTGAAACACGTAGCGGCTGGAGTCGGCCAGGTTGTAGGTCAGTTTCATCTGGTTGCTCAGACTCCGGTTGCGCGAAGCGAGGTCGTTGCGCTGGATGGTATAAATGGAGCCGTCGTTCAGATGATAGTATGCGGTTTCCTCCGTCCGTATTCCTTTAAAATCCCGGTAGCCGAAGCTGTAGTTCAGCGACAGCTCACTCTTTCCTGTGTTCCATTTGCCGTACACCGTGTAATCGCCGTCGCGGGTAGTCAGTGCCTGGGTGAGCGAGGTTCCTAAAGTATATCCGTTGTCCGCCCGTCGGGTAGTGATGTCAATGACGTAGGCAATGCCGTCGCCATAGCGCACGCCGGGGTTGTCGATGAAGTCAATCTTGCGGATGCTTTTCGGGTCGAGCGACAGCATCTCTGCCTTGTCTGCAATGATGCCGTTGATACGAATCTGTACGCCTCCCCGCTGGTCGATGGCCGAGATGCTGTGGCCCACCTCGTCCACACGGATATTCGGTAAGGTGAGTTGCTGGAGCAGACTGTAGCCTGAGCGGGAAGAAGCTTTCTGCTGTTCGGAGGGGTAGAGTAGCAGACCGTCGGTCTTGTGGATAATCCGGTCGGCTTTGACTTCCACTTCGCCTAGTTCCACGGTGGGTTCTACTTCCTGCGCGAGAGTGGGGAGGGCCAGCAATAAAAGAAGAAAGATGCTGGCCAGAAATCGGGAGATGGTCAGCAGAAGCCGACTTTCGGTCTCCTGCTGGAAAAGTAATCTGAGTGTGTTCATTTGTTCCTGTGTGTAAATTTCAGGAACAAAGTAGGAGGCTGTCACGAAGGCGTCAAAAACCGACGCTGACATTTGCCTGACAATTCGCTGTCAGCTTTTCAATTCGTTGATTTCCAGTGAATAGTTTCGTCCTCTGTCGGCCACGATTTTCAGCTGCGTATGCTCCTCCACAATGGGTTTCAACCGGCGGATAAGGGTGTAGAGCGTATCGTTGGCATCGTCTTTCTTGGGCCAGAGTGTCGCACAGATTTCCTCTTTCGAAATGGAGTGGGAAGGTGACTGCCAGAACAGCCGCATCAGTTGCTGTTGCATGGGGGTGAAGCGGATAGGCATGTGGTCGACGCCGTAGAAACGGTCGTCTGCATCCGAATATGTCAGTCCCCCGAAATCTTCGGCAGATTGTGTACCATCTTCAGCCGGTTGTCTGCATCCTTCGACGGGTTGCAGCACCAGATTCTCTTTCTCTCTTTTCCGTAAGTACAGCATCGAACCGATGGCCCAGAGGATAGCCGCTGCCATCAGTCCGGCAGGCAAGCGCTGGTCGGACATGCCGAATACGGCCGCTGCCGACAGACGGGTATTAGCCTTTCAGGGCCAGTGTCTCGCCTGCGTGTCCGTTTCTTATCATCAGTGTATCGCTGTAGATGGCCTGTTCATCCGTCGAACCACCCTGATATTCCTTGTCCACCACGTCGAACGTGAGGAAAGAGGTTTCCTTCAGTCGCCGATTCTTCAGGTGTCGGCAGAACCGTTCGTCGGACACGGCAATCAGTACCTGTCCGCCCGAAGTACGCCGGAGCTGCTTGTATGCCCGTATCGTATCTTGTGTCACAATGGGCTCTTTCTTTTCCAGTAAAGTCAGTGCCAGTGCCTGATTCAGGTCGGCTGTTATTTCGTTTCGTGTCACGTGGTAGTTATGGCGTCCGGCCAGCAGGGAAGTCAGCATCAGCGCCAGAAACACGGTGACGGATAGTAGTCTGCGATTCATAAATATCGGGTTTGGTTTCTGCAAATGTAATGAATTCTGTGCTTCCTCTTTCTTATGGCGGATGAAAAATATTGTATTATTTATACTCCGTTTTGCTGCTCCGGTATTCATTGGGAGTCATTCCGGTGGCTTTCTTGAATACACGAGTGAAGTGCTGCGGGTACTGGAAACCGAGTTGATAGGCTATCTGACTGATGGACTCTGAGGGGAGAAGCAGCTGTTCTTTGGCGATGCTGATAATTTTGTCTTGTATATATTCCAGGGCGGTTCTGCCTGTTTCTTTTTTGATAAGGTCGCCAAAATAGTTGGTTGACAGGCAAAGTTCGCTTGCGCAGTGTTTCACACTGGGCAATCCCTTTGTGCGGCATTGTCTCCCGTGAAATATTGGTCCAGGAATGTTTCGAAACGGGTTAGAATGTCGTGGTGAGCATCCTGACGGGTGATGAACTGTCTTTCGTAGAAGCGCAGGCAATAGTTGAGCAACAACTCGATATGGTTGGCAATCAGCCGTTTGCTCATCCGGTCCACACTGTGTTGCAATTCCTCCTGAATGTTCTGCAGGCAGTCGATGAAGGTGTGTCGTTCCCGTTCCGAGAGGTGCAAGGCTTCGTTCACTTCATACGAGAAGAACGTGTATTCCTTGATAGTGCGTCCGAGGTTGGTGCCGCGAATCAGGTCGGGATGAAAGCACAGCGCATAGCCTTGCGGCTGGAACGTTTCGCCCGTATCTTCTATGCCGATCACTTGTCCGGGTGCCAGACAGACCACCGAGCCTTTCTGGTAATCGTATCGCTGGCGGCCGTAAATCAGGTCGCAGTTCTTTTCGTCTTTCAGAAAAATCACGTAAAAGCTGAATGTATGCCGCATGTGGTGCATCGGTTTGGCCTGTGAAAGATCAATCACGCTGACCAGCGGATGCAGAGTTTCTACGCCGAGCATGTCGTCGTACTCTGTAACGGCTTCGATGTTTAATAAGGATGTTTTCATCGTTTTTAATGCTTCTGACGACAAAATTACGAAAGGATTCCGGTTTCTGGTTTTCGTTACTCTTGAAATCTGTGTTTTCATGCAGGGATTCTGTGTTTTGTATAACAACGGATAAAATGGTACGGATTATTTTTGCCATAACATTAACAGATTAATAGTATAGAACTATGACACAGGAAATGGAGAGCCGTATGGCTTTGAAAGATTTAGTGGACCGTTATGTAGCGGAATCGGATGGAAATATTAAAAGTGTGTGATATGGAAAAAGAAGTAATGTTGCTTACGGGTGCGGACAAATCGGTATGGCGATAGCTCGGCGGATGGGATATGGAATGAAGATTGTAGTCGGTGACAAGCGGATGGAGAATGCGCAGGCCGTGGCCGATACGATGAACCGTGCCGGATTTGATGTGCTTCCGGTGGAGATGGACTTGTCGTCGCGCGTCTCCATTCTCGGACTGATTGAGACGGCACAGCAATATGGAGAGATAGCCATGCTGGTCAATGCGGCAGGAGTGTCTCCTTCGCAAGCCTCGGTCGAGACCATTCTGAAAGTCGACTTGTACGGTACGGCGGTATTGTTGGAAGAAGTTGGGAAAGTTATCCGGCAGGGTGGAACGGGCGTTACGATAGCCAGTCAATCTGGACACCGCTTGCCGGCCCTTGGTGCTGAAATCGATGCACAGCTAGCTTGTACACCGACGGAAGAATTGTTGAGTCTGGAGGTACTGCAACCCTCGCACATCCGCGATACGCTCCATGCCTACCAGCTGGCGAAACGTTGCAACGTGAAGCGTGTCATGTCCGAGGCAGTGAGATGGGGTGAACGAGGTGCCCGTCTGAATTCCATTTCTCCAGGTATTATCGTCACTCCACTGGCACTTGACGAGTTCAACGGGGTACGTGGGGAGTTCTATAAGAAGATGTTCGCCCAATGTCCGGCGCATCGTCCCGGCACGGCCGACGAGGTGGCGAATGTGGCCGAACTGTTGATGAGCAACCGGGGGGCCTTTATCACCGGCTCTGATTTTCTGGTAGACGGAGGTGCTACGGCTGCTTATTTTTATGGTTCAAATCTGGAATAGAGATAGCACATTATCAATGCGTAGCCAGATACCACGAAGTCTGCGAGTAGGAACTTGCCAAGCTGTTTGTGCTGGGTGCAGAGGTGGTGATGCCGGAATAATGCTCTATGGGAAGCGGACCACGGGCTGCTGTGAAATATTTCTCGGTGTGTGCCTTGTAGGGAACGACTTGTTCCAGCAAGGTTTCAAACTGGGTCAGCTGCTCTGCATCGTTGCCGCAAAGGGCACGGACGTAATCGCCGAAATCATAGAATATCACGGGAGAATAGCCGTCCATACGCTGAATGGAGGCCGTTTGTGAGTCGTCCAGCGAATAGCGGGAATGAATGTCTTTCATCAGGAGAGCCAGTTCGTCCAGTCGGGAGCAGTCGGTCACGGCAATGGTACCGTAGGGGTATGTGTAACTGGAATAGAATTGATAGAAAGTCTGACAGATGGCGCTGTAGTCGGGATTCTCGGCCAGCAGGTATTCTCCGATGTGGGAGTAAGGCATACCGTAGACCATGATTTCCGTGGGACAGGCTATCAGGTGACGGGTCACGTGGCGCAGGTCGTAGGCTGCCTCCAGCGAAGACATGTAGCAGTCGTCAAACAGGATGTATTCCATTTTCAATCCGCAGTTGGAGAGACTTTTGGCGAGGGTGGTCACCTCCGTCTGGTATTCTGCTGTCAGTCCCCCGAAAAGCGGGTCAGGGGAGTGTGTGAGTACTCCCAGTAATAGCGGGGTTTCGTAGCGGCACGTGCCTTGCTTTGGGCGACGGGCAGCCATCCCATGCCGTGGCAACCCACAATCAGGGAGTAGGTTTGGCGGAAGCAAACGATTTCATGTCGTTCAGAATGCCCGTGAGACCCTCTTCGGTCGTAAATGCAGTTTTAGTATCTGCCGGGTGCAGATACCGTTATTGACCGTGATTTCAAACAGTTCTGCTTCCGTGGAACTGGTGGACAGAAAGACGAGCACCCGCTCCTTGTCTAGTCCTCTGCGGGAGATGGCGTCTTCCATATCGTCGATATTCTGGTAGAAATAACTCGTCAGGTTGGTAGACCATGGCAGGTACATGAAGAGTGTCCGCTCGTTGTCGGCAGACGGAATTTCTTCTTTTTGGCAACTTGTCAGGCAGGAGAGTACGATGACAAGCAATATGGGAAGCAGGCGGATAAGTTTCATGAAACTTGCACTATTTTTTATAGGTGATTTTGAAAGGCAGAACCTGGAACACTTCGCAGTCGGGCGTAATCAGTTCCAGCTTGTAGGTGAGAGAAGCCCCGTCTGTACCTTCCGTCAGTTGGTCGAGCACTTCTTGCGGAAGAAGGTCCTTGAAGCTGATTTTGCCGCTGTTCATGCGCAGATAGCGTGTCTGTCCGTTTGTGTCCACGGCAAGCAAGGCCACGGGGGGCATACTGGCTCAGGATACTTCCGGCGTATTCCTTGCGCGGGGTGACTTCCATGCTGCCGAGGTCGTAGGAGATTTCGTGACCATCGGGCGCAAAGAGTTTCTTTTCCGGATTGACGGTGATTTCCGTGTATGTGAAGTCGTAGATGTCCGTACCTTCGGGTTCCAGTTCCTCGTCGGTAGAGAAAATGACCACCTCACAATGACGCAGACGGTCGTAGCATGTGAGATATACTCCGTTGCTCAGCAGCTTGACCTTGACATGATTCCCTTGTGAAGTGATTTCGCAACTGCCTTCTCTGGCTGGTTTGAAAGTGAAAGGACCGTTGCTGCTCAGCACATCGAATTCCGTTCTTTTCCGGAGATGATGAGCGGATTTTCCTGTACCGATACGGTCAGTTCGTGGACGTCCGACAAATCTGTGTGGTATGTTTTCTGCACCTCTTCCAGTTCCTGATTCGTCATCCG
>ENA-OPYV01000184-OPYV01000184.1-human-gut-metagenome-genome-assembly--contig:-NODE-184-length-19882-cov-2.300481_pt1 | contig 19882 bp, 25 predicted proteins | sample MGYA00242474_ERZ504485 | MGnify/ENA primary metagenome ERZ504485 (study PRJEB26092, sample SAMD00036263) | human gut metagenome | host: Homo sapiens | study: EMG produced TPA metagenomics assembly of...
TTTCTTTTTTTTGTTTTTTTCTCTCTAAATCGCTTTTTTTATAGGCCTTCATCTGTAGATATATCAACTTATCATGTAACACATGAAGCTTGTGAAAAAACTTTTCCTTACACGCACAAAGATTCGTTGCAAGTCTAACATCCTCTGGTGTCGTGATCTTAATGTTATCATAACCACCTTCAAACAGTTTTACCGGCACATTACCATATGTTTCTACTACCATTGCATCATCGGTTACTTTTCCATCATCATTTTCCATCATCTTTTCATATGCCTTTTTTACAAGGTCAAATTCAAAACATTGTGGTGTCTGAACCTGCCACAATGTTTTTCTCTCAGGTGTACGGATTGCGTAATTCTCCTCATCAACAACTTTAATCGTATCTTTCGATGGCATTCCAACTACACATGCACGATATTTTTTTACATAGTATATGCATTTTTGTACTAATTCTGCACTGATCATCGGACGTGCTCCGTCATGGATCAGTACATAATCTGCATCCTCGATTGCTTCAAGTCCAAAATAAACGGATGCATAACGTTCCCATCCGCCTGGCACGATCTTTTTCACCTTATTAAAATGATATCGATCTACAATATACTCTTTACAGTAATCTATCTCGTCTTCTCCTGTAACAAGAATAACCTCATCTACTAGCGCTCTCTTCAAAGCCTTTAGCGCATAGTACACCAAAGGCCTTGATTTGATCAGCATATATTGTTTGGGAATTCCACTTCCCATTCTTTTTCCTTCTCCTGCTGCCAAAACGATTGCCGCAATTTTTTCTCCCATGTATTTACCCCTGTCTGGTACCAATCTTTAATCCTGGCACCGCATTTAAATCCAAACCACTTCTCACACCATTTATATAATCATAGTATCCACACACACCGATCATCGCAGCGTTATCCGTACAAAAGATTGGTGATGGATGATAAAATTCAATTCCTGCTTCCTTACATCTCTCGATCATTTTTGCACGAAATGCTCCATTGGATGCAACTCCACCTGCGATTGCAAGTTTCTTGTATCCTAATTCTTTCGCAGCTTCTACTCCATGAGAACTCAAAACATCTACAACCGCTTCCTGGAAAGAAGCCGCGACATCCGCACGGTTTACTTCTTCCCCTTTCATCTCACATTTATTTAAATAATTTAATACAGAGGATTTTAACCCGCTAAAGCTAAAGTCCATCTTGGAATCATTTACTTTGGCTCTAGGGAATGGAATTGCATTCTTATCTCCCTCTTTTGCTAAGGCTTCAATCTTTGGACCTCCTGGATATCCCAGTCCAATCGCACGTGCTACTTTATCGAAGGCTTCTCCTGCTGCATCATCTCTTGTACACCCAATGATCTCGTATTTTCCATAATCCTTGACATCAACAAGGTGTGTATGCCCCCTGATACGACCAGACATAAAAATGGAGGTTCTAAATCTGGATGTTCAATATAATTAGCGCAAATATGTCCTTCAATATGATGCACTCCTACCAATGGTTTCTTCTTTGCAAACGCGAGTGCTTTCGCTTCTGCCACACCAACTAATAGTGCACCGACTAATCCTGGTCCATAAGTAACCGCGATCGCATCAATACTGTCTAATGTTTCTCCTGCTTCTTTTAATGCTTCTCTTACTACAAAGTTCACTTTCTCTACATGTTTTCTTGAGGCAATCTCAGGGACAACACCGCCATATAGCTTATGCAGTTCGATCTGAGATGAAATGATATTGGATTTTACACATCTTCCATCCTCTACAACTGCTGCCGCTGTCTCATCGCAGGAAGATTCGATTGCCAGAATCTTAATCTTATCGCTCATCGTATTCTCCTATTCTTCCTGAAAATCTAAAGTTATCGTCTTACCGTCTTTTCCAGCTTTTGCTCTAGGGAAAATCGACTTCACTTTCCCCATAAATTCTTCTGCCCGGATTAATGACGGACTATAATGAGTTAACCACATCTGTTTTACATCTGCTTCTTTTGCAAGATGCGCAGCTTCGTAAAATGTCATGTGTTTATATTCTCTTGCTTTCTTTTCTTTTCCTTCTTCTCCATACATTCCTTCACAAATAAATAAATCTGCATTCTTTGCGTGTTCAGAAATTGTCTGGACTGGTCTTGTATCCGTACAATATGTCAATTTAATTCCAGGTCTAGGACTTCCTAAGATCATATCACTTGTAAGTACACGACCATCTTCACTTGTCACAGTTTCTCCCTTTTGAAGCCTGTTCCAGTATTTCATCGGGATGTCATTTTCCTTTGCCTTTACAGGATCAAACTTCCCAGCTCTTGGGATGATCATATTATAGCCATAACAAGGCACATTATGTTTTACATAGAAAGCTTCAATTTTATAGCCATCCATCTCAATAACGTGCTCTTTCTCATTTAATTCATAAAATTCGATCGGAAATGGAAGTTCTGGTGCGATCACGCGCAGTGAATTCATCAACCCTTTCTACGCCTTTGGTCTTATGATCAAAGAGGTTCTGTTCGTTCTGCATTTCCAAGTGTTAAAAGAAGTCCTGGAAGTCCACTGATATGATCTGCATGAAAATGTGTAAAACAGATCGCATCTAATGGTTTAACACTCCAGCCCCTCTCTTTAATTCCTACCTGTGTTCCCTCCCCGCAGTCGATCAACAGACTATGCCCGTTGAATCTTGTCATACATGCGGTCAACTTTCTATATGGAAGCGGCATCATCCACCGGTTCCAAGTAAACATACATCTAACATAAATCACCTTTTATGATAATATCTCACTCTTCTCTGTTACCTTGGAGAAATCTCAAATTGTTTTACGATACGATCGTAACATCTCTCACAAATCTTAAATTCATGAATCTGCGTATCTTTGTTTGAGAAATACCCCCATTCTTTTTTAACTTCTATATAATCTGTTTTATTGTTTAATAACTGTCCACATACATTACATTTCATCTCATTCTCCTCCTTACGCTCATCATTATAAACGGGCGTTTCTGAAGAATCCAGTGGAAATGATTGGTCATCTGTTGAAATTTCACAAAACATTAAGATCGCATCCTCGATTGGATCCTTATAATACTTTGCTCTGCGTCCATATTCTTCAAATCCATTCTTTTAAATAAAAACTGATACGCTGCTTCGTTTGATTCTCTGACCTCCAAATAGATCGTGTCTACCCCTATCTCCTGATACCTTCGTCTGAACTCATGAAACAACAATGTGCCAATTCCCATTTTCCTTATAAATGGAATCATTGCAATCCTATGTAATTCTGCCTGATCTAACACATGCTCAGCGATTATATATCCACTAATACGATTTCTGTCTCTCCATACATAAATATCACTAGTTTTACGATAATAGAAAGACTCAATACTATCGAAACTCCATGGTCTGTGAAAAGAAAGTTTTTCTATCTCTGCGATCATCGGAAGATCTTCTGGAAGTGCTTTCCTCACATGCCATTCTCTGGCTGTTATACTACTTTTGTCCATGAAGCCTCTCTTCTCTCTCTCGTTCAGCCTGAGATTTTCTTAAATATTCTGGCACAAATTCGTCTGCACTTTCATAAATTCCCTGTGCAAAATATACTTGTGCTAACGTTCCGACTGCTGCTGCTCTCTGGCGGTTTGCATGTGCTGGAGCAAAAATTGCCAGATCACCCATCTTCTCTAAGATTTCTTCTTTATATACTGGTACGCCATCCCCAAGGAATACAACTGGTTCATTGTATTCCATCAACTGTATCAAAGTATCTTCTACACTCTGGGCACATTGTTCCTTTAAGACTTTCATTTCACTGCCTTCAAATCGGTAAAATCCTGTATACACTTGTTTTCTTCTGGCATCCATCATTGGACAAATGATCATGGACGTTCCAAATAACTGATATGCAAGCCCATCTACAGTTGGCACAGGAATGATCGGTTTATCCAGTGCCAGCCCTAATCCTTTGGCTGTTGCTGCACCAATGCGAAGTCCCGTAAAAGAACCTGGTCCTTTTGCTACCGCAACCGCATCAATATCTTCTATCTCAAAGGATGTTCTCTTGATTACTTCATCTAACATCGGAAGTAACGTCTGAGAATGTGTTAATTTATTTCCAGTCGTATACTCTGCGATCAACTGATCATCTTCGATCAATGCCACAGAAGCTACCAGACCAGAGCTGTCCAGTACTAATAATTTCATCTATTGTTCCTCCATTTCAATCTCTCGATAGTCAAATCCTTTTTCTAAATCTTTACGGATCGTAATCTTTTGATAATGATCTGGCAGAATCTCCTCGATCAGATTTGCCCATTCGATCAGACAGACTCCTTCTCCATAAACATAATCCTCATATCCGATCTCGTCCATCTCTTCAATATCACCAATACGATAAACATCAAAATGATATAGTGGAAGTCTTCCCTCTTCATATTCTCTTACGATCGTAAAAGTCGGACTCTGAATTGGTTCTGTGATACCAAGTCCATCTGCCAACCCTTTTGTAAATACAGTCTTACCAACCCCAAGATCTCCATATAAACAAATCAACCTGTCCACGGCTGTGCCTCCTGTCCGATCTTCTTTCCGATCTCATACGTATCTTCTGCACAAAAACTTTGACGATCATTTCTATTCTTCTCCTTCTGAATTCTCTTGAACTTCTGATTCCGATACTTCTGTCTCTTCCCGCTCAGTTTCTGCTGATGCCTTGGAATATTTTGAAATATCTCCTCCATCTGTCTGTGTCTGAACAGCCTTCTTTCTTGCTTCTTTGATGTGTTCTTTCATATAATCTAACATCTTTTCTCTGTCATCACCAAGTTCATAATCTGGAAACACAAATGCCTGCTGTTTTCCTGTATACAATAATGTCAGCCCCATAAAAATGTGTGATCTTATAAACTCTGTTCCACTCGATCGTTGCACTTTCTTCTCCTAACTCTACAAAAATACCATCATCTCGTAAAGTGTAGTACGTTGGATTCTTGTATACTGGATTCTCAATTGCCTGTTTCTTTGCTTTTACATATATCATCAGTGGATTAATGACAACAAATAATGCAATAACAACTACACCAAAAATAATATTCGTCTGTCCTTCTGGCTGACCGATTCCGTGGACGATCATATATGCTCCGACTCCCAGCATAAAAATCGTCAAAATCGCCTGTACTCCGGAATACGTGTATGCTAATGAAAATTTAAAAATATCTTTCGCTTTTAATTGTGTATGAAATTTCATCTTAATTCTCCTTACCTTTTCTCTGTTAATGAAATATTATACCATAATCCGGGTATAAAACCAATGATTTTACAAATACTACAAGCATACACGAAAACCAATGAATATGGAGGATCTTAAGAATGAAAGCTACAGGTATTATACGAAGGATTGATGACCTTGGCCGGATCGTTATACCAAAAGAAATACGAAAAACCATGCATATCAGAGAAAGCGATCCTTTGGAGATATTTACAGAGAGGGACGGCGATATCATTTTAAAGAAATATTCCCCGATCGGTGAACTAGGAAACAGTGCGCAGCTATATGCAGAATCGATCGCTACTCAGATTCCACATACGATCTGTATTTGTGATCAAGACTGTGTGATCGCTGCTGCCGGACCAAATGCCAAAAAACTAAATTGGAAAATTATTAGATGAAAAAGCTGAAGAAGCTTTGATAGATCGAAAACATATATTGATGGACCGTGAAAAAGAAGATTTCTTTCCTCTGATCTTGGACTTTCCAGAGGTATTTCGCTATGTGTGTCTTTCTACGATCATTGCAGAAAGTGAAGCCGTTTGGATTGTATGTATTCTTCTATTGAAGATAAATTAGATGATCAGGAGTTTAAAATTGCCAAAATCGCTTCTGATTTTCTAGGAAAACAGCTCGAAGCATAACGTAAAAAAGTGAAATACAGTCGCACAAAACGGCTGTACATTTCACTTTTTTCTTCATGATACATATTTATTATGATTCAATAATAATATTTTCTAATCCACCTTCGACTGCCCCAGCTTTTAATTCCTGCATCTGTTCTTTTGTGTACAGTTTGGGATTTTCTTCAAAACAATATTCTCTATCTACCAAGTGATATTTTGCTTCTGCCAGTGGATTGTAGTTTAAGATTTCATAGGAAACATACTGATAGATCCCATTTAAATATTTTGCAATTCCCTTGATGTTATCTTTTGTTGCGGTCATTCCTGGAATCATCGGTGTTCTTATGATGACCTTGTCTCTATTTGATGTCTCTAATAAGTATCTGATATTATCCTTGATCTTTTGATTTGAAACCCCAGTGTAATGCATATGATCTTTCTCTGTTGCTTAATTTAAAGTCTGCAAAAATCCGGTCTAAATATGGAAGGATCTCTTTGATCACTTCCTGATCTGCATATAAGGATGTCTCGATCGCGGTATGGATTCCTTCTTTTTGCATGCTTTTAACAGCTCTTTTGTAAACTTCCACTGTAATAATGGTTCCCCTCCTGAGATCGTAACCCCGCCATTTCCATAACGATAGAATGATTTATCTTTGCGGATCTCTTCCATAACCATTTCTACGCTCATCTCTCTGGAATCCATGGCGATTGCTCCCGTTGGACACCAGTCAATGATGGTATTCCAGTTTTCATTTCTGTTTGGATGAATGTGTATCTGGTCATTTTCCATCGTAACGCCCTGATTTTTTGATTTTGCAATACACGTCTTACAATGCATGCAGCGGTTTTCAAAATAAATTGGTCTTTTGCGGATCGAAATTCCTTCTGGATTCTGACACCAGATACATTTTAACGGACATCCTTTTAAAAATACTGTGGTACGGATTCCGTCTCCATCGTGCGTTGAAAATCTGCGAATATCAAATACTTTTCCTGTCATCTTAAATATCTCCATAACTTGTTCTTGCGATGATCTCATTTTGCAGTTCATCGGCAAGTTCTGTAAAGTAGGCTGTGTAACCCGCAACTCTGACGGTCAATCCGCGGTATTGCTCTGGATTCTTCTTTGCTGCGAGCAAGTCTTCTTTTCTTACTACGTTAAACTGGATATGTGGAATCTCAAGATCTACAAATGTTCTTAAGAAATTTGCAAACTTATCAATTCCTGTCTCTGTCTTGAAAAATTCAGGAAGGAATTTCATATTTAATAATCCGCCATTGGTTGTAAGTGTCTTATCTAGTTTGGATACGGATTTTAATACGGCTGTTGGTCCTTTGATATCTCTTCCGTAAACAGGTGACATTCCTCCATCTGCTAATGGTTCCTTCGCATATCTTCCATCTGGAGTTGCGCCTACATTTTCACCCATTGGCACATGGGCTGATACGGTATACATTCCTGTATGATATGGACCTTTTCGATAGTTTTTAAATGTTCTTAATCGATTCTTGAAGTAATCTGCCCATTTTGTTCCCTGTTTGTCAACTTCATCGATGTCATTTCCGTACTTTGGAACCTTATTAACGCACATTGCTCTTAAGATTTCATATCCTTCAAAATTGTTCTTTAATGCATCAAGCATTTCTTTTTGTGTACATTTTTTTTCATCATACACCAGCTGCTTGATTGCGACAAGACTATCCGCAAGATTTGCAACCTGGATCATCTGAATTCCGGATAAATTGTATTTTGCACCGCCTGCCGTGACATCCATTCCATTCTCCATACAGTTTTCAATGGATGCTGATAAAAATGGGGATGGCAGAAGATCAATATGAGCTTTCTCTACTTCTTCGCATGCAAGAATCATCTTATCCATGAAATAATCAATTTGTTTCTTGAATGCTGCTTCCAACTCTTCAAATGTCTCGTACGTCTCAAGGTTTCCATAATCTGGAGCGATCTTTTCTCCTGTTAAGAGACAGATTCCACCAGTTAGTGCCACTTCTAATGCTTTGTTTAAGTTAAACATTGCAGAATCACTCCATCCAAGGTTATTTCCCTGCGTTGTTAATTCCACGCATCCAACGATCGCATAATCTCTTGCATCTTTTTCTTCGATTCCTAATTCCTGAATAGATGGAATGACTGCCTTGTCATTGAAAAACTGTGGCATTCCGCTTCCTTTGGCTACGACTCTGACTGCTTCTTTTAATAATTCGTTCGACGTTCCTTCGTGAAGTCTTACGGAAAGGTTTGGCTGTGGAAGTCCTAAATGTTTCTGAGCTTCTAAGAACAAGAATGATAAATCATTATATGTATCATTTCCATTCTCATCCTGACCTCCGATCGCGATATTAAATCCAATCGGGAATCCTGCAAAATATTTTGCTCCGTGAGAGTTTCTCATATATACGATCTCGTTAAATTTCAGCCATAAACATTCGATGATCTCTAACGCCTGCTGTTTATCTAAGGTTCCTTCTTTGATATCTTTTTCATAATAAGCTTCTAAATGTCTGTCTAATCTTCCTGGTGAAAATGAAGATGCATTGGATTCCATCTGTAAAATTACAAACAAGAACCATGTAGACTGTACTGCTTCATGAAATGTCTGTACTGGACGTTCGGAAATATTCTTGCAGTTTTGGGCTACTTTGATCATGGTTTGTTTTCTTGTTTCATCTAATTCATTTTCTGCCATGTCCATGATCAGGTCATGATAACGGACCATAAAGTGTTTCGCTCCTTCCATGACGATCTTAACACTTTCATAGAAGTCTTTCTGTCCTTCTTTACATATCTTGAGTTTTTCTTCTGCTTGATCAAGTAGTCCCTGCGGTCCCATCTTTAACCATTTGACACAATCTGGACAGATATGTCCTTGTGCGTGGTCTTTCTGGTTGATCTTTACAACTTTGGCGATCTCGTTGATCTCTTTTCCATATCTCTGGTTCAGGACATCTTCTAAGGATTTTCCTTCCCAGTATGGTTTGATGACCTTACGGAATGTCTCAATATCTTCTTGATGTACATTGAAACGGTCCTGTGGTCTTGTTGGGAGTGTTTCAAATTCTTTATCTACCCATGTACTTCCACTCTCTGGAAATACAACTCCATAACGAACCCCGGCTGTACGATTTCCAACGATCAGTTCTTCAGGTTCTACACGGATCTCCATCTTCTCTAGAGCTGCTTTTAATGATTTTGCTCTCTGTATGATCTTTGGATCATCTTCATTCTCCTGATATGTTTTTGTAATGATCAGTGCCTGTTCAATTGATGCGTATCTTGGCTCTGATAACATTTTATCTTTTAAATCTTTGATTCGCTGTGTCCGATATACTCCATCCATAGAATTTATCCTTTCTATTGTTTTCGCTTTATTATCGTTTTTTATTATTATATATTGTTTTTATTGTTATTCAAGCTATTTTTCTGTTTTTTTCTTAAAATTAACCAAAAAAAGAACAAAGAATAAAAAATAATTCTTCGCTCCCCATAGTTCTTTATATGATTTTCGTCTGATATGTTTCTAATTTATCCTGAATCTCTTTGGATAATCCATCCTCACAGATCACTCCATCTACATCATCAAATGTTGCATATACATAATTTGCTTTAAAAATCAAATTTATGACTTTCCATCATAAGATAACACTTGCTACTCTTCTTGACAGCATTATGCTTCATAATTCCATCTTCAGGAACATAGGTCATGATCGCATTATCATAAAGATCTGCTCCTACAACTCCCATAAAAGAAATATCAAATCGGAAATTTTTCCATCATCTGTACACAATCCCTCAAAAATCCGTTCTGAGAAACGATTAAATTCTCCTCCAAGAAGAATAAATTTTACATTCTTTGTTGCTGTAAATACTTCTGCAATATCAAGCATACAGCTTACAACTGTAACTTCTAATCTACGTTCTATGATTTCTCGTGCCAATTCGATATTTGTTGTGGATGTGTCAAGAAAGACCATATCTCCATCGTGAATTAATTCCGCTGCTTTCTTTGCGATCATTCTTTTTTCTTTTATATTTTTATCTTTTCTTATTGATACAATATTAGTATGCCCCGGATGCAAAGTATCTGGAAGAACCGCTCCTCCATATGTTCGTTTTAAAAGATTCTTTGCTTCCATATCTCGCTAAATCTTTTCGAATACAGTCTTCTGTAACCTCAAATCGTTTGCTTAACTCTTTGACATTTTACTTTTTCATTTTCATTTAACAGACGTTAAGATTTCCTGATGTCGTTCTTCTACAAACATTTGTATCTATCCTCCTCTCATAATATGGTTATTATACCATTTTTTTATGTAAAATATCTATTCTTCTGTTTCATTCATGCTGTTCATGATCACATCCATGATTTCTTCCTCTGTTTCTGCTTTTCTGATCAGAAATGTTGTATTTTTCTCCATTGTCATTTCATAGAATGATGAGAAAAATGCTCTTGTTGACTGAATATCTTCAAAATTAAAGTGCCAGCAAAAAGACGATATCCACACAACCATCCTGCCATTCAGTTCTTTGTGCACAATTTCATGATAACAACTGCTGGTTTTATTACCAGATTCGCCATTCCGTGTGGCAGTGCAACCCCGCCTCCGAGAACGGAGGCCACTGATTTCTTCTCTTTTTAATACATCTTCATAAAATCCTTGTTTGACATATTCATTTTTTATATAATAGATCACATCCTTTTTTCAGAATCTCCTCTTTACTCATAACTTCTTTTTCTACTAGAATAAATTCTTTTTTGATCAGACTACTGATCGTATATTCTTGGTTATGATTTTTCTTTGTCTCTTTCATCTGATGGCATTTTTCTGAATCCGGTAGACATCCTGCTGGCTGACGATCGGCGTTGTATATGCAACATATGGATGTGAAATCTTTAATTTTGAAATTGTTGTTATCACAAGATCATATTGATCTTCATCGATCAGATGTGCCGAATTTGCCGGAAGTACAGATGTTACATTAATTTCTGGAATCTTATCTTCTACTTTTCTTGCCAAAATCTGACCCATTCCCATTCCACCACTTCCTACAATGGCTGTATTAATATTTCTTTTCTTCTCCTCCATCGCGCCTTCAAATAAAACTGCCATATATGCAATCTCATCTTCTGATGGGAACTGTCCGATCAGTTTCTCATATACCTGGCTGGAAGTAAAGCATGCAGAAAAAAATTGCTGGATATCGCTGTTTGATTTCCTCAAGAAACGGGTTATGGATCTGAATCCAAATCTCACTCTTACAAGAGAACTGTTTAAAAATAATGCTACACTTGTCTTTAGCAGCATATCTTCTTTAAAGTTTTTACCAACAATGGATGAGATATAATCAATCACATCCTCTGTTACATCCTGAATATAGATTTCTTTATCTAATAAAAATTTCTTATTTACAATACGACTGCTGTTTTGGACTTCCACTGCTAACAATAAAATATACAGATATAATCCTTCTCTTGGATCAATGTTCATCTTAAATTCATGATTTAAATAATTAATCAGATAATCTGCCCACTCTGTGATTTCATCTACAAGCCCTAGACGGTTGATCATATTTTCTTCTAAATAGCATTCCTTCTTTAATCGTTTAATCTGATTGCTGATATATTCAACCGCCATACAAAACGTATAATCATTCATTTGCGAAGCATTTTTTCTTTCCAGTCTCTGTACACAATAAATCACCTTATCAACATTTTTTACGATACTGTATCACCAGTCTTCCATAAAACTCTGGTTCGATCCGATTAATCCGCAATGTTTCATCCGTAATCCTGTCTTCCTTTTCCATGACTATTTTTCTATTTTCTCTTACAAGAACTCTTCTTAGATCAAACTCTTTTCCTTTAATCTCAATTCCTTTCCCTGTTGTCTGATAAATTTTGATATGATCTGCTTCCAGACTCTGGTTTGCCTTTTCAATATCTGTCCGGATCGTTGCTTTTGAAACGAAGAGTTCATCTGCGAATAATGCTGCTGTATATGGTTCTTTACTTTCGATCAATGTTCGGATAATATAACTGATCCTGTATTCTCTCGTCTCAATACATAGATTTTTCTCTGGGAATTCCTGTTCAAGTTCTTCTTTATGCACTCCTAACCTCAAACAGATTCCTTTTCCTCGTTTTCGAATCAGATGATAATTTCTTTCTTCACAATACTGAGCTACTTCATTCATATATGAACTTACGCTTCTTTCTGAAACGTTTTAGCATTTTTGCAATCTGTGCATTGGTAATAAATTTGTCATCTTGATGAACTAAAAATCTTTATAATTTCTGAAGCATACTTTGACAGCATATGTAACTCTCCGTTTCTGTTTTTTGTTTATCATCTATTGTTTATTATTGTTATTTATTATTTTATATTATCTTCACCAATGTCAAGTCAAAATAAGAAAAGACAAAAAAATAAGAACATATAGTTTATTTCCATACGTTTCTATCTCACATTTCATATTAAATTTTTGAATTCAACAAACTTGGATCTGGCTATTTCGTTGCAACAATACTTATCCAATGATTTTTTGCATTTGAATACGTTTTGATCTCTGTAAAACCCGCTTCTTTCAAAGCGGCAACAAGTTGTTTAGATGTGTAAATCTTCATACCATTGATCATCTTTGTCCATTTTTCATCTGCGGCATTCGTTCCGTCACTCTCGTTACAAATCAGGAATATGCCTTCGCTTTTCAGCACACGGTTGACCTCGGAAAAGCATTTTACTAATCCTGGCCAAAAGTAAACTGTTCGAAGGCAGAAACATAATCAAAAGACTCGTCAGAAAAGGGTATAGCAGATACATCTGCTTGAACTACATTACATTTCCCTTGTTTAATGGCGAGGGCGTTCAATTTTTGAGATTCTGCCACACTAACCTCAGAATAATCCATTCCTGTCACGTGGCCATTTCTACATCTATCAAGCCAGACCGCAATATTTGCTCCGCCGCCACAGCCGACGTCCAGAACTTCAGCATCAGACTTCGCGGAGATATTTGAGAATCCCCCATTGCGATAATTTGGCGTGACCGCTGTTCATCATCTTCGTCATCAATTTTTCCGCCGAAGCCTTGTGGCTTACGGGTATTTTCAAAAAATTTCATTACAGAATTCCTCCTCCACAAATTCCGGTTTGTTACTCTCATGATATCATTTTTTATCGATTAAGTATCCCTTTCAAATACTGCCCAGTATAAGATTCCTCAACCTCACAGATCTCTTCTGGTGTCCCTGTTGCAACAACTGTTCCACCGCCTGATCCACCTTCTGGTCCCATATCGATAATATAATCCGCAGTCTTGATCACTTCCAGATTATGCTCGATCACGATCACAGTATTACCACCTTCTGTCAGTCTTGCAAGGATATCCACCAGTTTGTGAACATCTGCAAAATGAAGTCCTGTCGTTGGCTCATCCAGGATATAGATGGTCTTTCCTGTACTTCGTTTGCTTAATTCTGCTGCCAGTTTGATCCTCTGTGCTTCTCCCCCTGATAATTCTGTGGATGGCTGCCCTAATCGAATGTATCCTAATCCAACATCTCTTAATGTCTCCATCTTACGGCTGATCGATGGAATATTAGAGAAGAAATCACATGCTTCTTCCACTGTCATATTCAGAACATCATAAATACTCTTTCCCTTGTATTTAACTTCAAGTGTTTCTCTATTGTATCGTTTTCCATGACATACTTCACAAGGGACATACACATCTGGTAAAAAGTGCATCTCAATCTTGATGATCCCATCTCCTGCACAGGCTTCGCATCGCCCGCCTTTCTTGTTGAAACTGAATCGTCCTTTATTGTATCCTTTTGCTTTTGCATCTTTTGTCATCGCAAACAGATCTCTGATCTGATCAAAGACTCCTGTGTAAGTTGCAGGATTGGATCTTGGTGTTCTTCCGATCGGTGACTGGTCGATCGCTATGATCTTATCTAACTGTTCAAATCCTTCGATGTCTTTGTGTAGTCCTGGTTTCGTCTTAGCCCTGTTTAGTTCTTTTGCCAGACGTTTGTATAAAATCTGATTGACTAAAGAACTCTTTCCTGATCCAGAAACTCCTGTTACACAAGTGAAAATTCCAAGTGGGATTTCTACATCAATATTCTTCAAATTATTCTCCTGTGCCCCGACTACTTTTAGGAACCCTGATGGTTTTCTTCTGACTTGTGGTACTGGAATCTTGATCTTTCCGCTTAAATAAGCTCCTGTGATGGATTTCTTATTCTTCATGATCTGTTTTGCAGTTCCCGTTGCAACAACTTCTCCACCATATTCTCCTGCTTTCGGTCCGATATCTACAATATAATCTGCTGCCAGCATCGTATCTTCATCATGCTCTACAACGATCAGTGTATTTCCTAAATCCCTTAGATTCTTAAGTGTACGGATCAGTTTGTCATTGTCTCTCTGGTGAAGTCCGATGCTCGGTTCATCTAAGATATAAGCTACTCCAACTAATCCAGAACCGATCTGTGTTGCCAGACGGATTCGCTGTGCTTCTCCACCAGATAATGTTCCAGTAGCCCTTGATAACGTCAGATAATCTAGTCCTACATCATTTAAGAATCCGATTCTTGCCTTAATCTCTTTTAAAACCTGTTCTCCGATCAGTTTCTGGCGTTCACTTAATTCCATCGTTTCTAAAAATGAAACCATTTCCCCGACTGACATATCACACATCTCGGCAATATTCTTATCTGCAACCGTTACCGCCAGTGATTCCTGCTTTAATCGCTGTCCATGACATTCATCGCAAGGTGTGATCGTCATAAATGTCTCGTATTCTGCTTTCATATTCTGAGATGCCTCACGATATCTTCTTCCAACATTCTTGATGATCCCTTCAAATGCCACATCATAGACACCTTCGCCTCTCTGTCCTTTATAATAGACTTTGACTTCTCTGCCACCAGTTCCATATAATAAAAACGTCTTTTACTTCCTGTGGATAATCTTTAAATGGTGTTTCCAGATCAAAATGATATTCCCTTGCGAGTGCATCTAAGATTGCTCTTGTATAACTCTTCTTATCCGTTGATGACTGCCATCCAAAGACCTGGATCGCCCCTTCTGCAATACTTAACTTCTGGTCAGGGATCATTAAATCTACATCAAATTCCATCTTATATCCAAGTCCATGGCATACCGGACAAGCTCCAAATGGATTATTGAAAGAAAAGCTTCTTGGCTCTACTTCATCAATACTGATATCACAGTCAGGGCAGGAAAAACTCTGGCTGAAATTCAAGGTTTCTCCACCGATCACATCAACCATCATCAATCCATCGGCTAGATTTAAGGTTGTCTCGATAGAATCTGTTAATCGTTTTTCAATCCCAGGTTTGACCACTAAACGATCCACCACGATCTCAATGTTATGTTTCTTATTCTTCTCCATTGGAATGTCCTCTGACAGATCATAAACATTGCCATCGACTCTGACACGAACATATCCACTTTTCTTCGCATTCTGGAAAACCTTTGCATGTTCTCCTTTTCTTCCACGAACGATCGGTGCCAGAAGCTGAATCCTTGTACGTTCTTCTAACTGCATCAGACGGTCTACCATCTGATCTACGGTCTGCTTACTGATCGGTTTTCCACACTTTGGACAATGTGGGATTCCGACTCTTGCGTACAGTAATCGAAAATAATCATAAATCTCTGTCACAGTTCCTACTGTAGATCTTGGGTTTCTGTTTGTTGACTTCTGATCAATAGAAATCGCAGGAGATAATCCCTCAATGCTGTCTACATCCGGTTTCTCCATCTGTCCCAAGAACTGTCTTGCATAAGAAGATAACGATTCCATATATCTTCTCTGACCTTCTGCATAAATCGTATCAAATGCCAGAGAAGATTTTCCAGAACCACTCAGCCCTGTAAATACAACAAACTGGTTTCTCGGCACTTCCAGATCTATATTCTTTAAGTTATTTTCTCTCGCACCTTTGATGCGGATCATCTCTTTCTTCATTGATAAGCTCCTAATTCTAATCTATCATCAGTTTTAGTATTTCTTCTTTTTAATCGTCATATTCCTGATATGCGATCTTGAATTCTTTTAATTCATCTCTAAGCTGTGCAGCCAATTCGAAGTTTTAATTCTGCTGCTGCCTGATTCATCTTCTTACTTAACCGCTCAATCACTTCTTTTAATTCTTTCTTGGACATGGATTCCATATCTTTTTCATATCCACCTGTTTCCTCTTCATGTTCATCAGATATCTTGATCAGATCTCTGATATCTTTCTTGATCGTCTGTGGCGTAATTCCATGCTCTTTGTTATATTCATCCTGAATCTCACGTCTTCGTTCTGTCTCCGTAATCGCTGCATGCATGGAATCTGTCATATGATCTGCATACATAATAACATGTCCTTCACTGTTACGTGCTGCACGCCCGATCGTCTGCACAAGAGATGTCTCAGAACGCAAGAATCCCTCTTTATCTGCATCAAGAATTGCAACCAATGTAATCTCTGGAATATCCAGGCCTTCTCTTAACAAGTTGATTCCAACCAATACATCAAAAACTCCCATTCTCAAATCTCTCACGATCTCAATTCGCTCTAATGTATCAATATCTGAATGTAAATATTTTACCCGGATACCAACTTCACGCATATAATCGGTCAATTCTTCCGCCATTCGCTTGGTCAGTGTTGTGACAAGTACTTTATTGCCTTTGTCTGTCTCTTTATGAATCTCTCCTAACAGATCATCAATTTGTCCTTCCACCGGACGTACATCGATTGCTGGGTCTAGTAAACCTGTTGGTCTGATGATCTGTTCTGCCCTTAATAATTCATGCTCTTCTTCGTATTTACCAGGTGTTGCAGATACAAATAACATCTGATCGATCTTCTGTTCAAATTCACCAAATTCCAAAGGACGGTTATCTTTCGCAGAAGGCAAACGAAATCCAAAATCTACTAACGTTGACTTTCTGGACTGATCTCCTGCATACATTCCACCGATCTGTGGTACGGTGATATGCGACTCATCAATGATCATCAAAAAGTCATCCCCAAAGAAATCAATTAACGTACTTGGCGGCTGTCCTGGTTCTAATCCTGCTAAATGTCTGGAGTAGTTCTCAATCCCAGAACAAAATCCTGTTTCTCTTAACATTTCAATATCAAAATTCGTTCGCTCCGCAATTCTCTGTGCTTCGATCAGCTGATCATGTTCTTTAAAATATGTCACCTGCTCAGCAAGTTCTTCCTTGATTCCTTTGATCGCACGCTCAATCTGTTCCTGTGGTACAACATAATGTGATGCCGGGAAGATTGCCACGAAATTCAAGCTCCTCTTTACTTCACCTGTTAAAACATCAAATTCCACGATACGATCGATCTCATCTCCAAAAAATTCAACTCTGACTGCATCTTCAAATGTAGAAACCGGAAGGATCTCCAACACATCCCCCTTAACTCTGAAAGTACCTCTCTTAAAGTCAAGTTCGCTTCTTACATACTGAATATTGATCAGGTCATCGATCACCTCGTCTCTGTCCTTTATCATCCCTGGTCTCAAAGAGATCATCATCTCTGAATAGCTTTCTTTGCTACCAATTCCATAAATGCAGGAAACGCTAGATACAACGATCACATCTTTCTCTCGATCAATGCTGCTGTCGCGCTATGTCGTAATTTATCAATCTCATCATTGACCGATGAATCCTTCTCTATATAAGTATCGGTAGATGGAACATAGGCCTCTGGCTGATAATAATCATAATAGGAGACAAAATATTCCACGGCGTTATGTGGAAAAACGCCTTAAACTCACTATATAACTGTGCTGCTAACGTCTTATTATGTGCCAAGATCAATGTCGGTTTATTCAAATTCTGTATAATATTCGCCATTGTAAATGTCTTACCTGAACCAGTCACTCCAAGAAGCGTCTCAAACTGATTCCCATCTTGAAACCCTTTGGTCAGCTTCTCGATCGCCTGTGGCTGATCCCCAGTTGGCTCATATTCTGATACTAATTCAAAATGATCCATATAACTTCTCCCTTATGAAATATCTTTTATCTTTTCATCTATGCATGATTCTGACTGCTCCCACGGGCAAGCCCGTGGGGTTCTGATTGCCAAGTGTAGCTTGTAATCGTACACCATTTTCAGGCTTTGGAGTTACAAGTGTAAATCTGTTTGAATCAGGACTTTTATTACCAAGCAGTCCTACGACCACATTAGCGGTAAATTTCTGTCTTACGACAAGGAAGTACAGTCAATCTCCCTAACATTTAGTTGTTAAGCTACTTTAATTCCACTGTTTAGTATTTTGATATGATTAGCCTTAATCCATGCAATTAGGGCTTTTTTCTTTGTCATAGCACCTGCCGAAATCTGTAATACATTTATCTTTGTCTATATCCTGCGTTCTGTAGTCGTAACAATAGAGCAAAAATGATGAATACCAATCTCTTTGTACCAATGTTCCGTCTCGAAGTCTGTAGAGCCTATCAGACAGCTTTTTCTTAATGTAGTCATCTGCCGTGTGGTCGTACTGGCTTGCTCTATAATTATTCGGAACTTCTATATATGCGCCGCCTGTGACTTTGAATTTCTTTTCAACAGTAGTTTGAAATCCAGACGGGCAACGATTCTTTATAGATTTTCCAAAGCGCTTTTTCTTATTAAATCTGCCTTTGCTATTAACAGTAGTCTTCTTAGCCCGTTTCATCAGCTTGCTTGCATTTTTAGGTTCTGTGACGAATGTATCTCCAAGACTTCGCAGATAGTTAGCATCTTCGTTTATTGCAATCTGTTTATTTACTGCATTTATACGGCATAATTCAGCGTGTTTGGCTTTCAGCTTCTTGTAACGATCAGAATATTTCCAAGTCTTTTTTACCTTTCTTGATCGTGCCGTCAGGATTGTAATTCTGTGGATTGGTTGCCCGTCTACTCCTGTCCATAGCACGATAATATAAGCGTTCCTTGCGTTCAGAAGTCTGTATGCTGTTGCCACGCTCTGAAAGGTTCTTCAGTCCGACTTCAGTATCAGAAGTATAGGCAACTGTCTGCGTTCCTATATCAGCACCTATCATGCCTTTACCGTATTTATGTCTTGGATTGCCGGATCTATCATATTTAGGCTTAGCTTTGCCTTCTATTGTCAGATGCAGATATACTCTGTACTTACCTCTTATCAACCTTGGAACAAGAGTAGCATAGCAAGGTCTGTAAGTATCTATACAACAGGCTTCTTCTATAAGCGTATTGACAGCATCAGCATCCATCTTGTCAGGATTCTCAAGATAAGACAAAACGGCGTTAACTTCATCAGACTGAAACCTGTCGTTGACTTGAATCCCGAATTGCATCTTTCTAAGTTTGAATCGAAGTTTCCCATCCTCAACAAACATCGGAATACCACGATTTATCTGTTTTGCTCTGATACATGGTAATTCTCCGTATTTTGAGAAATGTGTGGTCTTACCGTTATCATAAAGGCATTTTTCCATACCTCGCCATATATCTTCGGCTTTTGTAAGAGCAAACACCGCATCTATACTATATTTCTTGCCTATAGGAATCATAGATGTCCTGCAGAGATCCCATGTAACATTATAAGATTTCTGCATATCATTGAGCTGATCAGCGAGAGCTTTACGTTTGTCCTTATCCTCAGTATTGCCGTACAGTTTTAGTAGTTTACGATATTTCTTGGTACGCATGAGCTGGTCGTAATTCTTTCTCATAAGACTAACAAGCTCGTTGCCAGCTTTGCGGATTTTATCAGAAAGAGCCACGACTTTCAGAACATCAGGATAAGGCATATCAGTTTCTACAACTAAGATATGCCTGTCAGAAAGTTTATGATATTGTTTCAGAAGTTTCTTGTATTCTTCGTCACTCATGATCTTTCTGTTCCTCGATGTATTTCTTTACTGTAGCTTCACTTATATGACCTACGGTAGATACAAAATATCCTCTTG
>ENA-OPYV01000185-OPYV01000185.1-human-gut-metagenome-genome-assembly--contig:-NODE-185-length-19830-cov-2.224382_pt1 | contig 19830 bp, 22 predicted proteins | sample MGYA00242474_ERZ504485 | MGnify/ENA primary metagenome ERZ504485 (study PRJEB26092, sample SAMD00036263) | human gut metagenome | host: Homo sapiens | study: EMG produced TPA metagenomics assembly of...
CATCGTACATTAGCATTGGATTTGATATGTGTGATTCAGGAACATACTTCCATGCAAGACCTTGAACAGATACAGAGGCAAATGAATAAGTTCGTTTGGCGGAATGGGGGAGCATCGGTTAAAAAAAACGGATGGAACAGTATTGGCAGAGTGATATGTTTCTCTCAGATGCCATTTATGAAGTATTACACAAGGATGGATTGGAGCAGCAGGAAATAAAACCAGGAAAAAGTCACTTCCGGATTGCGAAGAAACATAAAACGAACTTTGCCAAGATTCTCAGTGCCATGTTTGAGTTACGTATGTTTGAAGATGAAAATGGGCAAATCGCTTCAAATAAGCAGAAGTTGATAGAGGAACTTGGAGTTTTTTTTGATGCAGATTACAAGAATCTTTCACAACTACTTAATGCGTCTAAACAAAATGATAACTATATAGAGATATTCGAGAAAATGATGGAAAAAGCAAAGAAATATGATGTAAAATGACTTTAGGTAAACTTTAGGTAAAGTGATAGGCCAGGGCCCGTTACTTACTTTTGCTTCCGTAATCACCGACACACAGGTGGTTGCGGAATTTTTTTTTATTTATAAACCGGGTTGCGGAGACGGGAGAAACTCATGAGACTGGCGGCCGCCTTCTTTCTCTCTTCACCCATAAACCAGGAATTTTATGACGATTAATTTACAGATTTCAGATACCGTTTATCGGCGTCTTTTGGCCGGACACGGCCGTATTCAGGGCACTATCGGACTGGTAAGCCCTACAGAAGGTAATTTCAATGAACATGTACGCCAGGCTCCTGTGCCGGGTACGAAGTACATTAAGTTGCGCCACGGAAGGGCTTCGGTGGGAGGCGAACGGGTCCGGCTTACTCTTAGTATTGGTCTTGACGAAGCGGGCGTTGTGCCCTCTGATGCTATTACCGATGAAAGCCGCCAAGCAAGCGATTTTGTGGATAGTGCGCTCGATACGTTCAATGATACTTTCGGATGGTAAGCTACATTATTTTTTAATTCATAAACTCAAATCATTATATGTTTGGAATAAGCAACAATGTCAGAAGCCGGGTGGTGCGCGTATGTACCCCCGAGCTCTTCCACCAGGTAGTCCACTCGCCGCTGGTGGGCAGGATATGTGCCGAGATAGCCGATGCACTTGAGGCGATGCGGCGCGGCGAAATGGCACCGGAAGATTTCGATACCCTGAAAAGTGAACGCAAGAAGCAGCTTCCCATCTTTACCCCTCATGCCACGTTTCCTGGCGGACGTCGCCTGAACTCCGATGCCGTGCCCAGCGGTCTGTCGATGTACGATGTGGACCATATCCCTGCCCCGCGCGAATTTTTCCGCGAGCACGTGGCCGCACGGGTTCGCGAGCTGGGCATCGTGCTGGCCCACGTCACACCTTCTACCGAGGACTCCGCCTGTTTTTGTCATCCCACCGGGCATGGGGCTGGAGGAAGCCCAGCGCTGGATGTCGCATCAGCTGGACGACGGCACCTACGACCAGTGCGTGAAGGACTATGCGCGGAGCTCGTTTGCCGTGCCTGCCGACTACATCCTTTACCTGGACGAAGCGGAATTGTTTCGTGAGCGGGAAGTGCAGAAAGCGAAATCCCACGAAGAAGCGGACATTGGAAGCATATCTTCCGCCCGTAATCCGGCGGGCAATTCCGTAGATGAGCTCTCGTTCAAGGGCATCCCTTATGCCGACCTCATCGCCCGCTGGTTCCGCCTGACGGGAGGGGAGCCCGTGGCGGGTGAGCGCAACGACCGCCTTCACCGCCTGGCTTCTCACCTGCGTTACATTACCGACAACGACGAATCGCTCCTTCTGCGCATCATGCCCCGCTACGGGCTCGACGAGGAGGAAATGCGGGCACTCATCCATTCGGCCTGCACGTCGAAGTTCTGCTCCATGCCTCGCCTGATGAAAGACGTGCTCCGTCAGGAGGAACAGGAAAGGATGCACACCGAAACGGAGGTCCACTCCGGCAAGTCCGTTCCGCCGCCCATGCCCCGCAAGCTTCCGCCGCTCATCCGTCTGCTCGTAAGCCGCACGCCCGAAATCTACCGTCCGGCCGTGGCGCATGCCGTGTTTCCCTCGCTGGCCGCCCACCTCTGGAAGGTGAGGTTCCGCTACATCGACAATGTGGAGCACGAGGCTACGCTGATGAACGTGCTCATGGCCGGAACGGGTGCCGGAAAAGATTGTATCTCGGAACCTATCAACCGTATCATGGCCGACATCCGCCTGCGCGACGAGGAGAACCTGCGCCGTGAGCGGGAATGGAAGAAGGAGGTGAACTCGAAGGGAGCCAACAAGGACAAGCGCCAGCGTCCCGAGGGACTGGTGATTCAGGAAATCGATGCGGACATGACGAATCCGGCCTTCGTGATGCGTACCGCCGAGGCGGAGGGGCATTTCCTCTATACGAAACTGAACGAGATTGACCAGTTCGACGCGCTTCGTGGAAGCGGACGGGGAGGCCAGCAGTTCCAGATTATGTGTCTGGCGTTCGATCCGGGCAACCGTTACGGGCAGACGCGTGTGGGCACGCAGAGTGTGACCGAGAAGGTGACCATCCGCTTTAACTGGAATGCGGCCACCACCATTCAGAAGGGCAAGCGTTATTTCTCGCGGGTGCTGACCGACGGACCTGTGTCGCGCATCAACTTCTGCACTATCCCCGAGCGGGAAATCGGGGCAGACATGCCCGTGTATGGCACGTACGACGCTTCGTTCGACGAGCAGCTCCGTCCCTTCATCGAGAACCTGACGAAGGCACACGGCAGGGTAGATTGTCCGCAGGCCTATCGTCTGGCCGCGAAGCTTCGCGAGGAGAATGCCGAGTTTGCCCGCCTTTCGCAAAGCCGGGTGTACGAAAATCTGTCGTTCCGTGCCAACGTCATTGCCTGGCTCAAGGCCTGCGTGCTTTTCGTGGCTTCGGGCTACCGCTGGGACAAGACCATAGAGGATTTTGTGCGCTGGAGCCTTCAGTATGATATGTGGTGCAAGATGGAGTTTTTCGGAGCTGCTATCGAGGAAGCGCAGGGAGGGGGTGCGGACGCCCGCACACCGGGGCGGCGCAACTTGCTGGAGCTGCTCCCCGACGAGTTCTCGCTGGCCGACGCCATACGTGTGCGCCAGTCGGAGGGCATGGATGCGGAAGGGGTACACGGCATGCTCCGCCAGTGGGTGCACCGGCGTACGTGACAATTGTGACAAATGACAATTACTCAAAGCTTAAATACCGCAAGGATGGGAAGGTGGTTAAGCCCGATAAATCAAACGCTTAAAAAGAGATTATAGCTTATGGAACTGATACTGACTCGTGTATGTAAAAACAAAGATTATACGGAAGGGCGGATAGAGATAGACGGAACTCCGTTCTGTGATACACTGGAACCTACCTGGCGCGACGTAGGGTGGGGACACCGGGGGCGCAAGGTGGAAGGACGTACGGCCATTCCCGAAGGCCGCTATCCGGTGGTCATCACCCGTTCGCCCAGGTTTGGCGAGTGGCTTCCGCTGCTCCTTCACGTTCCCTTGTTCGAAGGCATCCGCATTCATGCAGGCAACTCGGTGCACGACACCGCAGGATGCATCCTCGTGGGATGCCGCCGGAAACCCGGCTTGTTGCTTGATTCCCGTCTCTGGGTGTATCGCCTGAAACGGAAAATCGTGGAAGCGAAGGCACGCGGAGAGGGTGTGTGGATAGTGGTGAAATAGCCGGTGACTGACACCTGAAGGAGAAATAGCCTGGTGGCTGACGGGTTCAGCAACCGGGCTTTTTCTGTATCTGTCTGAGGTAGTCGGTCGGGGTATATCCGCAGAACTTCTTGAACATGCGGCTCAGGTGCTGGGGGTATTCGAAGCCTAATTCGTAGGCCACTTGTGAGATGTTTGCCCCGCTGGCGAGTTCGTTTTTCACTCGCTGGATGAGGTCTTGGCGGATGTAGTTGCTGGCCGTGTCTCCGGTCATCTTCTTGATAAGGTCGCCGAAATAGTTGGCCGACATGCATAGCTTGGCGGCACAGTATTGCACGGTGGGCATGCCCGAGGTAAGCTGGATTTTTCTTCGTAGTAATCGCGCAGAAGCTGGTCGAACTTCATGAGCATGTCCGAGTTAACCAGCTTCCGGGTGATGAACTGGCGGTTGTAGAAACGCTGGCAGAAGTTCAGCATCAGTTCGATGTAGCCCACGAGGATGGCATCCTGAAGCGCGTCGTGCTTTTTCTGTAGCTCATCTTTTATCTGGCGCATCAGCGACACGAGGATGTCGTGCTCCTCGTCGGTCATGTGCAGGGCTTCATTCACGCGGTAGTCGAAAAATGAATACTCCCTCGATGTGCTTCTTCCCAGTGCCGTGCCTGCAACAAATCGGGGTGGAAGAGCAAGGCCCATCCCGTCAGCTTGACCAGCTCGCCGTTGTCTTCCTTTCCTCCTATCTGTCCGGGAGCCACACAAATGACGGTTCCTTCCTTGTAGTCGTATTTTCCGCAACCGTAGGCCAGGTCGATGTTCGCCTCGTCGTGAAAGAAGATGCCATACACGCTATAGTTGTTCAGGCAATGGCGCACGGGAGACACTTCTGCATAGTCGATGACGCTGACCAGCGGATGCGTGTCCGTGTGTCCCACCCACTGGCTATAGTCGCCTACGTTCCTTATTTTCAAAATCTTGCTCATAACCATTCTTTTGTTTTCGTCGGGATGTCCCTTCACAAAAATACATTATCTCAGCCAATTGGCCGCACGTGAGCAGGCAAAATCCGTAAAAACGGTACGACCTTCCGTGGTATTGTTACGGCCTTCTGCCCGTGCAGGGGTAATTTTGCCGTATCAAGAAAACAAGAAAGATGGATAAACCAATAGACATTCCCGCCAATTTATACGAGGATGAAGTGGTCTGCTTCATGGCCGACCTTATCGCACGACTACGGAAAGAGTGATGCAATGCTTTTAGTGCAGGAAGCCGAGGTTCCCGCGCCTGAAAAGGAAAGCTTCCCTTTCCGCCTCACGGATAACGAAATGGAAATATTACGAGGGTTGTTGAGCCGTAGCGGCTCGTAAAAAAGATTCAGATTATGGATAGAAGAGATTTTTGAAGATGTCGTCTGTAGCCGCCTTTTCTGCGGTATGTGCATGGACCGGTGTATCGAAGGTTTTCTTCCAGTCATCGAATAGTAAGGATCAGTCTGTACGTGGAGATATGGAACATCGCAATTTGGGCGGACTGGATGTATCGGCTATCGGGCTGGGATGCCTTCCTATGGTAGGCTACTATGGCGGACGGTATGAAAAGAAGGATATGATTGCCTTGATTCGTCGGGCTTATGATCAGGGAGTTACTTTTTTCGATACGGCAGAGGTGTACGGCCCTTATACCAGTGAAGAGTGGGTAGGCGAGGCACTTGCTCCCTTTTCGTGACAAAGTAAAATCGGTACGAAGTTTGGTTTTGGGGTGGAAGAGAAGCAACCCACAGCCTTGAATAGCCGGTCTGACCATATTCGCCGGGCAGTGGAAGGTTCATTGCGACGCTTGCGTACGGATCACATAGACTTGCTTTATCAGCACCGTGTAGACCCGAAGGTGCCGATGGAGGAGGTAGCAGAGACGGTAAAGAAGCTGATGCAGGAAGGAAAAGTCTTGCACTGGGGATTATCGGAAGCCAGTGCACGTTCTATTCGTCGGGCACATGCCGTTTGTCCGCTTTCGGCCGTACAGAGCGAGTATGCTATCTGGTGGCGCGAACCGGAGACCAAAATATTCCCTACGCTGGAAAAACTAGGAATCGGTTTTGTACCTTATTGTCCGTTGGGGCGGGCCTTTCTTACGGGAGTGATTCATGAGAAAAGCCGTTTTGAGAAACCCGACCGGCGGGCCACATTGCCACAATTCACTCCTGAAGCCTTGAAACATAATATGCCGCTTGTGTCACTTGTGCGTAAATGGGCAGAGCGAAAGAACATTACTCCTGCCCAGTTTGCCTTGGTGTGGATGCTTTCGCGTAAGTCATGGATTGCTCCCATCCCAGGCACAACGAATCCGAATCACCTCGATGATTTCTTGGGAGCAGCTCATGTGCGGCTTACGGCTTACGAGATGGAGGAATTTGACAGGGAGTATTCACAAATAGACCTTATGGGGCATCGTGCCGACCCGTTTACCGAGAGTCAGATTGATAAGTAAAAAGGCGGTGTGCGAAAAGTAGAATCTCCTCACAAAATCCATGCATCATGGTGATTTGTGAGGAGATTTTTCTTTTTTATTTCGGTGCCTTTGCGGTAGAGATAAAATCGCGATAAACAGATATAGAATGTTCGGAATCCACACGGCCAGATTCGGATGCGCGTTTCCGTTGATGGCGAAGGTGGACGAGATGGTCTGGAACAGGATGTAGGAGAAACTCAGTCCGATACCGATTCCCAAGTGAAGTCCCATACCTCCTTTCCGTTTTTGTGACGAAAGCGAGAGCCCGATGACCGTCAGGATGAAGGCTGCAAACGAGGTGGCGATGCGCCGGTAGTATTCCACTTCGAACACCTTGATGTTGGCGAAGCTCGTTGCTTCTGCTTGTCGATGTACTCCCGTAGCTGGGGACTGGTCATCGTTTCCTGCTGGCCGCGCGTGATGAGGAAGTCCTGCGGCTCCATGTTGATGATGGAGTCCATACGCTCTCCTCGGGTAATAGTCTCACGCATGCCCTTCATCTCACGAATCATGTAGTCCTTGATAATCCAGCGGTGCACGGTGGTGGTGTCGTACGTAATGCGGCGGGCCGTGAGGTGCGATACCAGCTTGTGGTCTTCAAACTTGTCGAGCGAGAAGCGGTAAGCCGTCTTGTTGTAGTCCTCGTAGCGCTCCATGTAGGCAATGACACCCGTATCTACCTCCAGCTGGATGTTGCGCACATAGTCTGCCCGCTTCTTGTTCTTGTACACTTGCTCAAACTTCAGTCGGGTGACACTACCGGTAGGAATCACCTCGGTACTCAGCACGTAGGTGACCAGTGCGATGATGGCGGCCGAAATCATGTAGGGCACCATCAGGCGCTTGAAGCTCATTCCGGTGGAGAACATGGCGATAATCTCGGAGTTCTCTGCCAGCTTCGACGTGAAGAAAATCACGGCAATGAATACGAACAACGGACTGAAGAGGTTCGTGTAATAAGGAATGAAGTTCAGGTAATAGTCGAAGATGATGGCACTGATAGGCGCCTTGTTGTTGATGAAGTCGTCAATGTTTTCATTGATGTCGAACACCACGGCGATGGAGATAATCAGGGCGATGGCAAAAAAGTAGGTGCCCAGGAACTTCACGATGATGTACCTGTCCAGCCGTTTCAACCATTTCTTCTTGAACGGGTTTCCTTTTAAATTTTTCAGTTGTTCCTTTCCGGCTTGCAGGTAGGAACGGAACAACTGGAACACATTGTGTTTCATATTTATCGTCGTAAACTACAATTACAATCGGGTAGATAAACGTTTCACCATGGCCGGTTTCCAAGTAGAGAAATCGCCGGCGATGATGTGCTTGCGGGCTTCGCCTACGAGCCAGAGGTAGAAGGCCAGGTTGTGGATGGAGGCAATCTGCATGGCCAGCAGCTCCTGTGCGTGGAACAGGTGGCGCAGGTAGGCACGGCTGTACATCGTGTCTACGTAAGATGCTCCGTCAGCTTCGATGGGCGAATAGTCGTTCTCCCATTTCTTGTTGCGCATGTTCATGATACCGTCTTTGGTAAAGAGCATGCCGTTTTCGTCCGTTACGGGTCGGCATCACGCAGTCGAACATGTCCACACCGCGTTCGATGCCTTCCAGGATGTTGACCGGAGTACCTACACCCATCAGGTAGCGGGGTTTGTCCTTAGGCAGAATCTCGTTGACCACCTCAATCATCTCGTACATCTTCTCGGTAGGTTCACCCACGGCCAGTCCACCGATGGCATTACCGTCGGCATTCTTCGAGGCGATGTATTCGGCCGATTGGCGGCGCAAGTCAGGATATACGCATCCCTGCACGATGGGGAAGAGTGACTGGTTGTAGCCGTACTTGGGCTCCGTTTCGTTGAAGCGGGCACAACATCTGTCCAGCCAGCGGTGAGTCAGCTCCATGGACTTCTTGGCATAGTTGTAGTCGGAAGTACCGGGGGCGCACTCGTCGAAAGCCATCATGATGTCGCACCGATGGTACGCTCGATGTCCATCACCCGTTCGGGAGTGAACAAATGCTTGAGCCGTCAATGTGCGAGCGGAACTCCACGCCCTCTTCGCGCAACTTACGGATGCCGGAAAGAGAGAATACCTGGAAGCCGCCGCTATCGGTCAGCATCGGACGGTCGAATCCGTTGAACTTATGGAGTCCGCCAGCCCCCTCGATGATGTCCAGTCCGGGGCGCAGGTAGAGGTGGTACGTGTTTCCCAGGATAATCTGAGCCTTGATGTCATTCTTCAGTTCGTGAAGATGCACGCCTTTCACCGTACCCAGTGTGCCCACCGGCATGAAGATAGGGGTCTCAATCTGCCCGTGGTCTGTTGTAATCAGACCAGCGCGGGCGTTCGATTTGGGGTCCGTATATTGTAATTCAAATTTCATTGTGCAGGGTTTTCTTTGTTTTTATCTTCTTTGATGGTAAAGTCGATGGCATCGGCCACCTTCTCGTCGGTCAGTGCCAGGCGGAGTACTTCCTTGATGTCCTTCACGTAGTGGAAAGTCATTCCGGTGAGGTACATCGGCTGGATTTCATTGATGTCCTTGCGGTTTTCCTCGCACAGGATGATGTCCTTGATGCCGGCACGTTTGGCCGCCAGGATTTTCTCCCGGATACCGCCTACGGGAAGCACCTTTCCACGAAGGGTGATTTCACCTGTCATGGCCAGGTTGGCTTTCACCTTGCGCTGGGTAAGTGCAGAAGCCAGTGAGGTGACCATGGTGATACCGGCAGAAGGTCCGTCTTTCGGAATAGCTCCTTCCGGTACGTGGATATGGATGTTCCAGTTGTCGAAGATACCTTCAGGCAAATCGAGCAGGTGGCTATGTGCTTTCAGGTACTCCAGTGCCAGCATGGCCGATTCCTTCATTACCGAGCCCAGGTTACCGGTCAGGGTCAGTTGTCCCTTTCCACGGCTCAGACTGGTTTCTACGAACAGAATCTCACCGCCTACGGCCGTCCAGGCCAGTCCCGTCACTACGCCGGCATATTCGTTGCCCTGGTATTTGTCGCGGGAATATTCCTGTGCGCCGAGGAACTTCTCGATGTCTTTCGGCTTCAGCTCATGGGTACCGGTAAACTCATCGCTGGCAATTTCCAGTGCGATTTTACGCATCACCTTGCTGATTTTCTTTTCCAGCTCACGCACACCGCTTTCACGGGTATAGTTCTCGATGATGTATTCAATGGCCGCCTTGCTGAACTTCACGTGTTCCTTCTTCAGGCCGTTCTTCTCCATCTCTTTCGGAATGAGGTGACGGCGGGCGATTTCAATCTTCTCTTCGGTAATGTAACCGCTTACTTCAATCAGCTCCATACGGTCGAGCAACGGAGATGGGATAGTGCCCAGGTTGTTGGCCGTAGCGATGAACATGATGTTCGACAAGTCGTAGTCAATGTCAACGTAATTGTCGTGGAACGTGTTGTTCTGTTCCGGGTCGAGCACTTCCAGCATGGCCGAGCTCGGGTCGCCGTGGCTATCGCTGCTCAACTTATCAATCTCATCCAGAATGATGACCGGATTCGATGTTTCCGCTTTGATCAGGCTCTTGATGATACGTCCCGGCATGGCACCGATGTACGTCTTGCGGTGACCGCGGATTTCAGCTTCATCGTGCACGCCACCCAGTGACATACGCACGTATTTCCGTTTCAGGGCCGTGGCGATGGAACGTCCCAGAGAAGTCTTTCCTACTCCCGGAGGACCGTAGAGGCAGATAATCGGCGACTTCAGGTCACCTTTCAGCTTCAGCACGGCTAGGTGCTCCAGAATACGTTCTTTCACCTTCTCCAGTCCGTAGTGTTCCTTGTCGAGTATCTTCTTGGCATTCGGAATGTCGATGACATCCTGTGTATACACGCCCCACGGAAGTGAGAGCAATGTCTGAAGATAAGTCAGTTGCACGTTATAGTCGGGCGATTGCGGGTTGATACGTTCCAGTTTGGACAGCTCACGCTCGAAAGTCTCTTTTACTTCCGGTTTCCAGCGTTTCTTTTCTCCCTTCTTGCGCAGTTCGTCAATCTCGTCATCCTGTCCGTTGCCCAGCTCATCCTGAATGTTCTTGATTTGTTGCTGGAGGAAGTACTCACGTTGCTGGCGGTCGAGTTCCTCACGCGTACGCATCTGGATGCTCTGTTTCAGAGTGGCCAGCTGGATGTACTTGTTCAGCAACTGGATAAGGCGGTACAACCGGTCTTCAGGTTATTTGTTTGAAGCAATTCGTACTTCTCGTTGATAGGGAAGGGGAAATTGCCGGAAATGAAGTTGACCAGCACCTCGTTGTTGTCCAGGTTCTTCAAGGCGAAAGAAGTGTCTGGCGAAATTTCATCGGACAATTCAATCACTTTGGCACTCAACTCCTTGCAAGTGTCAATTAGTGTCTTGAATTCATCGGATTTCTCGTCCTTCATATCCTCTTCAATCACTGAAACCTTACCCTTCAGGAAGGGACGGGTGGAAGTGATTTCTTCCAGTTGCACCTTCGGACCCGTAGCCTGAAGGATGGCTGTAATGGTTCCTCCCGGCATTTCGAACACCCGGAGCACCTTACCGATTACCGCAATGGGAAACAAATCCTTCTGTTTGGGCGAGTCTACCTCGCTCACCTTCTGCGTGGTAATGATGATAGGCTCTTTGCTCTGAAGTGCCTGATTGACTAATTTCAATGTGGGTTGCCGGCCTACACTGACGGGCATGACAATAGAGGGAAATATCATAAGGTTGCGCAGGGGCATGACGGGCAGCTCTCCCGTGAGGTCATCCGTTGCATTGTCCACCGGAAGCGTTTCAATTTCTGCCATCATCGGAATGTCATTACCTTCTGCACTTACCAGAATCTCGTTGTTTTTTGTCTTTTTTACCATACTTGTTTTCTCTTCTGAATTAAGAAGCTTTTTTTATTACTCAAAAACGGCACAAAGTTAATCATTCCGCATGTAATTTGGAAACTATTTGTGTCAAATACCTCTTTTATTATGTAAAATAATGGCAGGTTGAAGCGTTTTCTATGGGGATTTCACTATTTTTGGCGTAATTTTTAGACATAAGTTATGCCAAATCCATATTTTCAATTCAAGCAATTTGTAGTTTTTCATGATAAGTGTGCCATGAAGGTAGGCACCGACGGCGTGCTGGTCGGCGCATGGGCGCAAGTGGACGGGGCACGGAGGGTGCTTGACATTGGTACCGGAAGCGGATTGATTGCCTTGATGTTGGCCCAGCGGAATCCGGATGCCTTTGTAACCGCCGTTGATATTGACGAAGCGGCCGTGGAGCAGGCCCGTGAAAACGTGGCCCGTACGCCCTGGTCTGACCGGATGGAGGTAGAGCGGCTTGATATACGGAAGGCACCGGAAGAATGGAACGGGTGTTTTGATGCCATCGTGTCGAATCCTCCGTATTTTGTGGAGTCCGTGAAATGCCCTCAGGCACAGAGAAATACGGCCCGGCATACCGATGAACTGGACTTTGACGCTTTGTTATCGAAAGTCTCGGTTTTGTTGTCCGAAAAGGTAGTTTTCGTGGTACTTCCGGCTACGGCATTCGGCCGATTTTGTGGCTTTAGCCCTCGGGAAAGGTTTGCATCTTTTGCGGCAGACCTGGGTGCATCCACGCCAGGAATTGCCCGCCAAGCGTGTGCTGATGGCGTTCGTGAAGCATCCTTGTGCGCAGACGGAAATCACGCACCTTCCCATCGAGACGGAGCGTCATGTCTATACACCGGAGTTTAGTGAACTGGCCAGAGATTTCTATCTGGCCTTGTAAGATGAAATGATTATTTCTTCGACAAGCGTCTCAGGATGTGATGGTTCAGCATCAGGAGTTGCTTGTGCTTCTGGGCAATGGCCGAAGTGATGGGACGTCGTCCGATAAAGTCGGTGAAGTGCTGGAGAATGTTCAGCGGGGGAGAAGGCATCTGTTTGGGACGTATCGGCGCGATAACGTGTAGCCCCTGGTGAATGATTTCCACCTTCAGGTCTTTTCCGCCCATCATCGGGTCTCCGTCAAAATGGAATACTCCCTCCTGTGCACGGTGTATGATGATGCTCTTGTCCTTCATCGTTTTGATACGGCTGTTCTGGTCGAGTGTCCGGTTGAACAACTGGAATGAAAGAGAAGGTACATCCAGCACGGTAAACGGCTCCAGCACCGTGATGTCCATCATGCCGTCGGTCAGCGAGGCTTGCGGGGCGATGTAGGCATTGTTGCCATATTGCGATGCATTGGCACAGGCTATCAGGAATGCCTTGTAGCGTACGGTACCTGTAGAGTTCTCTATTTCGTACGTTTCCGGTTCATACGTCAGGCTTTCGTGCAGGGTATTTTCCAGGTAGGTCAGCAGACCTCTTTTCCCGGAATCGGCAAATTTCAGGCTTACGAAGGCATCGAATCCCACTCCGCATGTACAGAAGAAGGGGTGGTTGTCAATGATACCGTAGTCTATCGTCTTCACATTTCCAGCATTGAGCACATTGATGGCCCCTTTCGGTTCCATAGGTATATGCAGATGGCGTGCAAGTCCGTTTCCCGAACCACATGGAATAATTCCCATCGCAGTATTGGTATGGATAAGCGCCCGTCCTATCTCATTGATGGTACCGTCTCCGCCGATGGCCACTACGATGTCCGTATGTTCGGCGGCGGCTTGTGCGGCTATCTCGGAAGCGTGACCTGCATATTCCGTTTTCCGGATAGAATAATCATATATAGAATGATTCAGTTCTTTTTCAATAAGTCGTAGGATGAATTCCTTTCCGTGAGTACCGGATATGGGGTTTACCACAAAGGTGATTCGCTTTTTTGTCTCCATAAACCTGTTTCCTTAAAATTTGGGAGTACAAAAATAATATTATCTTTCATAGTTTAGGGCAAATTGCCCTATATTGATATCTCTTGTTATTTTTTTTCAGGGATTCGTATCGGAATTTTGAGTTTTTTGTATCTTTGCACGTTCTTAATGAAAATGTTGTAACGAAACGGTTGCAAAAGTAATGAAGTTTAATGTAAGCTGGGATGCTTACCAGATATTAGAATATGGGATTATTACAAGAAAAATTAAGTAAATTCAGAGTACCTCAGATGTACATGGAAAGAGGTGTCTATCCGTACTTTCGTGAAATAGACAGTGCCCAGGATACAGAGGTAATGATGGACGGAAAGAAAGTATTGATGTTCGGTTCAAATTCCTATATGGGTCTGACTCATGATCAGAGAATCATCGACGCGGCTATTGCTGCTACTCGCAAATATGGTACAGGATGCGCGGGTTCTCGTCTGTTGAATGGAACGCTGGATATTCATGTAGAACTTGAAAAAGAACTTGCAGAGTTCGTCGGTAAAGATGAAGCATTGTGTTTCTCTACCGGATTTACGGTTAATGAAGGTGTGATTCCTCAGTTGGCCGGACGTGGCGATTACATCATTTGTGATGACCGTGACCATGCTTCTATCGTGGACGGACGTCGTCTTTCTTTTGCTACCCAGCTGAAGTATAAACACAACGACATGGATGCCCTGGAAAAAGAGCTCCAGAAGTGTGAACCGGATGCCATCAAACTGATTGTGGTGGATAGCGTGTTCTCTATGGAAGGTGATTTGGCTAACTTGCCGGAAATCGTTCGCCTGAAGAAGAAATACAATGCCAGCATCTACGTGGACGAAGCACATGGTCTGGGTGTATTCGGAAGACAGGGACGAGGCGTGTGCGACCATTTCGGCGTAACGGAAGACATCGACCTGATTATGGGTACATTCAGTAAATCACTCGCTTCTATCGGTGGTTTCGTGGCAGGTGACAAGGACGTAATCAACTGGTTGCGCCACAATGCCCGCTCTTATATATTCCAGGCAAGTAATACACCAGCTGCTACGGCTGCAGCAAGAGAAGCCATCCATATTTTCAAGACAGAACCGGAACGTCAGGAGCGTTTGTGGGAAATCACCAACTACTCTCTGAAACGTTTCCGTGAGTCAGGCTTTGAAATCGGTGAAACAGAAAGTCCGATTATCCCTCTGTACGTACGCGACACGGACAAGACTTTCGAAGTAACCAAGCTGGCCTTCGACGAGGAGTGTTTATCAATCCGGTAATTCCTCCAGCTTGTGCTCCTCAGGATACACTGGTGCGTTTTGCTTGATGGCTACTCACACCAAAGAACAGGTGGACTTCGCTATTGAAAATTGATTAAGTGTTTCAAACAATTGGATATACTTAAATAATCACATTTTTACATTGACCTTTTTAAGGAATTGAAAGGAGGTATTTACTATGGGAGCTGCCGGTAATAAAAACCGAAGGGTATGCATAAAAAACATGCTCCGGCTTATCAAGTAGAAGAGGCCATTCAATGAAAAATGACCTAGAAAAAAGGAAAAAAGAAATAAATCCGTTAGCGGATTTATCGAGAAAGGGTTATATTTAGAGCATCTGATGCCTTATGGCAAAAGCTCGGATATAACCCTTTTTGCATATATGTTTTTAACTTTAATGGAATATGATACTGAATGAAAGAGACAGCCGCCATGAACAAGTGTTGCAGGTGGCGCAACAAATGATGACGGCGGCACGTACAGCTCCCAAAGGAAAGGGGGTAGACATTATTGAAGTGGCCATGGTGACGGAAAGCAACATCCGTATCCTTTCTGATACGATGAAGCAGATGTATGAAGACAATGGTTTTAAGTTTTTCCTGCGCGATGCGGATAACATTCTCCAGGCAGAGTGTGTGGTGCTGATAGGTACGCGCTCGCTTCCGCAGGGGCTGGATTGTGGACATTGCGGATATGAGCATTGCGGAGACCGCAAAAAGGGAGTGCCCTGTGCCATCAATAGTGTAGATGTAGGAATTGCCATCGGTTCGGCTTGTTCAGTAGCGGCCGACCATCGGGTAGATACGCGTGTGATGTTCTCGGCCGGTCTGGCGGCCCAGCAACTTGACTGGCTGGATGGATGCACCCAGGTGTACGCCATACCCGTGAGTGCATCATCCAAAATCCGTTCTTCGACCGGAAGCCTAAGACAGAATAAATTTTTCAGCCGCGTAGGCCACGCCGTCTTCTTCATTGGACAAAGTGATGAAGTCGGCGTTTTCTTTTACTACCTCCTGTGCATTAGCCATAGCGATACCCAGTCCGGCGTATTGAATCATGGACAGGTCGTTGAATCCGTCGCCGATGGCAAACATTTCCTCACGGGTAAGTCCGATTTCCTTAAGGAGAACGGCCAGCGACTGGGCCTTGTCGATGCCCTTAGGGACCAGCTCCAGGAAATAAGGCTCTGAGCGGAAAACACCCATGCGGTCTTTCAGGTGCTCGTACATCTCTTTCTCCAGCTCGGCCAGTCGGGTCGGTTCGCCCACAATCAGGCATTTGGCAATCGGATGTTTCACGGCATCCAGGAAATTGTCTACCTTCTTTATTTTCATGACATTGAGCAACGCCTCTTTGAGCACATACTCATCGTCCGGTTTCTCGGTCAGTACGTATTCCCCGTCGTAAGTCACAATGGCAAAGTCGTTCTTCTTGGCGCATTCGTAAAGGTAGGGAAGCACATCGTGGTCGAGCAGGTTCTTGTACATCAGCTCCTTCGTTTTCCAGTCGATGATTTCTCCGCCGTTGTAAGCCAGAATGTAGCCTTCATATTTTTGCAATTCCAGTTGCTCGGCCAGCGGGGCAATGCCGTACGTGGGTCTTCCCGAGGCCAGTACAATTTTCACTCCTAGCTCCTGAATTTTGAGCAGTGTTTCTTTGGTGTGAGGGGTAATCTTTTTCTGCTTGTTGGTAAGCGTTCCGTCGAGGTCTAATACTAATAATTTATATTTCATAAAGTTATGCTGTAAAATCGAGCGTAAAATTACGGAAAAAACGAAACTACGGAAATGTAAGAAAAGAAAAGGTGTGGTGAAAAGAAACGGAAGAATTTGACCTGAAACCACTTGGACATTCTGTAATAGAGAAAATGTCAGGGGGATGTGAGGAAACTGTTTGTCCGTATTCTATGTTTCTCAGAGCTAAACTGTATGTTTTCCGGACGGGAAACGTATGTTTCTGCGTTGGAAAACGTATGTCTCCGCTTTGGAAAACATAGAATAAACAAATACGTATTCTTGTCCGTGTGCTTGGGGTTTCAGATGTTTTTCGTATCTTTCGGAAAGAACTTTTAGCTGGAAGTATATGAATATTTACGTAGATTTTCTTTAAGGTTGTTTGTGGCCGGTCTGATGGGGGTGCTTATCGGGCTTGAGCGGGAATACCGGGCAAAGGAGGCGGGTTATCGCACGCATTTCCTGGTGGCACTGGGCAGTGCGTTGCTGATGATTGTGTCGCAATACGGCTTTATGGATGTGCTGGAGAAGGATTTGGTGCGCCTGGATCCGAGCCGTCTGGCTGCCCAGGTGGTCAGTGGTATCGGTTTTATTGGGGCGGGTACCATTATCCTGTTGCAGAAGCAGGTGGTGCGAGGGCTGACTACGGCAGCCGGTGTGTGGACTACGGCCGGAATCGGACTCGCGGTAGGGTCGGGCATGTATATGATAGGTATTCTGGCTACTTTCCTGGTATTAGCAGGATTGGAGGTTCTCAGCTACTGTTTTAAAAGTATAGGAATGCGAAGTATGATTATCGAGCTTACGGCAGAGAATTCCGAGGCCTTGAAAGCCCTTTCCGGCAAGTTCAGTTCCGAGAATTTTCAGATTACCTCCTACGAGATGAACAAGGTGTATGAGAACAACCATGAAGCCTATCGCATCACAATGGTAATCAGGGCAAAAAGAGTGAATGAGGAAGGATTGCTCTTGATGATGCTTCATGAGTTTCCCGATGTGACGGTGAACCGGATTGTCTGACATAAAACCAAAATACCACCAGAGCCTTTTCTCTGATGGTATTTTGTGTTAGCCGATATAGACATTGACATGTAAAAACAAGCGGTCGTGCTGCTCGTCAATGTCAAAATCTATTTTGTCTTCACGGGCCAGCCATCCGATAGCCGCATTCAGGTCTCTGTCTGACAGGCCGGATGCGTGTTTAAGCTTGTCGTACTCCCAGTGGGCATTGTCGGAAAGGAGTTTCCACACGATACCCGCATTTGTTCCGATTTGGTTTTGTTCATCATAATTCCAAAAATAATGTAGTTATTGTAATGTAGTAGCTGAGCGAAGATAATTAAAAAATTTGTTGTTGTAACAAATCTTATGCTAAACAAAATAATATTGGAATGGCGTGTTTTTCTTTTCTCTTAATTGTTTTAATGATAATATTACAGAAATGTGACAATGCGCCTGCAAATTCCAGCGTTTTTATATCGCTTCCCGTACGCTATTCCATTTTTTCTTATACCTTTGCACATAAGTAAAAAAGACGATTATGAAGAGACATAAGATAAACTGGAGGGTGCCCAAAGGGGCGGAACTGACGGAATTGGACAAGAAAGTGCTGTTTTATCAGGATAAAGGGCATTTGGTTCCGACTCGCCAGTTGATTAAGACTCCGGAACAGATTGAAGGAATTCGTCGTAGCGGCGTAATCAATACGGGAGTGCTCGACCTGGTGGAAAAAGGAAATCCACGCTGGAATGAGTACGGCCGAAAATAGACAAGCTGGTGTATGAGTATACCCGGGACCACGGAGCCATTCCGGCAACCTTGGGGTATGAGGGATTTCCGAAGAGCTGTTGTACTTCCATCAATGAGGTGGTTTGCCATGGAATTCCGAGCGAAGAGGAAATTCTGGAAGAAGGCGACATTATTAATGTGGACTGTACGACGATTCTGGACGGTTATTATGCCGACGCTTCACGTATGTTCATTATCGGAAAAACCACTCCGCAGAAAGAAAAACTGGTGCGTGTGGCAAAAGAATGTCTGGAAGTCGGTATGGAAGCAGCCCGTCCTTTCGGCTTTGTGGGAGATATCGGCCATGCCGTAGAGAAACACGCGAAGAAGAACGGATTTTCAGTGGTCCGTGATTTGTGCGGTCACGGTGTGGGAGTAGAGTTCCACGAAGAACCGGATGTAGAACACTTTGGCAAGAAGGGTACAGGTATGTTGCTTGTGCCGGGCATGGTGTTTACCATCGAACCGATGATTAATATGGGAACCTGGGAAGTCTTCATTGACGAAGAAGACGGATGGACCGTGGTGACGGAGGATGAGCTTCCTTCCGGACAGTGGGAACACACTTTCGTAATGACGGAGCAGGGACTTGAAATATTGACCTATTAATAATAGAAGAATGTTATGAGTACAATAATATTAGGAATAGAATCTTCTTGTGATGATACTTCTGCGGCAGTGATAAAGGATGGCGTATTGCTGTCGAGCGTGATTGCCAGCCAGGCGGTGCACGAAGCTTACGGAGGAGTGGTTCCGGAACTGGCCTCACGTGCACATCAGCAGAATATTGTTCCGGTGGTGCACGAAGCATTGAAACGTGCCGGAGTGGCAAAGGAAGATTTGAGTGCCATTGCCTTTACTCGCGGACCGGGTCTGATGGGTTCTTTGCTGGTAGGAGTGTCTTTTGCCAAAGGACTTGCCCGCTCGTTGGATATTCCGATGGTAGAGGTGAATCATTTGCAGGGCCATGTGCTGGCGCACTTTATTCAGGAGCCCGACGGTGAAAACGTACAGCCTAAATATCCTTTTATCTGCCTGCTGGTTTCAGGAGGAAACTCTCAGATTATCCGTGTGAATGCGTATAATGATATGGAAGTGCTGGGACAGACTATCGACGATGCGGCAGGAGAGGCTATCGACAAGTGTTCCAAGGTGATGGGGCTGGGCTATCCAGGTGGTCCGATTATCGACAAGCTGGCGCGTCAGGGTAATCCGGAAGCCTTTAAATTCAGCAAACCGCATATCCCGGGCTATGACTATAGCTTTAGCGGACTGAAAACCTCTTTCCTGTACTCGCTCAGAGACTGGATGAAAGAAGATCCCGATTTCGTAGAACATCATAAGACGGATTTGGCTGCTTCGTTGGAAAAAACGATTGTAGACATTCTGATGGATAAATTACGTAAGGTAGTAAAGGATACAGGCATCAAGGAAGTGGCCGTAGCCGGAGGAGTATCGGCAAACAACGGCCTGCGAAACGCTTTCCGTGAACATGCGAAAAAATATGGCTGGAACATTTTCATACCGAAGTTCGGGTATACTACCGACAATGCGGCCATGATCGCCATTACGGGATATTATAAGTTTTTGGACAAGGATTTTTGCACTATAGACAAACCCGCTTATTCACGGGTAACCATTAAGTAACAATTTAGAGAAAACAGATTATGTCAGTAGAAACCAAAACACTAAGTAAGGAGATAAGTGAAATTTTCTGGAGAGAAGGCTATACATTGGCTACTGCAGAAAGTTGTACGGCTGGTAACGTGGCAGCCATCATAACTGCTATCCCAGGTAGTTCTCGTTTCTATAAAGGTGGGGTTATTGCCTACTCAGATGAGGTAAAGAAAAACGCATTTATATGTAAATGCCGAAACACTGGAACAGCATGGGGCGGTAAGTGAAGAAACCGTTGTGGAAATGGTAAAGGGTGCCATCAAGGCTTTGGATGTGGATTATGCAATGGCTACATCCGGAATTGCCGGTCCTGGCGGAGGAAGTC
>ENA-OPYV01000186-OPYV01000186.1-human-gut-metagenome-genome-assembly--contig:-NODE-186-length-19823-cov-4.709941_pt1 | contig 19823 bp, 16 predicted proteins | sample MGYA00242474_ERZ504485 | MGnify/ENA primary metagenome ERZ504485 (study PRJEB26092, sample SAMD00036263) | human gut metagenome | host: Homo sapiens | study: EMG produced TPA metagenomics assembly of...
AAAAAGCCACTGTTTCCATGAGAAAGTCCACTCAGCGGATATTTCAGATTTTTCAGTTTCCATCCATATCCCACTTCCATTCTCTGACCTTTTTTCCATAAATCTTTTCATGTTCTTACCGCAGCTGTACAATATTCAATCTCTCCAGTTAATTGATAAAGTTTCATGGCAGCCACGATTGCGCCTGCATTTCCACTGAGATAATCCATATTTTCATCCTTTGGAAGCAGTTTAGCTACTATCTCAAAATGCTTCTGAGCATTCTTGATCCATTTTCCTGACCTGTGATCTCATATAATATCAGATAAACATATACAATTGAACTCTCTCCATCGTAAAGTCCTGTTGCCAATGGTTCAGGTACTTCATTTTTGTTCACATCGCAGACTGTATATTTTTCTAATTTTTCAATAGCCAGTTTATAGATTTTTTCCACGTCTTGCCTGCATGACGAATCCTGATACCGGTCCAGATATTTTGCCAGAACAAAAACAATCCCCGCAATCCCATCATATAATACATACCACATGGTTCAGGCTCCAATATCCATTATCCCAGAATGCAGTCCAGCCCATCCAATATCAGCTCCGTCAATTACAGCTGTTCTGCAAATCCACTCTGCAATTTTGATGTATACAAGTATTTTTCATCTGCCCCATCGCGGATTTTTTTTTCGCCGATATACCCCATGATTTAATAATCCCATAGACAATCGTATGTAATCACATTGTTGCTCCATATCCTGACAACTCAATTGCTTCATATGCTCTATCCATGATTCATAAGGTGTACATGGCAGATATCCCTGATATTCTTTTCCATTTCCATCAAAAATTGATCTGCTGTTTCCGTCAATTTCAAAATATGGAATATCCAGTTCCAGCAGGCTCTGTATTTCATAATCTCTTAATTCTTTCTGCAACTGGGTTTCCCCTTTTTATGCAATACCTGAAGAAGTTCCTCTCGTTGTTTCCGGTCCTTCATATAATCCGGATGGAACGACGCAAACAGATACATATAATATTGCTGCGTATGTCGCAAAATTACTCTGGATTTTCCCTGAAAAAAGTTTTCAGCATATTTCTGAGTTTCTGATTTTGCAGTATTTCTGTATAAGCCATCCGAAATCCCCTGATAATCTCTCCTGTATATTCTTCGGAATTAACCACCTCCCCATTTAACCTTACAATGCACTCTTTTATCTCAAATTCTACCTGTTCATATTCTATGTGAATATTTGATGTTTTATCATCTTTGACAACAGGCATCTTAAACGGAGTCCTTATCTTGCCATGCATATTTACAGCACTCATAAGAACTCTATTGTTTCCAGTTCCCCATGTGAGAACAGGAAGGATACCCGTGTTTAACACGGATGTCATAATTTTTTTCTCTTATTTTGATTTCTTGCTTTTTCTTTTTTCGTTTTTTACTTTATTGCGATTTTGCTTTAGTTATTGCGGCGCCCGCCGCTTACTGCAGTGTTTATTTGGTTACTGCAGTGTCCGCCGGAGTCTGCGATGCTCTATTGCTGACACGCTCCAAGGCCGCTCTGGCCAGTCTTTACGGTCTTCAATAGAGCATCGCAGACTCCGGCTCTAACGCTTTTGCGTTACGTTGCGTTGCACTTACGTTGTGTTACGCAAGTTGATGTTTTTAGTGAGTTTTTCCTTTTTTAAAGGATGGGAGGGAGGGGGAACCAGGATTGGGCTATGCAGCGGCCTAGGTCCCAAGAGTCCCAGCCGATCCAGCCAGGGGTGTTGACCGTGTCGGTGAGCAGCTTGTAGTTCCAGTAGTAGAAGCCGCTGCCGTTGCTCCATGCTTCAAGCTGCGACTTGGCACGCTTGGTAGAGCGCACGCTTTTCTTCGGCACTGAGCGTTTCCGCCTGCGCACCTTCCTCGCCGTTGAGCACGCTCTGGCCGCCGTGGGTGTCCACACCACAGCCGACCGAGTTGAACAGGCACCACTCGCCCACAATCACCGGGAAGTATTCGCTCATTTCGGCGACCATCGGAGCGTACGTGTTGCGCACGAAATCGTCGTAGCCTTCCACAGTCTGCGGGCAACCCATCATTTCCGCGGCCATCAAGTACTGGTGGGTGTCGAGGATCACGTTTTTCGAACTCTGACGCAAGCTTGCCATCTGCGCCACGCATGAAGTCCTTCCACTGTTCGATATCGAATCCATCATGGAATACCACAGCCTTATCAGTCGGCAAAGCACCCTTGTCGACGTCGCGCAGGCGACGATATGCGGTGATGTAGAAGTTCTTGAGCCAGTCGAATTCAATCGGACCGGTGCCTTCCGCAAGACGGCATCGCATACCATTGCGCTCTCGGACTCAAGGCCATCTCCACAGGAACCGTGGAAACCAACGCAGACCGACCCGAAATGGTTCGTCTCTACACTCTGCTCGAAAGCGAGGCCCTAAGCAAAGACCATCCGGTGCACAAGTATTTCGAACAGCGCGAAATCAATCTGCTGAAGGAATACACGTTCGCAGCCAAACGAGATGACGTCGCCTATCCGGAACGCACCGCACTGCAGGTGCTATCCGCCATGGAAGGGTTGCAATTGCGGTGGCTCAACGGATCTCAAGATGTCGATTTCGTTGGGGAATGGAAGGCCCTGATCGACCTTCTCATTCCCTAAACGTTCTCTTTGCGGCGATTTCAGCCTGCGATCACCACAACATTCCAGCGGCCGATTGCCAATGGATCACCCTCCTTGACGCTGCGCCCTCCTTCAGTACGACTTCAGCAGTTGCAGCCTCATCAATATTGCCGTCGGTGGCGATGACGACCGGAGCGACCACCACTTCACCTGCAACCGGGCTTGCAACGGTAACTTCGTCGGCGGAATAATTGAGCAGATACGTCACGTTCTCGCCGAGGGCATTCACACCCTGACGAACCGAGATCTGGCCCGCGAGCGCGGTTCCGGCAACGGCAACACCAGCATGTTCCACAGCCTCGCGCATAACCGCACGAATGGAATCGGCGTCAAGCAACGTAGCAATCCACTCGGCATCGCCCTTGCCGAATGCGTGACGGGTGACCGCGGCGTAATCCTTCCAAGCATAGTGGCCGTAGGATGCGAGCACCTCAGTATCAGCGTCGGCGTTCAACAGTTCGATCAGCGACTGAGCATCGGTGGACGCGGTTTCGGCGAGCGCACCTGCGAATTCCACGGAAACGTGGCCATTCGGGCGGGTGAACTGGCTGTAAGTCATGCCGAACACGTCGGTGAGATTGTGCGGAGCGCGGTCGGCCCAAACGGTCACTTCGTCATCGGATACGAAAGAACGCATGGTGGAAACCAAGTGGCCACCATTTTCAACGAACGTACGCAAGCGATCCGTAGTTTCCTGAGACGTGCAGTAGAGCGCCGGAGTCACGATCATCTCATACTTGGCGAGACGTTCGGCCGGAGCATCGGACGGCACGAAATCGCATTCGACGTTGAGCTCGAACAGCGCGTCGTACACGTTGCGCACCACGTCGTTGTACTTGAGGTTGCCGCCGAACGGGAAGCCCGCTTCGATGAGGAACCAGTCGAGCGCGGTGAGCGACTCGTTGCTGACCATGATGGCCACCTTGTTCTGCTTCTTCAGGTGAACGAGGCGCTCCCCCACTTCCGGCTTGCCGATTTCGTGTCCGAACACGCCTGCCTCGCGGTAGGTCGGGTTGGTTCGAGGTCGTGGCTCAGCAGACCCTTCCAGTAGGTTTCGAACGAATTGTGGATGGAATGCCAGTGCCAGTATTCCACCATGTCAGCGCCGGAGCAAGTGCGAGTAAGCCTGCAGACGAAGCTGTCCCGGGAACGGAACCCAGCCATGCTGACCCTGCGCTTCGGTTTCGAGCACGAGGAAGTTCTTGCCGTCCTTGGTGGAACGGGTCATATCGCCGCCGAATGCGATTTCCTTACCGGTCAGATCGTCTTCGGTCGGATGGTAGATGTCGACGCCGGTGATGTCCACTGCGGTCGCGGCCTTGAAGTGGTCGACGGCCGGCTGCACGCCGAAGGAATAGCCACGCCATTCGAAATCGAAATTGTGGGTGATGAACTGGTCGTCATGAGCGTATTCGCGCACAATATCGGACTGCCACTGCAGGAAGGCACGCACCTGATCGCGACGGAACTTGTCGAATTCGCCGCCGAGGGACTCGTTAATCGTGGCGGTCACATCCGGGAAGTCCTCCCAGGAATTGATGCGGTTCGACCAGTAGTCAAGACCGAAGCGATGGTTCAGCTCGTTCAGATCGCCATCGAACTTCTCATACAGATACTTGATGAATAGGCGCTGCATGTCGTTGGACACGGAATCGTAGTACTTGGTTTCGTTATCGACCTGGTAGCCGATCACTGCCGGATGGTCGGCAACGTGGGAGATCAGCTTGCGGATCACGCGTTCACCGTAGAAACGGTAGGTGGCATTGACGATGTCCATGATCTGGCGTGCGCCATACTTGCCTTCACCGTTCGGGGTGACCGCGAGCACGCTCGGGTCAAGCTTGACGAGCCAGCTCGGCACTGCGTAGGTCGGGGTGCCTACGATGACGTCGATGCCCGCGCGCTGTGCTGCGTCGAGTGCGCGGTCAACGTAAGTGAAGTCGAATACGCCCGGCTGCGGTTCGCAGGTGCTCCACGTGGATTCGGCGATGCGAATGACGTTCAGCCCCGCTTCCTTCATCATCCTCATGTCTTCATCGACGCGGTCGATGCCTTTCATCATGAGGTACTCGTCGTAATATGCGGCACCGAAAAGAATGTGATCTGCCTCGTAACGACTCATGGATCCTCCATCGTCTTCATTGACTTGTTACTAGTTACTACTTGTTGCTACGTCTAAGGTTGTTCTTTTGCGGTATCCCCGAGTTTTTCTCAAGTATCCGTATCTAACAGCCATTAGATATAAGAAATATAAATCTTCCCGATTCAGCTGTCAAGAACTGCAAAATTTCAGGCGTGTCTTACCTAACAACCATTTAGATACAGCGTTTCCCCTTGACCAAACCAACCAATCACCGCAATCCACACAAAAAGCTATCCCAGCGAGCAAATCTTTCCAGCCACTGGAGCAAGCTTCCCGCAAACACACCTCCAAAAGTCCTGATTCTTCCAGCTAGTGGAGGAATTGAGACACAAAAGGCCATAGAAACACAGTTCGCAAGAAAACTGCACACGGCTTAGCGGTAGCCGTCCCAGACAGGTGAGGGGAAGATCATCTTTTCGAAGGCAAGCCATTCATCGTAGAAATCGATGGGAGGCTTACGCATCCAACGCAGTTGAATGCCGTCCATCGCTTCCAAGCTTTGACGCACCATCGCACGCATATTCTCCCAACCGCCGATTTCAGGCGGCAATTTCCATGTGTACTGGGAATAGTGTTCCCACACGTATTTCGGACGATTCTCGAAATAGTCGTGCAACGGATGATCCTCACTGAACGACTCAGTTTCTAACACCATGTATAGCTGCAGCAAGCTGCGTCGGCTCGCATTGTAACGTACCAAAAAACGCAAGTACGCGGGAAACAGCATGCCTTCCGGATCACTGCCGGGTAGTCCCGACGCAGCGAAATCAGCCGGAGTGCCCTCCTGATCGTAATTGTCGGTGACCAGCAGCGACAGCAACCGTTCCTTGTTGCCGATGTAATGCAGCAATCCAGGCTGGCTCATGCCAATCGCATCAGCAATATCTTTCAACGATGTACCGTAATACCCCTTTTCCCCGATAAGACGGCTCGCCGCAGCGACGATTTCCCGCTTACGCTCCTCAGGTGTTTTACGAACACGTTTCTTCCCCTCATTAGCCATATGGACAGTGTACTATCTACTACCCATTAGACAGGCGGAAATCATATCAAACCACAACATTCCCACTCGCCACATAAAAACGGGCCGATCTTCAACAGACCAGCCCTGAATTACATTCAAAACCACTTCGAGATCACATTCAGTCAGCCTCAGCCAACCAAAAATATTCGAAAAGCAGTTTTACTTCTGGAACACGTCAGGATGCTTCGGATCGCCAGGTTCGTCGGCAAGCACACCTTCGAGCCCTAAGAATTCCTGCCAGAATTCCAGCGAATTGCCATACGGAGCGGCCTGGTGGCCACGCGCCTGCAGGTTCGCCTTCGCCTCAAGCACGTCTTCCTCGCGAATGCCGTCGAAATACGATTCGAGACGCTCACGATTCGCCGGATCGTAGAACAGCGATCCGATGATTTCCGTCAACCGTTCCGCACGCGCCACAGGCAGCGAATCCCAATGACGGAATTCAATGAAGTTCTTCAAGCGCACATCGTTGAAATGCGTGGAAATCACATGATTGATTTCGTATGCGTTGAGTTCTCGATCAGGATACACGTCGTTCGCGTTCTCATAGAATGCAGGATGATGCAGATCAGTTCCGGGAGTTTCCAACGCTTCCGGAGTGTGCGTCAGATCAGCGAACATCATCGGCGTGCTCAGCACGTCAACCGCATAATCTTCCCAACCGAAGCGAGGATCAAACAGTCCCGGAATAACGTTCGTACGCTGGAAATCCAAATAATCCCACATGCGCTGGCGCAGCAGCGGATACGGATTCTCCCGCCCCTCGAAGTACGGGGTGTTACGGAAGAACCATGCAAGAATCGGACCGATCACCGTACCCAAACGCAACTTGGAAATCGCATCCTCTTCCGAAACATAGTCAATGCTGATCTGCGTCGAAGCGGAGCAGCGCATCATGCACGGACCAAACTGGCCGACACGACCCAAATACGCGGTCATCGCCTTGTAACGGTCCTTCGGATTCACAGGAATGTCGGCATAGCCGGACTTCGGCTGGTATCCGTAATTAACCAAGCGGAAGCCAAGCTCGTCAAGCACCGGATCGACTTCGCGGCGGAACGCTCCGTAAATCGTGCGCAGATCCTCCGGCTTATGCAAAATACCCAGCGAACATTCCAGCTGGCCACCCGGCTCAAGCGACACGGAAATACCTTCGCGCCCAAGCCCAACAAGCCTGCCGCTCTCCCAGTATTCCTTGCTTTCGTCGTAATACGGGCGAATGCGGTTCAGCAACGCCTCGATGCCGTTCTCCTCGTAATAGTTCACGGCGGTATCATCGCTGTTATGCACCGGCAGATGCTCGATTTCCACGCCGAAACCGCCGGTTCCGCGCTCTTGGCAGCCTGATTCGAAGAATTTGACCAGACTTTCCACATGCTTCGGATTCGGCTCGGTAAGCAGGTGTGCGTAAGAAATTCGTGGTGCTGTCATGTTGGCAATCCTACCGAAACTCATTGATGAGCACGGCGCGATCGCTATACGAAAAACTGATAGCCAACTCTTGCGTATCCCGAATCGAGTACACATTTTCAATTACAACAGACATGCTCTGCAAGACCGACCAATAATAATTAACAGCTGTCAATAAAGTCAGAAGCAATTACCACTATTTGGAGAATTGTTTGTATATATCAATAAAAATACCGACGCTGAAGATGTTGTCCGCGTCGGTATTTTGGTCAATTCCAGTCAGTGCTTATTGATTTATCTGCCTATGATCAGGCGACTTTTTCGCCTTGCGTCATCTCACCCTGTTGCGCGGCCTTGTGAGCCTTCTTGGCGGCTGCGATCATCAGTTTGATGCGGTTGAGCTGGTTCGCTTCGGATGCGCCCGGATCGTAATCGATGGACACGATGTTGGCTTCCGGATGCAGTCGGCGGATCTTGCCGAACATGCCTCGGCCGGTCACGTGGTTCGGCAGGCAGGCGAACGGCTGCGCACAAATCACGTTCGGACAGCCGGATTCGATGAGCTCAAGGATTTCCGCAGTCAGCAGCCAGCCTTCACCAGCCTGCACACCCACGGAAGTGACCTCGTCGGCCTTCTTCACGAGTTCCGGCATCGGCAGGTCCTGGGAGAACTTGCCGTGTGCTAAATCGATCGCCTTGTGCACAGGAGCGTTGTACATGTCAAGCGCCTTGCGCATCAGCGCGTAGCCAAGCTTGTTGCCGCCCATGCCGAGGTAATGCTCGTTCCAGTCGGAAATGTATGGGCGGGTGGTCATGAATTCCATGATGCCCGGCACCACAGCCTCGCAATTCTGCGATTCAATCACGTCGACCACATGGTTGTTGGCGTCCGGCTGGTACTTGACGAGGATTTCGCCCACCACACCGACGCGCACCTTGCGCGGCTCGTCCTTCAACGGCAGCGCGTCGAAGGATTTCACAATCTCCTTAACGAGCGTCTGATACGGCAGATACCCCTTGCCGATGAACTTGCGTGCCGTCTTGGAATGGCCGTGGTGTTCGAGCGTTTCACGCACGATGGTGTCCCACGTGTGGTACAGCTGATTCGCACTGCCTGGCGTCACCTCGTACGGGCGTACGCGATACAGGCATTTCATCAGCAGATCACCGATAATCAGCGCCTTGATGACACGATGCAACAATGCCGGAGTGGCGGTGAAGCCCGGATTGTCTTCGATGCCCTGCGTGGAAATGGCGATCACTGGAATCTGCGGATAGCCAGCATCGACCAATGCCTTGCGGATCAGGCCGAAATAGTTTGTGGCTCGGCACATGCCGCCGGTCTGTGTGATGGCGAGCGCGGTGTGTTCCGGATCGTATTTGCCGTCCAAAATCGCGTCCACGAGCTGACCGATAACCATGATGGCCGGGTAGCAGGCGTCGTTGTTGACGTATTTCAGACCGGTTTCCACGTTTTCGCGGCTGGCGTGTTCGAGAATGTCGAACTTGTAACCGCCGGAACGGATCACGGATTCCACCAAGGAGAAGTGGATCGGGCTCATCTGCGGAGCCACGATGGTGTAGTCCTTCATGTCTTTGCCGAATGGCACGCGGTTGGCGTACTTCGACATGGTGGCGGAATTGTGCGCGGATTTCTTCGCTTCGCCGATGCCGTTTTCCGCGGCACGCCTGGATGCGGCTTTGACGGCTTCGGTGAGTTTCGGATTGGCTTTCATCACGGTGTCAAGCATGACTTGAGGCCCGGAGTCGGCGCCTCAGACCCGGTCTTGCGGAATTCGCCCTGCTTGTTGGGTACGCTGTCTTGCTTGTTGGGCATGACTGCGGCGATTCCGCGCTGCTTGTTGCGTTCGCGTTCTTCGACGGCTGCCTTGAGCGAGCGCAGTCGGATTTTTGCCGCGCCCAGGTTGGAGACTTCGTCGATCTTCAGCATGGTGTACACGTCGGCCTTGTCGGCGAGGATTTCGCCCACCTGGTCGGTGGTGATGGCGTCGAGGCCGCAGCCGAAGGAGTTGAGCTGTACGAGTTCAAGTCCCGGATAGGAGGCCACGAAGTTTGCCGCCGAGTACAGGCGTGCGTGGTAGGCCCACTGATTGGTGACTCGCAACGGCATTTTGGTGACTTTGCGGTCTTCCACATGACGGAAGCCGTCCGCGTTCTTCTTGCGCGGATCGTCTTCGTCCGCGGCGAGGAAATCACTCAGGTTGAGCTTCTCCCCCGGCTGCAGTTCGCAGATCGAATCTTCAGACAATACCACCATGCCGAGCGAGCAGATGGTTTCCGGAATGCCATGGTTGACTTCCGGATCGATGTGGTACGGGCGGCCTGCGAGCACGATGCCTCGGCAGTCGTGTTCCTTCATGTAGGCGAGTGCCTTGAGGCCTTCCATCTGCACATCGTGCTTGAAGACTTCGTTTTCGGCATAGGCCGCTTTGACTGCGGTTTCGGCTTCTTCACGGGTCACGTTGGCCCAAGCGAATTCTTCGACGATACGGTCGACCATGAGTTCATGGTTGGCCATGTTGAAGTATGGGCGCATGTAACGGATGCCCTCTTCGCGCAGTTCCGGCATGTTTGCGCCGATGACCACGGGATAGTTGGCTACTACCGGGCAGTTGTAGTGGTTGTCGGTGTTGGGTACCAGGTTCTCTTCGTAGCTGACGCACGGATAGAAGATGGTTTTCACACCCTTGCTCAGCAGCCATTTGATGTGTCCGTGCACAAGTTTGGCCGGATAGCAGATGTTTTCGGATGCGATGGATTCGATGCCTGTTTCGAACAGTTCATGCGAGCTTCGTCCGGAAATCATCACTTTGAAGCCCAGCGAGGTGAGCAGTGTGAACCAGAACGGATAGTTTTCGTACATGTTGAGTACGCGCGGAATGCCGATTTCGCCGCGGGTTGCGTTTTTGTCGGTGAGTCTGCGGTAGGCGAAGCAACGCTTGTACTTGTAATCGTAGAGGTTCGGGCGATCGGAACGCTTCTTTTTCGCGTCTCCGCCTCGTTCGCAGCGGTTGCCGGTCACGTAACGGGATCCGTCTTGGAAGGTGGTGATGGTGAGCTTGCAGTGGTTTTGGCACAGTTTGCACACGTCTCGTTCGGAGGTCATCGACAGGTTGTCGAGTTCTTCGCCGCTCAAAATGTTCGATGCGGTGTGGCGTACGCCTGCGATCACCGCCTCTTTGGTGTCGGTGGTATCGACGTCTTCGTCTTCCGCTTCGTCGGCATAGTGCATGCGTGCGGTCAGTGCGGCACCGTATGCGCCCATGAGTCCTGCGATGTTCGGTCGGGTCACTTCACGTTCTGTGAGCAGTTCGAATGCGCGAAGCACGGCGTCGTTGAGGAACGTGCCGCCCTGCACTACCACGGTGTCGCCAAGTTCGCCGGAATCACGCAGCTTGATTACCTTGTAGAGGGCGTTGCGCACTACGGAATAGCACAGGCCTGCGGCGATGTCTTCGATGGACGCGCCTTCCTTTTGCGCCTGCTTCACGGACGAGTTCATGAACACGGTGCATCGGGAGCCCAAATCGACCGGATGGGTGGAGTTGAGCGCCGCTTGGGTGAATTCCTGAATGGTCAGGCCCATGGAAATGGCGAACGTTTGCAGGAACGATCCGCAGCCGGACGAGCATGCTTCGTTCACTGCGATGGAGTCGATCACGCCATCGTTGATGGCGAGATATTTCATGCCTTGGCCGCCGATATCGATGACGGCGGTACGCCCGGGCTTACCATTTCGGCACCGCGATAGTGAGCCATGGTTTCCACTACGCCTTCGTCGAGGTGCAGGCCGGTGGTGATGAGGCCTTCGCCGTAGCCGGTCGCACAGGATCGTGCGATCCATGCGCCCTCAGGTAGTTCGGCTTGGATTTTTTTGACGATTTGCACTGCTGCCGTCAGCGGGCTGCCTTCGTTGGTCGCATAAGAGGACCATACGATTTCTCGATCGTCGTTCACCAATGTCGCTTTGATGGTGGTGGAACCGGCGTCTATGCCCAGGAAGTGCGGTCCTTGGGCTCCTTCGAGCGTGCCTTGATGGATATGCTCGCGATGATGTCGTTCGTTGAATGCGGTGCGATCCGCTTCGGTAGCGAACAGCGGAGGCATGGTCGGAGTGTTGGACGGCAGGTTTTCCAGTTCGTCCAGTCGTGCCAGAAGGTCGGCGCAGGTTCGTGCTTCGTAATGCTTAGTCAAGGTCGTCACCATCCTGATCGGCCTGCAATGCGGCACCGTATGCCACATACAGGTGAGCGTCGGTCGGAACAATGAATTCGTCCACTTTGCCGTCGAGCGCCCGCTTGAACGCGGCTCTCAGTTCGGACATGAAGAACAACGGACCACCCAGGAAGATCACGGTTCCGTGAATCGGGCGTCCGGAGGCAAGGCCTGCAATGGTCTGCGTGGCCACTGCGGTGAAGATCGATGCAGCCAGATCCGGCTTGGCCGCACCATCGTTGATAAGCGGCTGCAAATCGGTTTTGGCGAACACGCCGCAACGTGATGCGATCGGATATAGGGTTTCGTATTGCGTGGCCATTTCGTTCAGGCCAGCGGCGTCGGTGTCGAGCAGTGTTGCCATCTGGTCGATGAATGCGCCGGTACCGCCTGCGCAGGAACCGTTCATACGCTGTTCCGGAGTCGGCTTGAGATACGTGATTTTCGCATCCTCGCCACCAAGTTCGATGATCACGTCAGCCTGCGGATATTCCTTGTCGATGGCTTCGGTTTCGGCGATGACTTCCTGAACGAAGGGCACGTCGAGGCTGTCTGCGAGGGCAAGACCGCCTGAACCGGTGATGGCCAGGCGAATCGGCTCGTCGCCTCGGCCAAGCTTTTCCAGCTCCTGGTGGATGTCGGCCAATAGTCCGGCCACGGTGGCGCGCACGTTCGCGTGGTGACGCCGATAATCGGAGAACAGCGCGTCCGCGAGCGCGTCGGACTGATCGAGCACCACCGCCTTCACAGTAGTGGAACCGATATCAAGACCTACACGCAACGGCTTTGTGCCGTGCGTTTCGGTCACGGCTTCTGCTGCTTCAACCATGTCTCAACCTCTATCGTTCTATCCGCCGGGCTGCATTCCATGGCAGGCATGGAAGCCCCTACCCCGGGTTATCCAATCATGTAATCGTAGTCTGTGCCCACGCCTAAGTGCTTTGTAAATGCTCGCAATCAGCATAAAATGCACGACACAGCGCACAAATTAGACAACTAATCCAGTCAACGTGCCTAATTATGTATCTGGACGCTCGACGAATGTCGAGATCGCAAACCCTTCCAAGCATTTCCATGTCAGGATGCGCTGCCTTCCCCTGCAGAACGGTCTTTGCCGTATATTTCGGGAATGAATCGTGTTTGATCATGTAATTTCGGCCAAATCACCACTTGTCCGCTTTCCAGTGATTTCGGTACGTCGATGATGCGTTGGTTGCTGCTTCCGCGGAATTGCAGCAGGGAATCATGTAATTCTTTGATATAACGGCCATCCACGAGAATGTCGATCAGTTCGAGCAGCTCGCGCTTGTCGGGGCTTTCGCCTTCGCGCATGAGCTCTTCCCACGTGTAGCCGGTCCAGCACCAAATATCTTTGGTATTACCGAACCGTTCGCGTATTTTGCGCGCAAGGGGCAACAGCACGCCCGTGTTGAGCAATGGTTCGCCTCCGAGGAAGGTGATGCCTTGCACATACGATTGGCTTAAGTCATCCATGATTTGTGCTTCGAGCTTGTCGTTGTATTCGTGGCCGGCTTGGAAATCCCAGATTGACGTGTTGTAGCATTCCTCGCAATGGAACGGGCAGCCGGACACGTACAGCGAGCATCGGATGCCTTCTCCATCGGTCATGAGGAACCGTTTGTAGTCGGCGATCATATTGCGGCTCATGCGGTTGGTCCATTGCCCTGCTTTGGGATTGTTGGAACGAGTTGTGGGGATGAAAGGTCCGCGATTGGTTTCGTCCGCCGCAAAGTCACGACGTTGAATTGCTGGATTCGCGCTGCTGATCATACGTTGTCCCTTCACGTTTTGCCGTTACGTCGCGTTTTTGCGATTGCTGCTTGCCTCATGATTGTCACAGAATGAAAGAGGGTGGAAACCCACCCTCTTTCATATTTCGTTTATGTTTGCCACCGACGCGGCCCTTACTTGGCTTCCTCGAACCATTCACGTTCGGAACCGTCACTCAAGGTGACATGACCGGTTTCGCCGCTCATATGCTTGACGCGGTGCGCGATCTCCTCGTGACGTCCATGCACCATCGGGCGCTGCACCGGGTTGCCCAAGTAGCCGCAGGTGCGCTTGGTCACGTTGCAGTGGTCCGGGTCGGAGTTGCCGCACTCCGGGCACTTGAAACCTTCCTCAGTGGGCTCGAAGTCGCCTTGGAATCCGCAATCGTAGCAGCGGTCGATCGGCGTGTTCGTGCCCAGGTAGCCGATGCCGATGTTGTAGGCGTAATCCCACACCGCTTCGAGTGCCTTGGGGTTGGACTGCAGGCACGGGAACTCGCAGTAGTTGATGAAGCCGCCGGACGCGTAGTACGGGAAGTCCTTCTCGTAGTTGAGCTTTTCCATTGGGGTTGGCTGCAGCCAGACCGGGTAGTGGAAGGAGTTGGTGTAGAAGTCGTGGTCGGTCACGCCTTCCACTTCGCCGAACTTCTCGTGGTCCATACGGTTGAAGCGGTCGGTGAGGGATTCGGCCGGCGTGGAGTACACGGAATAGTGGTAGCCTTCCGCGTCGCTCCATTCCTTGCACAGCTCGTTCATGCGCTTGACGATGGACAGTGCGAATTCCTTGCCTTGCGGATCCCAGCCGTGATCGCGCATCCAGTTCTTGCCGTAGAACACGCTGGTCGCCTCATACAGGCCAATGTAGCCCAGGGAAACGGTGCACGTTCGTTGCGGAACAGCTGGTCGACGCTGTCGTTGGCGCCGAGTCGACCGAAAGCTCCGAAACGGAACAGGGTCGGCGCATTGACCGGCGCGGCCTGCTTGCAACGCATGATACGGAATTGCAATGCCTGATGAGCCACGGCCATACGCTCGTCGAAGATCTTCCAGAAGCGATCCTTGTCGCCGTGGGATTCCAGTGCGATGCGCGGAACGTTCACGGTGACGACGCCAAGTTCATGCGTCCGTCTTCCACGTCCTTGCCGGTCGCCGGATCAATCCAACCCTGCAAGAAGGAACGGCAGCCCATCGGGGCTTTGAAGGAGCCGGTGATCTTCACGATGTTCTCGTAGAAGATCACGTCCGGATACATGCGCTTGGTGGCGCATTCGAGGGCGAGCTGCTTCAAATCGTAGTTCGGATCGCCCGGATCGGCGTTCACACCATGCTTGATGGTGAACACGAGCTTCGGGAAAATGGCGGTGTGATGTTCGGAACCGAGGCCGCGGATACGGTTCAGGAAGATGGCACGCTGAATCTCGCGGGCGAACCAGTCAGTGCCCAAACCGAAGCCAACGGTCACGAACGGGGTCTGGCCATTCGACACACGATTGGAGTTGATCTGGTATTCCATGGTCTGCATGGCGTCGTAGATGGCCTTGCGGGTCTGGATCTTCGCCCACACCTCACGCAACTGCTGCAAACGGCTGGCATCCTTGTTGAACGGCTCGTCCATCGGCAGGGCCGGACGGTCCTTTTCGAAATGCAGACGCTTCGGTTCGACATCCTTGGCCAAGCGCACCTGACGTTCGGCGATTTCGATCGGCAGGTCGTCAGGCATGATCTCGTGGGCCTGCTCAAGGAACTTGTCGTAATCCTTGCGCGCGTATTCGACGAAGTGCTCGTCGGCACGGTTGGCGGTCTGGCCACCATACTGGCTGGATGCCACGTCCTTCATGATCTGGGTGATCTGCGTGGCGGCGATGGAAATGCTGTTCGGCGATCCCATCGGCGCGTTGCCGAGAGTGAAACCGTTGGCGAGCATATCCCAGTAGTTCGGCAGAGAGCAGTTGGATTGTGCGGTGAACGGCGAGTAGTCGGCGTCATGGAAGTGGATGTCACCCTTCATATGGGCGTTGGAGACCGCATCCGGCAGCATGGAGAAGGCGGACGCCTTGGACACCGCACCCGCCAGCAGATCGCGCTGGGTGGAGTAGACGTTGGAATCCTTGTTGGCGTTCTCGCGCACCAGAGCCTCGTCACGGTTCACCAGACGCTTGACGGCTTCGTTGATGTCGGTGGCCTTGGCACGTTCGATGTCTTTGTTCAGACGGTAGTTGGTGTACGTGCGCGCCACATCGTACAGGTGGTCTTCGATCAGGCCGTGTTCAACGAGATTCTGGATGTCTTCGATCTTGGCGGGACCGTTGTAACGATCCTTGATTTCGGCTTCGACCTGATTGGCGATATCACGGATCAGCTGTTCCTCCTGCGGCCCGATCTTCTTATCAAGGTCGGCGAAGGCGGACTTCACCGCGCTGATGATGTTGATCGGATCGAAGTCGACCACACGACCGTCGCGCTTCTCGACGAGTACCTTACCGGTTCCCGTTTTAACGGTTGCGGAGACGGCATCCAGAGCCTGCGTTTCCATTCATCGTCCTTTCCGGGTCGGACCCCATCCGACCAGGTTTTCATGCTTCGTTATGCATGCCAGATTGTTGCTACGTCCATGACTGTACGCCATAGCCAGCACTAAATGTAGTAGCGGCACGCCGGCAGTAAGACTATATATTCCATTTTTCGGCTTGATTCCGCCATTCCTTAACTTGTGTGACAAAGGTAACGATTTCGCCACGGAGTGTCGCCCGAGTGTCGATTTGACGCACTCACCGAAGAGGGACTATACAAGGCGGGGTACCCTCACGGAATTCGAACATGTGTTTCATTTGTCCGCAAGATGATGGAATCTTGAACTATGACTTGGAACCAGGATTACACACCCCCGGCAGCGCAGCCGAACAGCAAACCGCTGCCACGACTGGCCGGCGAAACCACCGCTGACAACCCCTGGCCGGTAAGTCTGCTCAGCGAGAAATTCCATATGGCCGTCGAACGGTGGCCATCGGTTTGGGTGGCCGGGCAGATCACGCAGATCAACACCAGACGTCAGGGCAGCGCCTATATCACTCTGCGCGATGATTATCAGGACATTGCGTTGGAAGTCAACGGTTTCGGGCAGTTCGCCGCAGCCGCCACGCCTTTCGTGCAGGGCGACCGCGTCATCATCCACGGCAAACCGAATCTGTGGATGAAACGCACGTCACTGTCTTTACGTGGCGACGCCATTATCGCGGCCGGCGCGGGTGGCAGTCTGAAGGCCATGATCGACGAATTACGCAAGAAGCTTAAAGGCGAAGGATTGTTCGACGCCGACCGCAAGCAGCCTCTACCAGAGTTTCCGCATTGCATCGGTCTGATTTGCGCCCCGCAGGCCCGCGCGGAAGGCGATGTCATCACCAATGTGAGATTGCGCTGGCCTGTTGTCGACTTCAAAGTAACGCATGTGCATGTGCAGGGTGAGCAGTGCCCTTCCGATGTGATCAAGGCGATCGCGCAGATGGATGCCGATCCCGACGTCGACGAATCATTGTGGCCCGTGGCGGCGGCGCTTTCGAAGATCTGATCGGATTTTCCGACGAAGGTGTGGTGCGCGCCGCGGCAGCCGCCCATACGCCTCTGATTTCCGCGATCGGTCATGAGGATGATTGGACATTGCTTGATTTGGTCGCCGACTTGCGTGCATCCACGCCAACGGATGCGGCAAAGAAAGTCGTGCCGGATGTACGCGAGCAGATGCAACTCATCAATGTGAACATCGAACGCATGCGCATGCGCATCGACGCCACCGTCAACAATGAAACAAGACTGATCGAAGGCTATGCGAACCGTCCAAGCCTCACACAGCCGCTCACCATGCTGGAACCGCATCAGCGTCTCATCGATGATGCAAGAACCCGCATGAGAATCGGCCTGACACGTATTCTTGACGACGCAAGCCTCACCATCGAAAAAGCGCACGCCTCACTGACCGCGCTTAGCCCGCAATCCACTCTCAACCGAGGCTATGCGGTAGTGCAGGGAGCGGACGGCCATGTAATCGACGATGCGAACGCCGTGAACACCGGCGACCAACTCACCATGACATTGAAGCACGGCGTGATCGTGTCTGAAGTCACCACCGTAACGAAGGAGTAGCAATGACCAACGAAACCACCCCCGCATCCAGCCTGACCGACAAGGAACGCGAAGCCATCGCACAAATGCCTTACGAAGAGGCTCGAGATCAGCTCATTCAGGCCGTGCAGGCACTTGAAGCCGGCGGACTCAACCTTGACCAGTCCATGCGCCAGTGGGAGCTTGGCGAAGCCCTCGCCAAGCGCGCCCAAAGTCTGCTCGGCGAAGTGCGTGCCAAGCTTGACGCAGCACAGGCGGAACAGGCCACTGCGGCCAATACCGCTGGCACGCAAGACAATCTGGCCTGAGCATCTCAAAATACCGTCAATATAGCATTTCCATGACTGTGCGCCACACGTTTTTACAAGGTGTTATATGGCGTACAGTCATGCAGAAATTTCGAATTTCTTCATTTCGATACCACACTCGTCCGGATGGTGTGTAGAATGAAGATTCGTTGCCTCAGTAGCTCAGTGGATAGAGCACTTCTCTCCTAAAGAAGGTGTCGTAGGTTCGATTCCTATCTGGGGCACTTTTTATGCGGATACGCAGCCGATATGCAGTTGCGCCGACATTCTTCTCACACATCGAATTGCACGGTTGCCAGCAACGCCTTGTGATCGCTTCCATCGATTTTCAACGATTTGACCCGACCTGCCAACATGCCGGAATCCAATACGATATGGTCAATGCCCGCAAACGTTGGCACATAATCGATATTCGCAGGCCACGTGAATACCAATCCCCCGGCCGCTTGTTTGGCCGCATCCGTGAACCGTGTTCCCAAGAAATTACGGAACGGTGCATGATCGTCGGTCGCGTTGAAATCGCCCATGAACACGTACCTACGAGACGTATCGTACCGGAGTCGACCAAGCTCATCCAATGAACGCTTCCACTGCTGCCAATATCCATCGGTGCGGAGAGTGGTATGCACCGAAACGAAACGGATCTGCGTCTGACCATCATTGAATGCAACCGTGGCTCCTGGCATGAACGACGCGCTCGAATCAACATCATCATCAGCCGGATCAACAAGCGGACTCGCCGACCACAAACCATTGCCATACACGCCGTCTGAGCTTGCCACCTGCGCATACGGCAGCAAATCGCCAATACCAGCCTTGTTCAACTCGTCCACGAAAGCATCGGTCGTTTCCTGCAATGCCAGCACTTCCACACGCTCGCTACGCACCACATCGACAATTTCCTGCGCGTCGGCACGACCCTTAAACACATTGCATGTCATCAAACGAGCATAATCATCCTGCGTATTGGCGGACGCTCCCGAAACCGCTGCGATCGCGGCACGCGGAAGCTTCGTCTCATTGTAGAAAAACGGATACTGCCACCATACTTGCAACGCGATCGCCGCAATCGCCAGCAATACCGACATTGTTCGTTTCGAGACAATGCCGCAAATCAGCGCAATCACCGCAAGAATCGCAAACCAAGGCACCAACGAAACGATAATGGGAACATACGGCCACGCCTGAATCTCAGCAGGCAGTATGTGCGAAACAGTGCCCAGCAAAGCTGCAATCGACAGAATGCCAGCCAGAAAACCGCATATGATATTGCGCACGCGATGCGACTTAGTTTTCTTCAACGTGCGAATAGGCTTAACAGCCTTCGCCTGCGCCGTACGCGGTTTCGTAGGCGTACCAGACCGTGCCATACATCCTCCAACATGGGCATTGCGTTCCATCAGTCAATACATCAATCATCAAATCAGCCATCAAAACCGAGTTCATGACGAACGCCATCGGCAATAGTGCGGCTTCATAGTACCCCAACTTCCACATTCGCTGGCAAATAGTCGCAATCGTCTCCATAAATTTAACGAAAAACAATCGAAACACAAAAAATCACCATCTTGCCCCAACCATTAAATACTATTACGCTGGACACATAAGAAATCGTAACTAATGGGGGTACGACGCCTTACGCAAGAGCAATGGCTGCTCATGTATACCGAGAGGGGGCTATACCATGCTGGAACTTGACCACGTGGGGTTTTCGTATGGAAAACGTCTGATTTTAGACAATGCGAGCGCATTATTCGAAGAAGGTTCGACAACGGCAATAATGGGGCCTTCCGGCTCAGGAAAGACCACTTTGCTGCGTTTGATGGACGGTTCTTTACAACCAGACACTGGCTCCGTCACCATTGATGGCGCAAATGTCAATTCCATTGATCGAAAAAATCTTCTCGGATCTTTATGCATGCGCATATTTCAGGATTACAGGCTCATTCCATATCTTAACGTGCGAGAAAACATCATGCTGGCGTTTGAAGCGGCGCATAAGAACCTCGGACAAACCAAGATTAAGGAAACTTCCCGCGCTGAAAACAACACAATCGATAACTTGCTTGAAGAAGTGCATTTAGCAGGCTATGCAAACCATTTGGCTGGCCAATTGTCAGG